>OLGJ01001222.1_pt1 | contig 11995 bp, 10 predicted proteins | sample 1605431 | NCBI WGS metagenome assembly OLGJ01 (sample SAMEA3888920, study PRJEB22519) | human gut metagenome | biome: human gut; feature: human-associated habitat; material: faeces | place: Denmark | collected 2009
AAGCCATCTGGTCCATCAGACCGCAGGGCTTGCTAAAGTAGACATTCTCCGCCCACTGGCCGATCTGTGCGATCTCAATGGGGGAGACCTTTTTGGTCATGAAGCAGTCGTTCAGGATCACGCCGATCAGCACCTCAAAGGCGGCAGAGGACGAAACGCCGCTGCCCTTGGGCACGTTGGAGGAAATATACACGTCCAGGCCGGAGAGGGCAGCGCCACGCTCCTTGAAAGCCTCGCACTCGCCCCGCAGCAGGGCCATGGTGGTGTTCTCTTCCTCCTTGCGGGCAGCAAGGTCGCCAAGGTCGATGACACAGAGGTCATAGCCCTCGCTCTGCACACGCAGCTGGTTCAGGCCGTTGGGGGCAGCGGCAGCGATCATGTCAATGTTCACGCTGCCGGCCAGCACCCGGCCATGCTGGTGGTCGGTGTGGTTGCCGCCGATCTCGGTGCGGCCCGGGGCGCTGTACAGTCCGGCCTCGGTGTGGGCACCAAAGGTCGCTTCCAGCCCGTCCAGCACTGCCGCATAGCGTGCGGCGTGGGCAGCGGTCTGCTCCGGCGAACAGCAGTAGAGGGAGGCCAGCCGGGCGGTATGGGTGCCGCCCGCCAGCTCCTGCTTCCAGACAGAAATAGGCTTCATCATGGCGCGTTCCTCCTCGTATAGGTGAATGATTCTTCAAAGGGCCAGGGCCCGTTCTTCTGATTCTATAATATCGGTTCTGTCGAGAAAAGACCATGTATTATTGTTGCATCTGGATGAAAGGTCAACGCAGTTCCGGCGGTCAGCTCCGGGGCGCGAAATCGCCGCCGGTAAGCCCGTCGAGGTTCAGCATCCCTTCCAGCGCGGCAATGTCGGTGGAAACATCCAGCGCATCGGAGGCAAACAGCTTGTCCAGCTGGTTTTCAAATGCGGTGATGAGCAGATCCATGCTCCGCTCAATGCTCTGCTTTGCCTCAGTGATGTTGGTGCCCTGCACATCCTGTGCCGAGAGCTGGGCGTAGGTATTCAGCAGCTTCAGCGCGGTGGGCAGGTAGTAATCCATAAATTTCTGCAGCTGGGCTTTTTTGTCCGGGTCCTTTTTTGCCAGTGCGAAGATGCGGGCGCTGACATCCTCCAGCCGGGAGATCTTGGCCGTCATCACCGGGTCGGGGATGGCATCGTTGACCTGCCGGAGCTGGCGCTGCAGGGCGGCATACTGATCCTCGGGAGCCGGTGCGGGTGCGGGCTCGGCGGGTCTGGGCGGCTGGGGCGCAGCGCCCCGCACCACCAGCGTGCCGGTGCGGTTGTCGATATAGGCATCGGCCCCGAAATAGCCGTGGTCGATGGCGCGCTCCACGGCGGCGCGGCCCCTGTCGGCATCAATGCCCGCGGCTGCAAAGAGTTCGTCCAGCGGGATATTATCCCGGGTCCCAACGATCTTGTCCAGCTGGCGCTCCAGCTTGCGGGCCTGCTTCATCCGCAGGCCCATGGCCAGCGCAGCGCCGCCGCCAATGGTCTGGGCCAGCGCGGTCAGAAACTCGCCCCAGTCGAACCAGTAGCCCCACAGGTCAATGATATCGGCAAGGCCTGCAAGGCCCACCACCAGAAAGATGCCGCCGAACACCGTGCAGAGGCTGGTCAGGGTCTTGTGCCACTTTTTGGCGTTCTGCTGCTCGGCAGTGGGCACATCGTGGCCGTAGACCGGCTCAGTGTCCCGGGCCGGCTGACCGGCACCGGTGTCCTGGGGGCGGAAATCGCTGGAATATTCCGCGTTCTCCTGCTCCTTTTTTTCGGCATCCCGGTCAATGGCACGCAGGATGAAGAACAGGATGCCCAGCCAGGGCGACATGGCGAATACTACCAGCAGGGCAATGGTGGGAATGTGGGCAAGAAAATGTTTGCTGCGTCTGGGCTCCATGGGGCAGAATCCTCCTAAAACAAAAAGCCGTGTTCCACTTTATTATAGCGGAGCACGGCCCTTTTGTTAAGGGGGTAATTTATTTGTGGGAAAGGAAATTACTTCATCAGGCTGCAAACGGCCTCGGCGTAAGCGGCGGGATCATCCACAGGCAGGCCCTCGATCAGCTGTGCCTGTGCATAGAGCAGGCTGCTGTATTTCTTGACCTTGTCGGTATCACCGGCCTCCTGTGCGGCCTTCAGCACGGCGAACACGGGGTGGTTGATGTTCAGTTCCAGCACCTTGTCGCTCTTCACGCCCTCGCTGCCGGGCTGCTTGGAAAGCACCTTCTCCATCTCGATGGACAGCGGGCCGTCAGCGCTCAGGCAGACGGGGTGATCCTTCAGGCGAGTGGAGACCTTGACCTCCTTCACCTTGCCGTTCAGCGCGTCCTTCATGGCGTCAAACAGTGCCTTGTTCTCGGCGGTGGCATCCTCGGCGGCTTTCTTCTCCTCCTCGGATTCCAGACCCAGATCACCGCTGTTCACGTTCTTGAACTCCACAGTGCCGTCCTTGCCCTCGGCATCCTTGCGGGGGTAGCTGTGCAGGATCTGCAGGCAGAACTCATCCACATCCTCGGTCAGCAGCAGCACGTCAAAGCCCTTGTCCAGCACCAGTTCTGCGGAGGGCAGCTTTGCCAGACGGTCGGTGGAATCGCCTGCGGCAAAGTAGATGTACTTCTGCTCGGCGGGCATCTTGTCGATGTACTCCTGCAGGGTGACCATCTTCTGCTCCTTGGCAGACCAGAACAGCAGCAGGTCGCGCAGCAGCTCGGCGTGCATACCGTAGTCAGAGTAAGCACCAAACTTGATCTGACGGCCGAACTCCTTCCAGAACTCTTCGTACTTCGCACGGTCGTTGTTCAGCATGGCGTGCAGCTCGTTCTTGATCTTCTTTTCCAGCGCGTTATGGATCAGCTTCAGCTGGCTGTCCTTCTGCAGCATCTCACGGCTGATATTCAGGCTCAGATCCTGACTGTCCACAATGCCCTTTACAAAGCTGAAGTAATCCGGCAGCAGGTCGGCACACTTTTCCATAATCAGCACACCGGAGGCGTACAGTGCCAGACCCTTCTCGTAGTCCTTGGTGTAGAAATCGTAGGGGCGGTGGCTGGGTACGAACAGCAGGGCATTGTAGTTGGCAGTACCCTCGGTGCGGCTCACGATGACCCGGGCGGGGTCAGCGTAATCACCGAACTTATCCTTGTAGAAGCTGTTGTACTCCTCATCGGTCACTTCGCTCTTCTGCTTCTTCCAGATGGGGATCATGCTGTTCAGGGTCTCCAGCTCGGTGTAGGTCTCCCACTCGGGCTTATAATCTTCGGGCTTGGGGTCCGGTTCGGGCTTCTGACAGCTCTTTTCACGCTCCATCTGGATGGGGTAGCGCACATAGTCGCTATACTTCTTCACAATGGCCACAATGCCGTATTCATCCAGGAAGTTGTCGTATTTCTCAGTGTCGGTATCCGGCTTGATGTGCAGAATGATCTGGGTGCCCACGGTATCCTTCTGGGCGGGGGTCATCTCGTAGCCGTCCACACCGGAGGACTCCCACTGCCAAGCCTCGTCCGAGCCGTAGGCCTTGGAGATAACGGTCAGCTTATCGGCCACCATAAAGGCGGAGTAGAAGCCCACGCCGAACTGGCCGATGATATCAATGTTCTCGTCCTTGTTGTCCTTCTTGAAATCCAGAGAGCCGGAGTGAGCGATGGTGCCCAGATTCTGCTCCAGCTCTTCCTTGGTCATGCCGATGCCGTTATCCTCCACGGTCAGGATGCGGTTTTCCTTATCGCGGGTGATGAGGATGCGGAAATCGCCCTTGTTCATGCCCACGGAGGCGTCGGTCAGGCTCTTATAATACAGCTTATCAATGGCGTCCGAAGCGTTGGAGATCAGCTCCCGCAGGAAAATCTCTTTATTGGTATAGATGGAGTTGATCATCATGTCCATCAGCTTTTTGCTCTCTGCCTGAAATTCTTTCTTGGCCATAATACAAAACCTCTTTTATCACATATTTGGTGCGCCGTACCCGGCAAACTGCCAGAATGCTTAGCACTCATAACTTCCGAGTGCTAATATACAACGACTTGCAGGGAAAATCAAGGCTTTTCATAAAAAGTTAAAATTTGTTCTCCTGTGCGCGAAGCGGCGCTCCGGATTCGTTTCTTATATGGAAAATAAAATTTCTTGCAAAGTCTTTCCCACTTTTGCGCGGACTGTGCTATAATGGAGCGAGTATGCCGGAAGGATGTGAGAAAATGTCAAAACAGGGCGATGCCGCTTACGCATGGTTTTTGCAGGGCTATAATTGCAGCCAGAGCGTGGTGGCGGCGTTTGCACCCCAGCTTGGCCTGACCGAAGAAACAGCGCTGCGCCTTTCCGCAGGCTTTGGCGCAGGTATTGGCCGGATGCGGGAGGTGTGCGGGGCGTTCTGCGGTGTGGTGACCGTGCTGAGCATGGTCTACGCCGACCCCACAGACCCCAAGGATAAATCCCGGATATACGCACTGGTGCAACAGGCGGCAGAGCAGTACCGCACCCGCAACAGCGGCGGCAGCATCATCTGCCGGGAGCTGCTGGCAAAGGCAGGCACTGCCCCTGCTGGGGGTACGGCGGCAGAGGACCGCACCGCAGACTATTATAAAAAGCGCCCCTGCCCGGAGCTGTGCCGCATCTGCGCCGACCTGTGTGCAGAATTTATTGCGGCGCACCCGGAGGGACGGCACGGACTATATAAGGAGGATGCGTAAATGCAGCTTGAACAACTGGAATTGACCGGCGGCGGTACGCTGACGCTCTACCTGCGGGAGAGCGTGGAGGCCATGCCGCATTTCCGGCAGCGTCCGCTGGTGCTGGTGGTGCCCGGCGGCGGCTATACCCACGTCAGCCCCCGGGAGAGCGACCCCGTAGCGCTGCAATTTGCGGCAGCTGGCTACCACACGGCGGTACTGCACTACGCAGTAGGGGAGAGCGCCCGGGATGCGCTGCCCATGCGGCAGCTGGCACAGGCCATCGGCCTTGTGCGGCAGCACGCAGAACAGTGGAATATTTTGCCGGATAAGATCGCTTTGTGCGGCTTTTCGGCCGGCGGGCATCTGGCACTGTCCGGTGCAGTGTGGGAGATCCCCGGCATGGCAGACCAGCCGCGGCCCAATGCCTTGCTGCTGGCATACCCGGTGGTCACCGCCGGAGAATACGCCCACAGGGACAGCTTTGTGCAGCTGACCGGCACGCAGGACGTTGCCGCCCACCAGCGCTTTACGCTGGAGGATAAGATCACCCCGGCCACACCGCCGGTGTTCGTCTGGCATACCATGGAGGACGAGACCGTCCCGGTGGAAAACACCCTGCTGTTACTGAACGCTCTGCACAAGGCGGGCGTGCCGTGCGAAGCACACTTGTTTGAAAAAGGCTGCCACGGCACTAGCATCTCCACCCCGGAGGTGGACGCCGACAGCGCCCACCGCAACCGCTGGGTCAAGCTTGCGGTGGAGTGGCTGGACGATACCTTTTCTTTCCATGCTTAAGATAACCGACTGAAACCGGAAAAGCGTGTGTAAATTTTAGTCATACCTACAAAAAATTCACAAATAAACCGTTGACTTGCACAGGCGTATGCCGTATACTGTCCAACGGGGATAAAACCACGAAAGAAGGAAACAAAAATGGTTATGGATCCCACACTGCCGCGCATCAAGGTGCGCGATCTGCTCATGCAGGCATTTCTCACCGGCTGGGAGCGCTCCGATAAGAGCACCTCACAGGACGAGTACCTGCAAAGTTCCATTCAGGTCATTGAGATGCTGCAGGTAGAGCCGGAAAACCTCTACGCAGAGGAGGGTCTTGGCCTGCCGGACGGCGAAGAGGTGGATCATCTGGACGATCTGCTGCGCGCGGACGGCTTCTGGCTGTACTACGGGGTGGAAGCGGAAAACTTCTTCCTCATCCAGTGGTACCCGGACGAGGCTTCTGCCAATGCAAAGCTTGCCCAGCTGGAAGAACTGGGCGACGGCAAGCAGTATCTGGTAGACCTGACCCTCAAGCGGGCAAACCCTTCCGAGGCTGAAAACTTCGGCAATTCCAACCCGGTGCAGCTCCGCTCCTGAAACAAACGTTAACGTATTGAGTTGAAAGGAAATTTTGCTCATGCAGCTTTCTGTTACGGAACGCGAACGGCTTTATGCCATTTTGGAAAAATACGATCAAAACCCCAAGGTGCAGCAGATGCGGGAGTTCATCCAGCACGGGGACGTTACCACCTATCAGCACTGCAAGAATGTGGTGCTGGTCAGCTGTTGGCTGAACCATCGGCTGCATTTGGGTGCAGACGAGACCTCACTGGCTGTCGGTGCTTTCCTGCACGATTTTTATCTGTACGACTGGCATAAAAAAGGTACCTTCCATGGCATCCGCCGCCTGTTCGAGATGCACGGCTTCTCCCACCCGGGCTGCGCCTGCGTCAACGCAGAAAAGGTGTTCCATATCACCAAAAAGGAACAGAGCATCATTTCCAGCCATATGTGGCCGCTGACCTTCCGTCATGTGCCCAGCTGCCGCGAGGCCATCATCGTCTGCCTTGCCGATAAGTACTGCGCTGTGGTGGAAAGTATGTTCAAGCACAGCCGTGTGGCTGCCGCCCAAAACGCCAACGGCGAATACGACGAGTGGTAAAACTGAATCATCACAAATAACAGGAGCCGCTGCACCCAAAAAGTGCAGCGGCTCCTTCTGCTTCTACTCTGCAAATAAAAATGATCATTCCGCTAAAAGTGGTCAGAGCGCAGCGGAGACCATATCCAATCGTTGGCCTGCACTCGGCAGCTGGTCACAGCTTTTTGAACCCCTCCGGTTCGTCTGCGGCGGCGCGGCGCTCCATCAGATAGGTGTCCAGCCAGTGGCCGTGGCAGTCCCGTGCAATGCGCTCTCGGCGTCCTACCAGCCGGAAGCCGCACTTGGCGTGCAGGGCGCGGCTGGCGGCGTTGTCCTGTAAAATGGTGGATTGCAGCGTCCAGTACCCGGCTTTTTCGGCAGCGGCGCACAGGGCGCTCAACAGCTGAAAGCCCAGTCCATGCCCCCGGAACTGCTCGCCTACATAAATGCTTACCTCAGCCACGCCCCGGTAACACCACCGGGGGTCTACCCGATGCAAAGCGCACCACCCCGCCAGCACTCCGCCGGAAAGAATGACCAGACGGCACTCCTTTGTGTGGGAAGCGTCCCACGCGGTGTAGGGCGGGCATTCGGTCTGGAAGGTGGCGTATTCCGTGGCAATGCCCTCAACATAAATTCTGGAGACCGCGCCCCAGTCCTCCGGCGTCATAGGCCGGATGATGATCTTATCCATACTTTCATCCTCGGCGGGCCGAAAATTGCCCGCATTCTCTTTCCACTCCCGGATAAATTTCAGTATAGCAGAATTTGCCGCGCGGTACAAGAAGCGGACTGCACAGAAATTGCTTTGACATCCTACTTGTTTGTGATACAATAAGGGAACAGGAATGCGGCGGGGGATGCGCCGTATCCCATGGAGGATGTATGAGAAAAACTGTCCGGGTACTGCTGTGTATGGTTTGGCTTATGCTTTGCGCGGCGCTGCCTGCCTTTGGCGCAGAGAGCGCACCCCATGTCACGGCAGAAACTACAATGGCTCAGCTGCGCGCAAACCCGGCGATCCAGGGAACCGGCTATTATACATATTGCCGTGAGATGACGCCGCTGATGGTGGAACGCTGGAAAAACAAGACCTTGCACGATTATTTTGGCGACACCGACCGGGAATCCGGCATTGCTGCGCTGAACCTTATCATTGATAACTATAATAAGGGCGTCAAGGTCACCTATCAGGTCTACACGCCTGAGGAGATCGAACACAATTCCAGTCTGGGCTGTGTGCAGCTGTTTTATTATCCGGCCGAGACCCCCAACGCCAAAACCGCTATCGTAGTGCCCGGCAACGCCTTGACCGCAACCTCGGAGATGGGTGAGGGTGGCTCCACGGCCTACGAGCTGCATAACCGGGGCTATGCCGTGTTCGTGTTGCGCTACCGCACCTTTTTGGATCTGGGCAATAACGCCCCGCTGGAGGATCTGGCAAGGGCGGTGCAGCTGGTGACAAGCCTTGACGAGGAGCTTTCCATCCATACACAGGGCTATGCGCTGGTGGGCTACTCCTCTGGCGGCCAGCTTGTGGGCGTGTTCGCAAATAAGGAGCGCGGCTACGGCTATTACGGCGCTGCAAAACCCGGTGCACTGCTGTTGGCTTATCCGGTAGTGAACTTTTCAGAGGTAAAGATCGCGTATCAGGCGCTTATGGATACCGGCAACTATGGGTGGCACTATTACTGCTCCAGTGTGGCAGATCTTGTCACGGACGATTATCCGCCGGTATTTTTCTGGTACGGGAAGGACGACAAGGTGCTGCCTTGGATGATCAATCAGGTGCAGGGCCCGGCGCTGCAAGCGGCGCTGGAAGCCCACAAGGTGCCTTATGTTATGAAGGTGTTTGAGTCTGCGCCGCATAGTATCGGGGTGGGCTATACCACCGATGCCGAGGGCTGGCTGACAGATGCCGTGGCTTTTTGGGAGCAGCAGACCGCTGCCTGACCATAAATAAAAAAGGAGTAGAACATGATGGATCAGAATACTTGTTTTGCATACCTGAATATGGAGCTGCCGGACGATATCCGCCGCCTGAAAGAGGCCGGTTACTACGACGCCGCCATTGCGCGCATCGATGCCTGTCTGGCCGAGGACTGGACTGCCAGCCAGAACCAGCCCCTACACCCGCAGGGTGCGCTGCCGGTAAACCCCACCCCACACGGCGTGGATGCATGGCGGCAGGGTCTGCTGGCGCACCGGGAAATTCTGCGCCGTCTGCCGCAGGACTACACCCTGACTGCCGAGCAGCTGCTGAATCGGCTGCAGGCCACCCTGCGGGACTTTACCGCCGAGGAGTTCGCCGCGCTGGACGCTGCCGGACAGATGGACTGGCGTTTTGTGGAAGGGCAGAAGCGCTATATCTACCGCGCCGCCGAAACGCTGGTGGCCACCCATCCCGACCTTGCTGCCCGTCAGCTGGACCCGCCCGTCCCGGAGCGCAGCTGGGATCGTTTTGAGCCCCAGCACGACCAGATGGTGCGCACCGGTGCAGTCAGTGCAGACATCACCCTGCGCACCAGCATCGGCATGACCGATGAGACCTTTGCCCGTGCCCTTGCCGCCGCAAAGGCCGAAGGCAGAGACACCGTGCACGTCAAGGTGTGGCTGCCGCTGCCCGCTGCCTGCCCGGCGCAGAGCAATATCACGCTGGACAGCTTTACCGTGCAGCCCACTTATATCGCCCCGGAAACTGCACCCCAGCGCACCGCGTACTGGGAGGCAGACCTTGCCGAGAACTGCCGCTTTGGGGCACAGTACAGCTACCGCAGCACTGCGCACTACGCTGCCCCGCTGGAAATGCAGGCCGACCCGGTGCAGCCGGATTTTGACACCGCCGAGCAGCTGCCCCACATCGCCTTTACCCCCTATATGAAGGCACTGGCTGCGCAGCTGACCGAGGGTATCACCGACCCGGTGCAGAAGGCAAAGCGCATTTATGATTTTGTCACCCTGAATGTGCACTACCACTTCCAGCCTATGTATTTTGTACACGAGAACATCACCGATAATTGCGCCCGCAGCCGCCGGGGCGATTGCGGCGTGATGGCCGCTACTTTTATCACTCTTTGCCGCATTGCAGGCATCCCGGCAAAGTGGCAGAGCGGCATGGTGGCACGGCCGGAGACAGCCGGCTGCCACGACTGGGCAATGTTCTATATTGCCCCCAAGGGCTGGATGTACGCCGATTGCTCTGCCGGTGCCTCCATGGCGCGTGCGGGCAACGAGAAGATGCGTCTGCACTACTTCGGCAATCTGGACACCGACCGCATGGTGGCCAACAGCGACATCTGCGCGCCTTTCGACCCGCCCATGTGCTCTTTCCGCGCCGACCCCTGTGATAATCAGGTAGGCGAGATGGAGGTAGACGGCGTGGGTCTGTACGGCCAGCAGGTGGAGACCACGCAGGAGATCGTAAAGCATCAGGAAGTATAAGCACATCCGGGTCTGCCATTACCGCAAGACCCGGATTTTTGAGTTAAAAGGAGAATGTCTATGGAATTTTTGGCAGGACTGTACACGCTTCTGCTGGTGGCTATCTGCCTGCTGCAGGCGCTTTTGCTGCACCGCACCGGCAAGCCCGCAGCTCAGCAGGACGATGAAGCCCTGAAGGAGTGGCTGCGCCAGCAGCTGGAAGCGCAGGCGCGGGTGCTGGAAGAAAAGCAGGCGCAGCAGGCACAGCAGAATCTGGCCGCGATGGCGCACATCAGCGATACCCTGCAAACCGCAGTGCAGGGCATGAGCAGCACCCTGACGGCAGGGCAGAACACCCAGCAGCAGACCATGGAGCAGCGCTTGCAGGGGCTGGAAGCCTCCAACGCCCGCAAGCTGGAAGAGATGCGCAAAGCGCTGGCAGACGGCCTTGCCGCCATGCAGGCACAGAACGCCCAGAAGCTGGACGAGATCCGCCACACTGTGGACGAGCAATTGCAGGACGCGCTGCAAAAGCGGGTGACCGAAAGCTTTAAGGCGGTCAACGACCAGCTGGAACAAGTGTACAAGGGCTTGGGCGAGATGCAGAGCCTTGCCGCCGATGTGGGCGGGCTGAAGCAGGTACTCTCCGGCGTTAAGACCCGCGGCATTCTGGGCGAGATCCAGCTGGGTGCGATTCTGGAAGAGATCCTTGCGCCGGAGCAGTACGACACCAACGTAGCCACCATCCCCGGCAGCACCCAGCGGGTGGAGTACGCCATCCGTATGCCCGGTGTGGACGGCAACAGTGTCTGGCTGCCCATCGACTCCAAATTCCCCGGCGATACCTATGCCCACCTGCAGGATGCGCAGGCCTCCGGCGATGCACAGGCAGTGGAAAACGCCCGCCACGCGCTGGAACTGGTGCTGCGCAGCGAGGCAAAGGATATCCGGGAAAAATATGTGGAGCCGCCCTATACCACGGCTTTCGGCATCCTGTTCCTGCCCTTTGAGGGCCTGTATGCCGAGGTGGTGAACGCAGGGCTGCTGGAGGTCTTGCAGCGGGACTATCAGGTCAACGTGGCAGGCCCCAGCACCATGGCAGCCCTGCTGAACAGCCTGCAGATGGGCTTCAAGACCCTCGCCATCCAGAAGCGCTCCGGCGAGGTCTGGCAGCTGCTGGGCGCGGTGAAGACGGAGTTCGACAAGTTCGGGCAGGGCCTCGCCAAGATGCAGCAGCGTCTGCGCCAGACTGACGAAGAGCTGGACCAGCTCATCGGCGTCCGCAGCCGGGCCATCAGCCGGAAGCTGCGCAGCGTCCAGAGCCTCGACGAGGCCAGCGCCAGCGCCCTGCTCGAGATAGACGACATGAACGAGCTGCCGAAAGCACTCTCTGAGACCAGCGAAATATCTGATAAAGTTCCTGAATAATGACGTATCAGCGCGACAAAACGAACTTTATCCATGTGATGAACTTCGGGTAAGCTGATAAAGTTCGAACTTTATCAACAGGGGGAACTTTATCAAGCTGATAAAGTTTGATTTATAACGTATCTAAGATATATATTTGGAACTTTATCATATAACCTACCGCAGTAGAACGTCATTTGGCCATCCGGCCTGATAAATAGTTGACGAAGGCGGCAGACTGTGCTATACTGAGAACGATTATTAAAATAATTGCCGGCCATGGCAGACCATACACACCAATAACAGAGAGGAAATGTGCTTATGAGCGTAAAGAACATCAGCAGCGCCATTCTGGGCGTGGGCGTGGACGATACCACCATCGATTTGTTTGAGAGCCAGTACCCGGTCCCCACCGGCGTCAGCTACAACTCTTACGTCATCCGGGACGAGAAGATCGCCATCCTCGACACCGTGGACGACCGCGCTACCGACGAGTGGCTGGCAAACGTCACCGAGGCACTGGCAGGGGAGAAGCCCGCCTACCTCGTCGTCCACCACATGGAGCCTGACCACGGCGCGAATGTG
>OLGJ01001224.1_pt1 | contig 11981 bp, 9 predicted proteins | sample 1605431 | NCBI WGS metagenome assembly OLGJ01 (sample SAMEA3888920, study PRJEB22519) | human gut metagenome | biome: human gut; feature: human-associated habitat; material: faeces | place: Denmark | collected 2009
AATGCGGGACAAAATCATTTATGGTATAGTGAGACAATATCATATATGGTTCATACCAAGGGCAACCATTTTTCAAAAAGTGCTTGACAAAAGTACCATGGATGGATATACTAATATGCGTAACTTACGTGCGGCCCGGTGGTGTAGTGGTCTAACATGCCGCCCTGTCACGGCGGAGATCGTCAGTTCAAATCTGATCCGGGTCGCCACTTTTATTTGCCTCGGTAGCTCAGTTGGTAGAGCAAAGGACTGAAAATCCTTGTGTCAACGGTTCGATTCCGTTCTGAGGCACCATTCCTGCGGCTGTGGCGGAATGGCAGACGCGCTACTTTGAGGGGGTAGTGATCTTTCGATCGTGTGAGTTCAAGTCTCACCAGCCGCACCACTCTTTTTTCTACTTGATTCCCTCAATTCAATTTTATATGCGGTCGTGGCGGAACTGGCAGACGCGCTATCTTCAGGCGGTAGTGGAGTAATCCGTGAGAGTTCAAATCTCTCCGACCGCACCACTAAAATGAGAAAAAGCTCATCCATTGGATGGGCTTTTTTGTTGCGCTTGCCGGAATGGAGCGTGTGCCTGCTTTCTCTGGCGGCGGGTCTTGCGCCGCCCTGCGGCAGGTATTTTTGCATCGGTATTCTAAGCAAGGAGGAGATCTTTTTCATTCGCTGCGAGGCGAAGAATGTGTCCCCGCTCACCATGGGAAGCCTGTTTGCCCGGCGCGATTATGATATAATATATACTACGATGTCTGCCCCTTTTACAAGGCGGCGGATGACGCATTGGGGATCAGTGCCGCGATGTCATTCGTGCGATGCACCATCCTTCAAAGCTTATAACCCTTTGAACCTGTTGCCCAGCGGCATGGGGCTTTGGCATTGATTGGCACGCGAGTGCGTACCCTCATGGAGTTTACTATGGAAAAGAAATTGGTCATCATTGATGGCAGCAGCCTTTTATACCGCGCGTTCTATGCGCTGCCGCCCACTATGACATCGCCGGATGGGATCCCGACGAATGCGGTCTATGGATTTCTGCGGATGCTGCTCGGTCTCTATCGCGATCTGGATCCGGAATATATGGCAGTGACCTTCGACAAGGATCGACACACCTTCCGTACGGAGATGTACGAGGGATACAAGGCCACGAGAAAGCCGGCACCGGATGAGCTGGTGCCGCAGTTTGACCTCATCCGCGACGTGATGCAGGTGATGGGTGTCGCGGTGTACAGTCTTGACGGCTACGAGGGAGATGACATCTTAGGGACGCTCTCTCTTCGCTATGAAAAGGAAATGCCGGTCAATATCGTGACGGGCGACCGCGATGCGCTGCAGCTCTCAAGCCGCCGAACGACGGTCTTCCTCACGCAGAAGGGCATCACGAATATGGCGGCCATGACGCCGGAAGCGGTCTTCGAAAAGTACCACATAGAGCCGCGTCAGGTGATCGACATGAAGGCGCTCATGGGGGATACCGCAGACAATATCCCCGGAGTGCCGGGGATCGGCGAGAAGACGGCCTTGAAGCTCATCACGCAGTATGATGATCTGAATAATCTGTATGCCCATGTCGAAGAGATCAAAGGCGCGCAGGGAAAGAAGCTCATCGCGAATAAAGAGCTGGCCTATCTTTCCTATGACCTGGCGACCATCAAGCGCGACGTGCCGCTGGAGACGTCTCTGGAAGAGATGCATCAGCCTGTTCATTTTGAGGAAATGCGTGTCCTTTTCCAGAAGCTCGGGATCAATCTTTTGCAGCAGTTTGCCGGTCTTCCGCGCTTCCGTGCGTTGGCGGAAGCGAAGAAAGAGAAGAGCCAGAGAGAGCTTGTGAAGGCTGAACCCTGGCAGGGAGAGGCGTTTGACGAAAAGGTCGCAGCCCTTTTGATCGACCGCTCCGGGATCGCGCCTTTCTTCACGGCAAGGTCTGCGGTCGTTGTGAGTGAGGGACGGGCGTACACGGCGGTGCCGACGCAGTATGAGAAGCTCGCAGAGGCCCTCGCGAAAGCGAAAGCCGTGGTGACAGTCGATGCGAAAGCCCTTCAGGAGTCCGACTTCCCGGCCGATTCACTGCCCCTCTTTGATGTACAGCTCGCCTCCTACCTGCTGGATCCGGCGCGAGTGACGTACCCCTTATCGTACATGGCAGGGCTCTATGGAGTGCCCGAAGTCTTTGCGGATGAGATGGAAGATTTCGCAGACAAGGGCAGTCTCATCGGAGATTTCCTGTCGAAGATCTATGGACCGTGCTGCCGCAAGCTCGAGGAAAATGGAGTGATGACACTTTTCACGGACGTGGAAGAGCCGCTCGTCAAGGTGCTTTCTGCGATGGAGAAGGCCGGTATCGCGACGGACCAGCAGCGCTGGCAGGAGGTCAAGGCGGACATGGAGAGTGAGCTGCGCCTCCTCGTGAAGGATATCTACACTGAGGCAGGGGAACCATTCAATATCAATTCGCCCAAACAGCTCGGCCATATCCTTTTCGAGAAGCTGGGGATGCCGGCGGGCAAGAAGACGAAGACCGGCTACTCGACCGCTGCGGACGTGCTGGAGAATCTGGCGGTCAGCTATCCCTTTGTGGGGAAGATCCTTCGCTACCGCACGCTCTCGAAGCTGATCTCCACCTACCTCGAAGCGCTGCCGAAGCTCATCCGTAAGGAAACGGGCCGCATTCATGGCTCCTTCAACCAGACGGTGACGGCTACGGGCCGTCTTTCAAGCTCGGATCCGAACCTGCAGAATATCCCTGTCCGCACGGAGGAAGGAAAGAAGATACGCTCCCTTTTTGTACCGGGCGAGGGCTATGACTGCTTCATCTCTTCGGACTACTCGCAGGTCGAGCTCCGTATTCTTGCGCATATGTGCGGTGATGAGAGCCTGATTGCTGCCTTTGCGAACCATGAGGACATCCACCGCCGCACCGCGGCCGAAGTGCTGGGCATCCCCTTCGAAGAAGTCACCGACGAGCAGCGAAGCCATGCGAAGGCTGTCAATTTTGGTATCATCTACGGCATCAGCGGATTTGGCCTGTCCAAGCAGCTCGGCATCACGCCCAAGCAGGCGCAGGACTATATCGACAGGTACAATGCCCGCTACCCGAAGATCCTGGGCTTCATGCAGCGTATGATCGAAGAGGCCAGGGAGACGGGACGCGCCGTCACGCTTTTTGGTCGCTATCGCGAGCTTCCGGACATCCGCAGCAAGAATTTCATGCGCCGTTCACTCGCAGAACGCATGGCGATGAATACACCGATCCAGGGCACGGCCGCAGATATCATGAAGATGGCAATGATCGCCGTCTATGACAAGCTGAGGAAGGGCCACTATAAGAGTCGCGTCCTTCTGCAGGTCCATGATGAATTGGTCGCAGAGGTGGTGGCGGAGGAAAAAGAGGAGATCGCTGCTCTTTTAAAAGAAACGATGGAATCCGTCATCACGCTCAAAGTCCCGCTCCTCGCCGACGTCCATGCGGGGAAGAACTGGGCGGAGACGAAGTGAGCGGAGAGGCTGGTGACTAGGGGTTAGGGATTAGTAGCTAGGAATTAGGTTTGCGATACGAGAAAACCGCTAATTTCAAACCTTCGCAGCGCTTCATATGTAATTGCAGCGAAGCTGCCACCACAACCCTGAACCCTGAACCTTGAACCCTTTTCTCATTATCATTCAAAGGAAGTTATCTCATTATGTATCGTATCGGATTATCCGGCGGCGTAGGCTGCGGGAAAAGCACAGTCTCCTCCTACCTGAAGGAGCTGGGGATCCCCATCATCGATGGGGACATGCTCGCGCGCGAGGCAGTGCGGCCGGGCAGTGCGGCCATGGAAGACATCCGGCGCGCCTTTGGCGAGGCCATTTTCAATAAGGATGGGACGCTCGATCGGCTGAAAACGGCAGAGATCGTTTTCACGAAGGAAGAGAAACGCCAGCAGCTGAATGCCATCATCCATCCCTTCATCTGGCGCCGCACGCAGGAAGAGCTTCTGAAGGCCCAGGAGGAAGGCCATGACCTTGTTGTACTCGACATGCCGCTCCTGCTGGAAATCTCCTGGCAGCTGCGTGTGGAAGAGGTCTGGATCGTCAAGGTACCGCTGGAAATGCAGATCGAGCGTGTCACGCTCCGCGACGGCTTCACCAGAGAGCAGGTCCTTGACCGCATCCATAAGCAGATGCCGACGGACAATAAGCTGAACTATGCGGATGTCATCATCGATAACAGCCGCTCCGTCGAGGACACCCGCCGCCAGGTGAGAGAAGCCCTCGCGAAGGCGAAGGAACGGATGAGGAATATTAGGGACTAGTGGCTGGTGACTGGTAACTAGGGATTAGACTAGGAGACTACAGATTTTCTTGTATCGTCGTTTTAAGCGAAGCGGGAGATCTTTTTCGTTCGCGGTCAGGGACTCACGCTTTCCCCACATGTACCACGTATCTCTCCGCTTTCCTCATCTGTCTTTCATACCGCCAGTGCCCTATCCGCCCCTGCGGGGCACCTTCCCCTAGAGGGGAAGGCTGACGATACGAGGGAAACCTGCTGTCAAAAGGCCTTTGGGCATCGCCCCATACATATTCGCGGCGAAGCCGCCACCACAACCCTGAACCCTGAACCCTGAACCTTGAACCTTGAACCCTGAACCCTGAACCCTGAACCTCGCATCATTTTTGCCTGAAAGGAGCTGAATCCATGAGAACCGCTTTGAAACGGAAAAAGAGAGAAGTCCACAGACATCAGGGAAATACGGGGGCTATGCTCTTCACCCTTCTTCTGGCCATTCTGTGCGGTCTTGCGGTCTACATCCTTTCGGACATTTCCTTCATGCGTCCCTCGCGGGAGATCTCTCTCCTCATTTCAGAGAGCGCGAAGAAGGAGGAGATCTCGCCGGCTCTTTTAGAAGCCGTCATCCTGACGGAGAGTAAATTCGATAAAAAGGCGGTATCCCATGTGGGCGCGATCGGCATGATGCAGCTCATGCCGGATACCGCAGAGTGGATCTCCGAGGAAAGCGGTCTTCCGGCGAACCGTCTGGAGCGTCCCGAGGAAAATATTCCGCTGGGCGCCTGGTATATCAATTACCTGTTGAAGGAGTATCACAACAATGAGATCCTTGCGCTGGCCGCGTACAATGCGGGCCGCGGCAATGTGGACCAGTGGATGAAGGACTATGGCTGGAAGGAAGGCTTTTCTGACATGAACCAGATCCCTTTCCCTGAAACGCGGGAATTTGTGAAGTCCGTCACCGCATCCAGAGACAGGCTTGAGGCAGAACAGGCGGAGAAGTGACTGGGATTAGTGGCTAGTGACTGGGGACTGGGGACTAGTGACTAGGAATCAGAAGTCCGAAGTCTGAAGTCTGAAATCCGAAGTCTAATGTCTAACATCTCCTAGTCTTCCAGTCTCATAGTCTCATTTAGAAAGGAGTCACCATGGCTGACGTGGATGAAAAAACAAAGAAGGCGCGGGCGGAGCGCCGCGAGAAGCTGCTTGCCTGGTACGAGGAGAAGGATCTTCCCCCGGTCATCGGCGACTATGAGCTTCGCATCATTGATGAGCAGCACGACCGCATTTATTATGCCTTCGGCTGGTTTCACAAGTCGAATGGATGGAAGATTCGCGTCTTATACGATGAGGAAACGGCGGATTACATGGTGAAGATGGATCTGCACATGATCACGCTGACGGAGATCGAATGCATCACGGGCGATCTTGAGGAATTTAAACGCCTCGTGAAGCTGCTGACACCGGAGGCGATCGAGAAGGAGCTCATCCATCGCGAGAAGGTCTCCATTCTGGTCGAGGGCAAGGGCTTCATGGTCTGGGACTATGAAGAGCTGCTGCCGGAGAAGCTCGGGCACTATGTGCGCGTCATTGCGCCGAAAATGCCGCTCCTTGGGCTGAACGGCTCCTACATCATTGCTGCCTATGAGTGTGAAGAAAAAGATACAGGGATCCTTTTCTTCTATAACATGTATCGCGATGAGTACTACGGCGAGCTTCGTGCCAAGGGTATCCCGGGCATCATTCATCAGTACGATGCGAAATCCATCGAAGCACTTGAGGCGGCGATCGAGAAGCATCTGATGAAGGATCTGAAGGAGCTCTACGAGCATCCGGTGATCGAGGATTAGAGGGCTCAAGGTTCAGGTTGATGGGTTCAGGGCTCGCCCGTGGGGCAGCTCACCCCTTGATTCCCTAGGAATGAAGCTGGCGGCTCCGCCGCAAATATATATTGCAGCGAAGCTGCCACCACAACCCTGAACCCTGAACCCTGAACCCTGAACCCTGAACCCTGAACCCTGAACCTTTTTTATTGCTTTCCCTTTACAACGTATGGTATAATAGTATCGCAAGTTATGTGTATAGAATTTCCTGGTGAGTGAGCTGCGGCTCACTTTTTCTTATATATGGAACAGTTTCGTGAACGGACGCATGCGCATCGGGGAAGGGACATATTTTTTACCGCGCTGACGCTGCGATCTATGGAGCCCTTGCTTCTTTAGAAGCACTTCGGCGTTCACGTTTGATTGATTTCAAGGAGGCTTATCATGGCACATAAAGCAATCGAAGAAGCCGTAGAAGCTTTGCTGGAACCGATCCTGGATGCGGACGGCATCGAACTTGTCGATGTCGAGTATGTCCGTGAAAGGAATTGGATCCTTCGCATTTTCATTGATAAGGAAGGCGGCGTGGATCTCGCAGACTGCCAGAGCATCAGTGAGAAGGCCGGCGAGATCCTGGATGAGAAGGATATCATCCCGGATAACTACATGCTGGAGGTCTCTTCTCCGGGGCTCGATCGTGTATTGAAGAAGGATAAGGATTTCCGCCGCTATGCGGGAAGCGATGTGGACGTGAAGCTGTTTGCTCCGCTCGAAGAGGCAGGCGGCGGCAAAGCGTTCACTGCGCATCTGGAAGGGCTCACCGAGGAGGGTGATCTGGCGCTGACGCTCGATGGCGGTAAGGAAATCGCATTGCATAGAGATAAAATTTCACAGGTAAGACTTCATTTTTCGTTTTAATCGAGGAGGAATAGTTCATCGTGGACGGCAAGGTATTATTGGAAGCAGTAGAAGCCCTGGTCAAGATCAAAAAAGTTGACAGAAATATGGTATTTGATGCACTGGAAATGGTGCTTCTGACCGCTTACAAAAAGGAAAGCGGCAGCAATGCCAAGGCCTCGGTCTCTCTTAACCGTGAAACCGGCGAATATAAAATTTATGAAGAAAAGACCGTCGTGGACGAGATCCATGAGGACTCTGAAAATGCGATCAATGAGATCACGGTGGAAGAGGCAAAGAAGATCGACCGCAGCTATGAAGCAGGCGACATGCTCCGCATCGATGTGACACCGAAGAATTTCGGCCGTGTCGCAGCGCAGGCCGCTAAGCAGGTCATGATCCAGAAGCTGCGTGAAGCAGAGAGAGGCTCCATCTATGACGAATTCTCCGGCCGTGAAGGCGATGTGATCACCGGCGTAGTGAAATGGAATGAATCCCGCACCATTTTTGTCGACCTCGGCCGCGTAGAAGGGATCCTGCCTTTCGCAGAACAGATCGAAGGCGAAGAATTCCAGCCGAACGATAAGATCAAGTGCTATGTCCTCGAAGTCAGAAAGACCACGAAGGGACCGGAGATCATTCTCTCGAGGACCCATCCGGGCCTCTTGAAGAGACTTTTCGAGCTGGAGGTACCGGAAATTTACAGCGGCACCGTGGAGATCAAGAGTGTCGTCCGTGAAGCGGGCTCCCGCTCCAAGATCGCCGTATATGCGATGGATCCGGCTGTCGATCCGGTCGGTGCGTGCGTCGGGCCGAAGGGACAGCGTGTACAGAATATCGTGAACGAGCTGCATGATGAAAAGATCGATATCGTCCGCTGGGACGAAGATCCGGCGATCTACATCGCCAATGCCCTCTCCCCGGCAAAGGTCGTTTCCGTTTCCGTATGGGAAGAAGAGAAATCCTCCTATGTCATCGTACCGGACTACCAGCTGTCGCTTGCCATCGGCAAAGCAGGTCAGAATGCCCGCCTGGCTGCCAAGCTGACGAACTGGAAGATCGATATCAAGAGCGAAACGCAGGCGAATGAGGAAGGCTTCGGCGAGACCGACAGCGCCGATCTCGATGACGACATTCTGGGCGATATCGAAAGCGATATGGGGGAGGAAGCTAAGGAATGAAAGTAAAAAAGATCCCCATGCGCATGTGCGTAGGTTGCAAGGAGCTGAAGCCGAAGAAGGAGCTGCTCCGTATCGTGGCTCTGCCGACGGGGCTCATCGAGCTCGACCGTACGGGCAAGAAATCCGGCCGCGGCGTCTACGTATGTGACGATATCGAGTGCTTTACCAAGGCCTACGAGTCCCATGGCCTTGAGAGATCCCTGAAGCGTCCGGTATCCAAGGATGTATACGATGCGCTGAAGGAACAGATCGAGAATGGATGAGCCGGTATACCGCATGCTTGGCCTTTGTATGAAGGCAGGTCGTCTGCTTTCGGGAAATGAACAGGTGGCAGAAGGGCTGAAAAATGTGAAAGCTCCGAAAGGGGCCCTTCTCATTATCACGGAAGACAGCTCCCCAAGAACAAAGGATGAGTACAGAAATGCTGCAGAAAGAGCGCATATCTCTTACAGACTGTTTGGAGAAAAGGAAAGGCTGGGCAGCGCCCTCGGCAAAGGGGTGCGCACAGCGGCGCTCATCACAGACAAAGGCTTCAGCCGCGCGATCGCTGAAAAGATCGACAAGGCGTTGGCTGAAAGATAGCTGCCAGGGGCAGATGGAAATGGGTCTTAGAGCTGCTCGTCGCCAGAGAGCGGCCGCCGAATAGGAGTCCCATTTCCGTAATAATAAACCATGAATCAAATTGACATACACTTGGGAGGCTGCTTATGCAGAAAAAGAAGTACAGAGTTTATGAACTTGCCAAGGAATTTGGCAAGACAGATAAAGAGGTCATTGAAATTTTGAAAGCCGGTCATGTCGATGTGACGAACCGTCTCTCCGGCGTAGATGACAATGGCAAGTCCATCCTCGCGCGTCACGTCGCTGCGGAAAAGAAGAAAGCGGCAAAGCGCCCGGTGATGCGTACCGTCCGTTTTGATCAGGCAGGCCAGCCGAATGGCAAGAAGGGCAATGCCCGCCAGTCCTCCTACTCCTCCTACTCCACGGAAGAAGCAGCGCCGGCAGAAGCTCAGAAACCGGCTCAGAAACCGGCACCGAAGGCAGAAGCTCCGCAGAAGGAAGCGCCGAAGGCAGAGCCGGCCAAGGCGGCAGAACGCCCGTCCCGTCCGGCGAGAGAGGCATCCCGTCAGGAAGGGCGCCGTGACGGAAGAAGAGACGGCCAGAGACGCGATGGAAGAAGCGAAGGCAGAAATGATAGAAACGGGGAACGCCGTGACGGGGGAAGCCGCTCTCAGGGAAGAGACGGTCAGAGAAACGATCGTTTCAGCCGCAACGGCGACCGCCCGCAGGGAGCAAGAAATGGACAGAGTGGCGGCAATGGAAGAAATGACCGTTTCAAGAATGACAGAAACGGTGACCGCCCGAAGACCGATCGTCCGGCTCGTCCGCAGCGCCCGGCAGCTGCCAAGGCTCCGGTAGAAGAGACCGCGCAGAAGCCGGTCACCAGAAGAGCGGAAAAACCGGCTAAGAAAAAGACGAAGAAGGACTGGGAAAGAAGCCGCAGAGAGAAGGAAGGCGGTTCCCTCATGGCCCGTTCTTTGAGCCAGAGCAAGAAGAAGAAACACACGAATGAAAAGAAAGTGGCTGCGTACCCGACAGAAGTCGAGCTGCCGCCGAGCGTTACCGTCAAGGAGCTGGCTGAGCTTTTCGGACGTGAAGTCAGCGAGATCATCAAAGCACTCATGATGGACGGCGTCATGGCGACCATCAACCAGAACCTGGACCGCGACACCATCGAGATCCTGGCAGAAGAATTCGGCATCACCCTGATCGAAGCAGAAGCTCCGGCGGATCCGACCGAGTATATCCCTGCAGAGGATGATCCGCGCTTCCTGAAGCCAAGACCGGCTGTCGTCACCATCATGGGCCACGTCGACCATGGCAAGACTACCCTGCTCGATGCCCTTCGTCAGACAAATGTCGCACTCCACGAAGCCGGCGGCATCACCCAGCGCATCGGTGCATACCAGATCCGTTATAAAAATCACAAGATCACCTTCCTCGATACCCCGGGCCATGAAGCCTTTACCGCGATGCGTTCCCGCGGCGCGCAGCTGACCGATATCGCTGTCCTCATCGTAGCAGCCGATGACGGCGTCATGCCGCAGACCATCGAAGCGATCCATCACGCGAAGAATGCCGGTGTACCGATCATGGTCGCGATCAACAAGATCGATAAACCGGGCGCCAATCCGGACCGCATCAAGGAAGAGCTCGCCAAAGAAGGCTTGCTCGCCGAAGACTGGGGCGGCGATGTCATCATGACACCGATCTCCGCGAAGAAAAAGATCGGGCTCGATGATCTTTTGGAAAACATCCTCCTCGTTGCTGAAATGCAGGAACTCAAGGCCAATCCGAACCGCGAAGCATACGGCGTCGTCGTCGAAGCCCAGCTGGATAAAGGCAGAGGCCCGGTCATGAGCGTCCTTGTCCAGAACGGTACCCTCCATATCGGTGACGGCATCCTGGCCGGCAAGAGCTGGGGCCGCGTCCGCGCGATGAACAATGAAAACGGCCGCAAGATGAAGAGTGCTGAACCGTCTGTCCCGGTCGAGATCCTCGGCATGGACAGCGTGCCGGAAGCCGGCGACCACTTCTTCGTCATGGATGAAAAGAAGGCCAGAAATATCGCTGAGATCCGTGCATCCCGTGCGAAGGAAGAGGAACAGAGAAGTGTCCAGAAGGTCACCCTTGACAACATCTTCGAAAAGATCAAGGAAGGCGAAATGAAGGAACTCGACGTCATCATCAAAGCGGATGTCCAGGGCTCCGTCGAAGCGCTCGTACAGTCCCTGCAGGCCATCAAGAGCGAAGAGGTCCGCATCTCCATCGTTCACTCCGCCGTCGGTGCGATCAATGAATCCGATGTCATGCTCGCTTCCGCATCGAATGCACTCATCATCGGCTTTAACGTCCGTCCGGATGCCAATGCACGTGCCATGGCGGAAAAGGACGGCGTCGATGTCCGTCTCTACCGTGTCATCTATGACTGCATCGATGATGTCAAGGCGGCGATGGCAGGCATGCTCTCGCCGACCATCCGCGAAGTGGTCCTCGGCCATGCGGAGATCCGTCAGGTCATCCACACACCGAAGGTCATCGTTGCCGGATCCTATGTGCAGGACGGCAAGATCACCAGCAACTGCCAGCTGCGCCTGATCCGCGACGGCATCGTCATCCATGAAGGCAAGATCGCATCGCTGCGCCGCTTCAAGGATGATGTGAAGGAAGTCGCTGCCGGCTTCGAATGCGGCATCGCCATCGACAGCTATCGTGACGTCAAAGAGGGAGACCAGCTGGAATCCTTCGAACTGAAAGAAGAAGCTGCTGAACTGAAATAATGCATACATCGTTCGCCTTTACAATTTCATAAGGGCGAACGATTTTGTTTTGGGGGGCTAGGGACTAGTGACTAGTGGCTTGTGACTGGTGACTAGGGACTGGTGACTAGGAGACTAGAAGACCAGGAGACCAGGAGACTACAGACTCTCTCGTATCGTCATTGAAAGCGTTGCCGAGAAATCTTTCTTGCAGGCCGCTAAACGAAGGATGTGTGAAAGCAGAAATACGTAGCACCAAGGCGTTGTTTCCCTGCCGGTGCTTATGTGATACTGACCGCAGTGCAAGAACCCTCGGCTGCGCTCGGGATGACGATACGGGAAAGGGATACCCCCAGAAAGTTTGAAAGCAGGGATGAGTAGCTAGGGATTAGTGGCTAGGGATTAGGTGTCGCAAGTGACTGGTGACTAGTGACTGGCATGCCAGCTCATGGCATCGCCATTATTTATGCTTCGCGGCGCATTTCGTCATCCT
>OLGJ01001226.1_pt1 | contig 11977 bp, 7 predicted proteins | sample 1605431 | NCBI WGS metagenome assembly OLGJ01 (sample SAMEA3888920, study PRJEB22519) | human gut metagenome | biome: human gut; feature: human-associated habitat; material: faeces | place: Denmark | collected 2009
AGCATCTTCTGTCTTCCCGGCATGTTTGGAATTACAAGAAATGTTCAACAGAACAGAGAAGGATAACAGGCATAAATAGATTCTCATAGTTACATTATTTTTAAGATGATACAAAGAAAAGACTTTTTTTCCATTAACCGTTAACAAAGCGAAAATAAAAATCGAATTTAGAATATCATTCTTCCGTCATGCCACAATCTGTTCAGATAATTGACACAAAAAGAGAAAAGATTCTCTGTAAATAAAAAACATTATATCATCAAAGACAAAAAGAATATTTTGAAGTCAGCGCTAGTATTTATTTAAAAAATATCAACCTATGCTACGTTCATATCCAATCGTTTATTAATAAATTCTTTCATCGTTTATTATAAACGGTATCCAAGTTTATTATAAACATTCATATCTTTCCTACAGGAATAAATATCACTTTTTAGCAACAAAAAGGGCTGTAATCCCTATAAAGAATCACAGCCCTTAGCTTGTAGCAGACCAATCAGCAAGCATTACCCGAAGCAGAAATGCATGCCATCTGTTATTATATTATACTTAAATATACTAATTTTCCATCTATATTATCAATCTTATCGAATTTACAGTCTGTTGCTACTTACAAATATACAATATAAAAAACGGTTTGTCAAGTCCTGCCCCATCTTTCATTAACAGACCAGAATCAGACTTTAGGATCAGCATCCGAAGAAATCTCTGCTGATTCTCCTGAATTCAAAAGCTGGCTAATATATTCCTTAGGAAGAACACCATATTGTACCTTGAAACATTTGGCAAAATAGGAGGAGGAAGTAAATCCTACCTGTGCCGCAACCTCAGAAATACGTGTACCTCCCCGGATTAATTCAGCCGCCTTATTCATACGCAGAGCCTTCAGGTAATCATTGGGCGACATACCCGACAATGCCTTTATCTTTCGATAGAAATTAGAACGGCTCATGTTCATTTGCTCTGCAAGAGTATCAATGGAGAAGTTCTCGTCTGCCAACTGGTCGGCAATGACTTCCTGTATCTTAGCAACAAATTCACAGTCTCTCTGAGACATCGCAAGCTCTGCTGAAGTCTGAGTCGCATTTCCGGATAAACTAGCCATCAACTTATGGAAAGACTGCCTCAACCGGAGCAGGTTCTCAATCTGCTTGTGCAGTTGCTTGATAGAGAATGGCTTCTCTATATACACATCGGCTCCACATTCAAGGCCTTCCACCTTAGACTCTAAGGTTGTTTTTGCCGTCAGCAGAATAACCGGAATATGTGAGTAATCTATTTCAGATTTTACTTTACTACAGAGTTCCAAACCGTTCATTTCCGGCATCATGACATCACTGACTATAACATCTACACTTTCTTGTTCAAGTATCTCAAGAGCTGCACGTCCATTCGAAGCTTTCAGCACACGGAACCAAGCCAGCAATGAATCGCGTGTCAGGTTCAATAGTTCGACATTGTCTTCCACCAACAATACAGTGAATTTCTTTCCCGAGAATTCCGAAGAAATATTCTCTGTCGTCCCCTCACTTTCAGAATGTACCTCAACGATGTCGGTAGTTTCTTCTACCGCCTCCTTGTTCAAAGGAAGAGATAACACAAACGAAGAGCCTTGCGGTTCGTTATCTTCAAGACGAAGGCTACCTTGATGAGCCTCTGCCAGAGATTTTGCAAAAGCCAATCCGATACCAGTACCTGTTGCCGTGGCTACCTTGTCATCCGGCATCTGATAGAAAGCTTCAAATATTTTCTCTTTCTGCGAGTCAGGTACTCCACGACCATCATCACTCACATATATTTCATACCCCGCATCATTTGCCACAAGTTTCAAATCAATGCGTGCACGGGCATATTTGATAGCATTACTTATCAGGTTCACCAAGATCTTACTCAGCTTTTCCCGATCAACCATCGATACCAATTCCTGATCGGGTACCGTCAACACCAATTCAATACCTTTCAACTCCGCAGGACTAGTGAACTGGCTATATATATCATTCACAAGCTCCTTTATATCACAGCTCACCAAATTCAATTGCAAAGCTCCGTTTTCCATCTTCTGAAAGTCGAGCAGCTGATTCGTAATGCCTAAAAGGTAATTCACATTCTTATCTATCACAGACAGATATTTCGCTTCTTTTCCTTCATGCTCTATCTCTTGCAGCTTTTCAAGAGGCAAACGTATCAGACTGAGAGGGGTACGTATCTCATGTACCAAATTAATAAAGAAGCCGATCTTTGATTTATAAACTTCCTGTTCTTTAGCAATCTGGTATTTCTCCATCCGACGTTTGTATTTGTGCTTGACACGGAGATTCCAACGCCAGGCAATCCAGGCAATCCACCCCATCAGCAGGAGGATATAAATAAAATAAGCGAAAGAACTACGCCACCAAGGGGGAGTAATCACTACCTTCAGAGTAGTGGTTTTCTCGTTCCACTGATGATCATTATTAGAGCCGCGTACTTCAAACTCGTATTCTCCGGGAGGCAGATTGGTGTAAGAAGCGGAGTTGTTCTCGGAATTGGTAATCCATTCCTTATCGACCCCTTTCAATATATAAGAATATCTGTTTCTTGCCGGGTCTTCATAACTAAGTGCCACAAAACGAATCGTGAAACTATTATTTTCATAAGACAAGGTTATCTTGTCAGCCATATAAACCGGTTTTCCCAGTTGAAGCAGTTTCTTCACTTCCTGTTCATCATTCAGATAAGACAGACGGATATCAGTCACGTATACCGGAGGAATGTAGGCATTATCGACAAAACGCTCCGGCTGGAAAACATTAAAACCATTAATTCCGCCAAAATACAATTTGCCTTCGGAGGATCTTAAAGAAGACCGTGCCATAAATTGATTTCCCTGCAAGCCATCATTAATCGTGAACTGCCGGAAATGAGCTTTAGATATTGGATTAATTTTGAAAATCCCCGCATTACTGGATATCCAGAAGTCCCCCGTCTGATCTTGTTCAATGGAGTAGATCACTTTGTTGGGAAGTGAAGAATCAAATTCGATGAATGCTTCTGTTTTAGGGTCGAAGGAACATAATCCTCCCCCATTCGTGCCAAACCACATCACCCCTTTATTGTCCTCAAACACGGTGATAACCGAGTTACTGGTAATGGTAGTCGAATCTTCCCGTTCATGCTGGAAATGTTTCCAATGTCCGCTGAGGGTATTATAGGAGAACACACCGCTATTGGTAGTTGCTATCCACAGATTGTTGTACATATCCTCATATATATCGCCAACGGAGATCATAGAACCGATACTGGTGATAGTCATAAAATTGTCGGCATCCGGATTATACCGGCATAAGCCCCAGCTTGTTCCGACGAAGATTTCACCTTTCCGATCCTTATACATGCACAACACATCATTACTACAAATCGTATTGGGGATTCCCCGAGAATGTGTATATTCTTTTATCGAACCGGTACGCAGATTAAGAACACGTATTCCCTCGGCATAAGTACCAATCCAGAGACAATCACCGTCTAGCATCAAAGAACGAATATCGTATTTCTGCCCCTTTACGCCTCCGATAGGATGCTCCGAAAGTTCCCGTGTAACGGCATTGAAGAAATATAAACCACTCTGGGTACCAATCCAGATGTTTCCGTCCTTATTTTCACAGAATGGTCCGACCACCTCTCCCGCTCCCGGTATCCCCGACAGATAAGCGGGGGAATAGTAATCAAAACGTTTGGTCTGTTTAGACATGTAGTTGATACCGCCCAAGTTCGTCAATATCCATAGAGCACCTTCCGCATCCCACATCATACCGTTGATGGTCTGGTCACTTAAACTTCTCGGATCAGCCGGATTATCTGCACGAAGAAAAGTTTTCAACTCACGATTGAATAGATAGAGTCCGTTATCGGTTCCTACCAGCAATTCATTCTCTGTATATTTGAGCAGGCTGCGAACCGCACCGAAATTCAACGAAGGAGCCATATAATTCTCAATGATTCCGGTTTCATGATTCAACCTCCCTAGCAAATTGTTACCTGCTCCCAACCATACTTCTCCCTCGATATCCAACACGCAATTGATCTTGTAACTATCCGGAGAATTCACATCTGATGAAACTCTATACGATTGCAGAAATTTACCGTTTTCATCGAAACAAAGTAGCCCTTCCTGAAGTGAAGAAGCATATACTTTCTTCTTATCATAACTTTGGCAAACATCCCAGACAAAAGAAGTCTGAATGCTATTCTGAGTCAACACCTCAGTCTTGGGATCATAAATAAAAAGCCCCTGTCCTAACGTGGCAATCCAAAGAAGCCCGTTCTCTGTCTTTATAATCTTCTTGATCTCACTACTGACGTATACACCGTACTGAGTAGTCTTATCGAAATAAGAGAAACGGTCCGTTGCCCGATCATAAATATACAGTCCGGAGTTAATTCCGACCCATATATTCTGATCTTCCTCAATCAACGCTTCAACGAAGTTGTTCTCCAATGAGAATTTATCGTTCAAGACATTCCGATAAACTTTGTTGCCCCGACCGTCATAGCGGTTCAGACCGTCACTGGTGCCCAGCCAGATAAATCCATAACTATCCTGTATAGCACACCATACCGTATTATGTGACAAGCCATCTTCCACCTGATATTTCTTAAAGGAGAAATAGGGAGATGCAGACAATGGTTCGAGCCAAAAGGCCAGTAAAAGTATCAGTATTTTTGTTAACTTCATACTAAGTGTGTCTTATATTTAGATTAACGATTCAACCAAGGTTCCGGATTCAATTTTTCTTTCTCTCTGCGCAACTGGAAATGCAATACCGTTCGTCCGTTATCTGCGCCATCAGAAAATATCTGTCCGATAGCCTGCTTTGTACTCACTGTATCACCGGACTTCACCGAAGCAGAAGAAAGATTACAGTAAACGGAAATATAATTACCATGCCGGATCAGAACATTAAATAGTCCGTTCAACTGGAACACAGCTGCTACCTTACCATCAAAGATGGCACGAGCCTGTGCCCCCGGCTTTCCTTGAATATCAATTCCTTTGTTGTCCAGCTTCACATTACGAAGTCCTTCAACAGCGTACTGTCCATAACGGCTGGTTATGATGTAAGGTCCGGATATGGGCATCGGAAGTTTTCCACGGTTAGCAACAAAGCTACCGGACAGCTCACGATCCGCCTTACTCATCGTAAAAGCATCCAATGGTTCCGACTTCGGTCTGGCAACTGTTCCGGTTCCGGAGGAAGTTTTGTCCTTAGCATCCGCCTTCTTACGGGCTGCCGCTTCTCGGCGAGCCTCTTCCTGAGCACGTTTGCGGGCGCGTTCTATTTCTTCTGCGATCAATCGGTCGATACGGGCATTCAGTTGATTTGCCTCCCGTCTCTTCTTATTCACCTCGCTCTGCAGCCCTTTCTGTTTCTTTTGCAGATTGGCCACCAGCGTACGCTTCTCTTTCTCCTGAGCCTCGAGTTTCGCCTTTTCGTTCTCACGTTCTTTCAGCAATCCCTCCTTGGCAGCTTTCACTTGCTCACGTTCCGCTTTTTTCTTCCGTATCTGCTCCTGTTTTTTTAAGATTTCTTCTCCCTGCAAACGCTGATAGGTAGCATATTCGCGCACATAACGTAAACGACGATAGGTTTGCCCCAAATTCTTGGCAGAGAAAATAAACATCAGCTTTTCTTCAATTGATTTATTCTTATAGAGATACTGAACAGAAGCTTCGTACTTCTTCTTTTTCTCTTTCAGATCCTTTTCAAGACTATTCAACTGACGGTTCAGGGATACTAATTCACGTTCGATACTCTCCACATCATTATTGATGGCAAGTATATAACGTTTCCGCTCCTCAATCTGTCCCGTCAATGCCGCCAGACCATTCAACTGACTGCCTACATCCTTCTTTGTATTCTGCAAAATCGACTCCGTCTCGGCGATCTGCTTCTGCAGCGCACCGCGCTTACTCTCCAACTCACGAATCAACTTATTCGATTGGGCAGAAAGCGGAATTGCCAGCCAAAGGCTGCTTATCAGAATTACAAAGAGGCGTTTTTTCATAATAAAGTCATCAACATTTTCATTAGCTCTTCCAAAGAAACCTGACGGTATCTGGAAGTCAGTTCGGTCGGAGTGATCGACACTTCTTTGGTCGAAAACTCATATAATTGTACTTTTGCTTTCTCCAATTTGGGGATTCCCAAATCTTTTCCGGATAGTTCCGTCTTTCCACCGGGACGGGAAGCATCTGTCAGCAGTTTCTCCAACTGAGAAAATTCTACGTTCTTCGACAATATTTCTTTCAGCTCACTCTTGGTTGCACGTACAAACCGCTTATTCATCCGGTCGACAAACAACAGTTCGGAGGGAGTAACCTCAATGCGCGCCACTTCCGTACGGATAATGGGCATCAATAAGGAGATCTGTACCCGTTCATGACTTTTCATCTTCATGGTACCGCCAACTGACATACTTCCGTTCTTACTTGGAATTGTCAGCTGGAGTTTGGAAGCCAGATAACTGGGCGCCGTCACTTCCGGCACCGTTGTCGTCAGATGCTTTGAGCTTTTACAACCTGCCAATACGACTGCAATCAACAAAAAATAAGCGATTCTTCTCATTCTGCAATGTATTTTTTCTTTTCTATTTTCTGTTTCAATGTTTTCGACTCACTGCCCATCTCCAGTGCTTTCTTCCAATAGGAAAGCGCGCCATCCACATCTCCAGTCATATAATAGATATCCCCGCAATGTTCTACGATCACATCACTCTTTTCATCATCACTTTTCATGGCATTATCTATGTAAATACGAGCTTCCGCATAATTTCCCTTTTCAAAAAGAATCCATGCATATGTATCCAGATAAGTAGCATTATTCGGTTCTGCCTTTACAGTCTTGTAACTCATTTCTTCCGCTTTATCCAGATCACGGCGCTCTACTGACAAGTAATAAGCATAGTTGTTCAACGCACCAATGTTGGAAGGATTGTAGACCAGTGCTGAGTCATAAGCAGCATAAGCCTCCTTCATCTGTTTCTGAGTATGATACATATCACCCAAAATAGAATAGAAGTCTGAGACGACCTCCTTCTTGCTGTCAGCTGTCGTATGTTCCAGTGCTCTCTTACAAATACTGACCACACTATCCGGCTGTTCTGCCTGATTATAGGCAATGGCCAGATAATAATAAAATTCCAGCGCATCCGGAGTCGCTTCAATACCCGGCTCGCAAACCTTAATGATCTGCTTGTAATCCTCTTTTCTTACGGCAGTTCCAACCAACATCATACGAGCAGCTTTATTAGTAGGGTCTAAGTCAACCACTTGTTCCAAAACAGGAACTGACTCTGCCTCCATATTCTTCGACAACAGATATTGCGCATAAAGCATCGGGATTTGTGGATCATCCTGCTCCTGCTTCATGATCCGGTCAAACAGAGCTATGATTTGCGTACTGTCTTTATCAGCCTGTTCATTTTCCACAATCATCTGGCGCATGACGTTCACTTTAGTATCAGGTGTTACCTTCTTATTCAGCAATAAAGTATCCAGTTGCTGCTGATAAAGCCCCTCCTGCCCCGTCTGTTTGTAGTAAGAAGCCATCGAAAAGATAGCCATCGGATTATCCGGTTCTGCAGCCAGCACCTTCTGATAAACGTCATAAGCTTCCTGCTTCTTACCATTCTGAAGATATACGTCACCCAATATTACCTGATAACGCATGTCCATCGGATATTCCTGTACCAGACTTTCTATTTCCTGAAAAGCTTTCTTGTCATCCTTCATCTGAAGGTAGATCCGGAACTTCTCCATAGACAACTGTTCATTCTTGCCCATGTGCTTTTCAAGACGGTTCAATGTAGATATGACTTCATCATACTTCTCTTGTCTCCCATACAAGTCCAGAAGATTGAAAAGCGGGTCCTGTTTTCCCGGAAAACGCACTGCCATCTGTTCCAGCAGAGTGATAGCTTTATCCAATTCATTCTGCTGCTGATACAGCGATGCCAGTCCCTGACTATACCAATAGTTATCCGGAGCACTTGCCACCGCTTTTTCCAGCGCCTCCTGTCCTTGCGGCACCTGGCGGAGGAACATATAATACTGTGAAACCTCATAAAGTGCAGAAGCCGCATTCGGGTGAATATCCAGACAATGCTGCAACAATCCGAAAGCAGACGCATAATCTTTCTTCTCTTTCAAGCGCATGGCTTCCAGAAAGAAATAGTCATATTTCCGCTGCTGTTCGGGCGTTAGTGAAGACTGCGCCAAAACGACAGCTGGCTTTTCTTTTGCATTTTTCACCGTTCCGCACGAAACCAATGTCCATACAGCAACCAAAAGCCATATAATATTTTTCTTATTCATTTTCTCTTTTTATGGTACTTATCCTCGTCGGTACTTATCCTCGTCCTGTATGCCCGAAGCCCCCTGCTCCGCGCTCTGTCTCATCCAGCACTTCCACTTCCTGCCATACCGCTTGCTCATGCTTTGCAATCACCATCTGGGCAATACGCTCTCCATCCTCGATCACAAAAGATTCGGAAGAAAGGTTGATCAGAATGATACAGATTTCTCCGCGATAATCCGCATCAATTGTTCCCGGAGAATTGAGTACAGTAATGCCTTTTTTGATAGCCAGCCCACTACGGGGACGAATCTGGGCTTCAAATCCTTGTGGAAGAGCAATATAGATTCCAGTCGGCACCAGGCAACGCTGCAATGGCGCCAATGTGATAGGTTCAGAAAGATTAGCACGGATATCCATTCCTGCAGATAATTCAGTGGCATAAGCCGGAAGCGAATGCTTCGATTTATTGATTACTTGAACGTTCATAAATGCATGTTTACTATTTAACGGGCGAAAATACACATTTTGAACTGAAAATTAGTTAAGTTTGCAGTTAAATAATGTGGTAACAACCAATTTGCAAACTGTAACCTGTGAAATAGTAAATAAAATGATGAACTGGAATCAACTAATATCAGCCAAACGCTTCGGGATGGAAGAATTCCACGAAGAACGGCAAGAGAACCGTTCAGAGTTCCAACGGGACTATGACCGGCTCATATTTTCCGCACCGTTCCGCCGTCTGCAGAACAAAACACAAGTATTCCCGCTACCCGGTAGTATTTTCGTACACAACCGGCTAACACACAGCCTTGAAGTGTCCTGCGTAGGGCGGTCTTTAGGCAATGATGTAGCAAAAGCTATTTTAGAGCGTCAACCGGAACTTGAAAGTTCTTTCTTGCCGGAAATCGGCTCCATTGTATCGGCTGCTTGTCTGGCACACGACCTAGGCAATCCGCCTTTCGGACATTCCGGCGAACGGGCTATCTCGACTTTCTTTTCTGAGGGAAAAGGGCAAAGACTACAAGAAAAGCAACCGGACGGAGAGCAACTTTCTCCGATGGAATGGGAAGATTTGACACATTTTGAAGGAAATGCGAACGCTTTCCGCATACTGACCCATCAGTTTGAAGGACGTCGCAGAGGAGGGTTTGTATTAACATATACAACACTTGCTTCCATCGTAAAATACCCCTTTTCATCGAGCCTTGCCGGCAAAAAATCTAAATTCGGCTTCTTTGTCAGCGAGGAAGAGAGCTATCGCAAAATCGCGACAGACTTGGGCCTTATCCAGCTTAGTAAACATCCGTTAAAGTACGCCCGACACCCGCTAGTATATCTGGTGGAAGCCGCAGACGACATCTGTTATCAAATGATGGACATCGAAGACGCCCACAAGTTAAAGATCCTCACGACAGATGAAACAAAGGAACTTTTGATGTCTTTTTTCTCCGAGGACCGGCGGTCACGCCTTCGAAGCACCTTCCAAATTGTCAACGACACCAATGAACAGATCGCCTATCTGCGTTCTTCCGTTATCGGATTATTAGTCCGTGAGTGTACCCGTGTCTTTCTGGAACACGAGCAAGAGATACTGGCTGGCACTTTCGAAGGGCCACTTATCAAACATATCTCCGAAGATCCGGCAGCCGCCTATAACCATTGTGCGGAAATATCCCTGAAAAGGATATACCGTTCGCAGGACGTCCTGGACATTGAACTGGCCGGCTTCCGCATAATCAGCACCTTACTGGAACTAATGGTAGACGCTGTCACCCTACCCGGAAAAGAGAAAGCCTACTCCGAACTTTTAACCAACCGCGTTTCCGACCAATATAACATAAAATCGCCCGTACTCTACGAAAGAATACAGGCGGTACTTGATTATATATCTGGAATGACCGATGTCTTTGCGCTCGATCTTTACCGGAAAATTAATGGCAACAGCCTTCCTGCGGTGTAACAACCTTAGGAGTAAACACTCCTTCGCTCTCACAAGGCATCTTCAGCGCATCCGGATGACTCTCTATAAACGTCTGGATGTGTCTGATTCGCTTATCTTCAAGGATTTCATCCACAGCAATCAGAATACCAGTCTCTTCCACATCACCAAATTCATAGTTGATAGCTGTCCCGAACATACGCATAGTAGGACTTAAGCTCATATAGGCATTCACCAACGGTGGTATATTATACCCCAGTTTGCGTATCTCCGTATTCAATATCTTATAATCTTCTTTAAAGGTATCCTTGCAGAACAAAGCTTTCAATTCCTCATCAGAAGTTTCCAAAATCAACGGTTTCATCGGTGTAACCAGCTTTTCCCGATCATAAAAATGCTTTTTAAGGAAATACAGAATCATATCGCGTCCACGGCGATGATAACTGGGATACATGGTCACCTTACCAAAGAAATACTTCACATTCGGTTTGATAACCGTCAAGGCTCCCAAGCCATCCCATAAATTATCAAGAGCAAACAAACCTTTTGAACCTGCACGTGTCGACTGATACTCCAGCGTCACAAACGAACGTCCGAGTTCAACGGTATAAGGCAGGTATTCTTTCAAGAATGTTTCGGAGAAATTAAACATATGGGCTGTTGCCAAAAGTGGTTTTCCATGTTCATCAAATTGAGCCTCATCGCCTAACAGATAACGATAGCCACCCAATATTTCTTCAGCTTCCGGATTCCATACCACCAACTGCTTATAGGGATTCTCCATAATGTCATACTCATCAATATCCATTGATTTTCCTGTACCTCCTCCCGCAGCACGGAAAGCAATCTCACGCAGACGACCGATTTCCTTCATTACATTGGGGGAATCCTGATAGGTTATGACATAAATCTCATTATGACTTTTATTAGTAAATCTAAGGCGCTTATCCTCTGTTAATTCCGCCTTTAGGATTTCTTTGTTAATTGGTGCAATAATCTCTTCCATATATATATTTCTCTCTCCTTTGTCTGTTATAGTTTATAGACAACGTCCTTTACAAACTGCGCCCATTGCGCAGGAGTTTTAGACTTATCAAAAGTTTGCCAGGGAATAGGTTTACCAAAGGTGACAGTAAAAGTTTTATGGCGGTTTTTAAACATTTCATCCGCAAGATACAACATAGCAATGTTAAACTTAATGCCCAGTGCCTTACAAACATTTGCCAGATTGTAAAAGAAGTCAGAATTCCTGCCCCCAAAATGCACGGGTATTACATCACGTTTTGCTTGTATGCTCTTTACTACAAATGTCTTTTTCCATTCCAGGTCGCGAATCACTCCATTCTGACGGCGCGAGCACAGTCCGGCAGGAAACATAATCAGCTGATCGTCGGACTGAAATCCGGCTTCCACCATCTTTGGGAAGTCCTTTGCCTGCTTGCCGGTTTTATTAATAGGTATGCAAAGGGGAGCCAACCCGCGTAGATTCATCAATAAATCATTCACCAAGTATTTCACCTTCCCCTCATAGTGCTTACCTAACACATAACCAAGCGCAACACCATCCTGTCCACCTAACGGATGATTGGACACAAAAGTATACAATCCATCCTTAGGCAAATTCTCAATGCCTTTTATGTCCACTTTCGCATCCAAAAAGCCCATACATGCCTCCAGAAAGTCCACACCCAATCTATCC
>OLGJ01001229.1_pt1 | contig 11943 bp, 8 predicted proteins | sample 1605431 | NCBI WGS metagenome assembly OLGJ01 (sample SAMEA3888920, study PRJEB22519) | human gut metagenome | biome: human gut; feature: human-associated habitat; material: faeces | place: Denmark | collected 2009
TCTGCGTCGTCAAGGCCATATTCGATCCCGGCATCCTCCACGACAGTGCCACCATGTACGGCATTGCTATCGCCCACTCCTGCTTCAACGTCATCTGCACGGCCATACTGCTGCCCTGCGGCGACCTGCTGGAGAAGTTGGCTATCCGCCTGGTGCCGGATAAGGCCCACGCGGCCGATAAAACGGTGGAGCTGGACCAGCGCCTGCTGACCACACCGGCCGTGGCGCTGGAGCGCTGCCGGGTCGTCACCTGCGAGATGGCGGAGGTTGCCGTGCGGGCGCTGCAAAACGCCCTGCGGAGCTTTGACCACTACACCGAAGCGCTGGCCTCCGCCATCCGGGAGGATGAGAGCCGCTGCGACCACTACGAGGACGTGCTGGGCACCTATCTGGTAAAGCTCAGCGCCCAGAAGCTGGGTGAGCAGGAGAGCGAGGAGTCCGCGGAGCTGCTGAAGGCCATCGGCGATTTTGAGCGTATCTCCGACCATGCGGTGAACGTGCTGGAGTCGGCGGAGGAGCTGCGGGAGAAGGGGCTGGCCTTCAGCGACGAGGCGAAGCGGGAGTTGAGCGTGCTGTCCGCCGCGGTCAACGATATCCTCATGCGGGCGCTGGACGCTTTCCGGCAGCAGGATATGACCGCCGCCCGGCAGGTGGAGCCGCTGGAGCAGGTCATCGACGATCTGAAGGAGCAGCTGCGTACCCGACATATCCTGCGGATGCAGCAAGGCCAGTGCAGCATCGAGGCAGGCTTTGTCTGGTCCGACCTGCTGACGGACCTGGAGCGTACCTCGGACCACTGCTCCAATATCGCCGGGTGCGTGATCGACGCCGCCCACCACGACCTGAATATGCACGCCACGCTGGATGCGGCGCGGCGCCGGGACCCGGACTTCCGGGAGCAGTACCAACGCTGCGCGGCGAAATATCAGGTGTAAACAAAAGAAGTCCCTCCCGCCGGGAGGGACTTCTTCTTATGCGCTCACAGCCCGCGGGAGGCGCGCTCCCGCGCCTCGGCCTCCGCCCGCTGGCGGCAGACCTCCACCCAGTCGGGCAGCTTGTCCAGCTCGGCGGCAAAGGCGGCCAGTTCGTCGGGAATGACGATCTTCTGGGGACAGACAGCGGCGCAGGCACCGCAGCCCAGACAGGCGTGAGGCCACTTGTTCGCGGGCACCGCGTCCAGCTGCATCTTGATGGTGCTGCCGCTGCCGGTGCGGAGCTGGTTGTACTTGTGCAGCAGATCCGGGATATCCAACTGCTGGGGACAGCCGTCACAGCAGTAGCGGCAGGCAGTGCAGGGGATGGAATTCTTCATCTTATCCGCCGCAGCAAAGAGGATCGCCTCCTCAGCGGGGGAGAGGGGGTCGAGGTGCTCGAAGGTGGCCACGTTATCCGCCATCTGCGCCATGTCGGACATACCGGAGAGGACCATGTGGACGTTATCCAGTCCCTGGAGCCAGCGGAAGCCGAAGGAGGCGATGCTGGCGTTGGGGCGAAGGGCGTGGAGCTGCTGTTCACTGTCGGCATCCAGGGCGGCCAGCTTGCCGCCGCGGACCGGCTCCATGACCCAGACGGGGATATGATGCTTTTCCAGCAGCTCGTATTTCTCCCTGGCCCGCTGGATGGTCCAGTCCAGATAGTTCAGCTGGATCTGACAGAACTCCATCTCCTTGCCATAGCGCTCCAGAAAAGCGGTGAGGCAGGGAAGGTCCGCGTGGGTGGAGAAGCCCAGGTGCTTGATGCGGCCCAGGCGCTTCTGCTCCACAAAATAGTCGATAATGCCCCACTTGGGGTCGGTGTAGATATCCACATCGTTTTCATAGACGTTGTGCAGCAGGTAGAAATCGAAGTAGTCCACCTGACACTTCTCCAGCTGCTGGGCAAAGGTGTCCGCCGGGTCCGGGTCGCAGGTGAGCGTATGGCCGGGGTATTTGGTGGCCAGGTAAAAGCTGTCCCGGGGATGCTTTTTCAGGCAGCGGCCTACCACCGTCTCGGACAGATTTTGCATATAGGCCCAGGCGGTGTCGAAATAATTGACGCCGTGGGCCAGCGCATAGTCCACCATCGCCTGGGTGGTGTCCTCGTCGATGGCGCCGTCCACCGTGGTGGGCAGACGCATGGTGCCGAAGCCCAGCAGGGACAGGTGCAGGTCCTGAAAATCACGATAGATCATGGCATTGCCCTCCTTTTTTGTGGTGCTATTCTACCGCGAAAAATGGCAGAGCGCAAGAGTGGAATTGGCCGTGCGGTACGCCTGCGCCGCCGCTGCACCCGGGAGAGGGCCTGCGGCATGATGAAGACGGTCCTGGGCGACAGGCTGCATCAGCTGAAATGCGGGCTGGAGATGACCTTTTGAAAAACAGACCACCCCCGGCTCCTCGCCGGGGGTGGTTTTGCTTGCTCAGGGCAGCAGTGTTTTCTCCAGGAAGTCGTAAACGGCCTCGGCGGTCTGGTGGACGGAGTCCAGCAGGACGTACTCGTCGCTGCTGTGATAGTTCTCGCCGTCGGCGCCGAAGATGATGGCCGGCGCGCCCAGCCGTGTGCCCAGGTAGTTGAAGTCGCCGATGCTGGCGAAGTAGGAGATGGTGGGTTCCTTGCCGGTGACCTTGCGGATGGACTCCAGCAGGGAGACGGTCATGGGTTCGTCCTGGGGGACGGTGTAGGGCATGAAGCCCCGGGAGCCCTCAGACGGTGCTTCGCGGAAGCAGATCTCATACCGCCCGGTGATACCGGCGCGCTGCACGGCCTTTTCGATCTCGCGGACGATGGTGTCCGGGCTTTCGCCCACCACGATGTGCCAGAACAGGCGGAGCACGGCGAAGTCCGGCACGCTGCACGCGCCGCCGTCGGCGCTGATGCCCACCACGCAGCAGGTGCCCTTGCCCAGGTGCGGGTCCTCGATATAGTCCACCTGCTCCAGCGCCTGCGCCACCTTGGCCGCGTCCAGCAGGGCGCTGTGGCCCTTTTCCGGGTTGGCTGCGTGGGCGGACTTTCCGTAGAAGCGGATCTCCAGACCGTAGCCGCCCCGGGCACCCAGGCAGACATCGGGGAAGGGCTTGCCGTCAAAGCCGGCGCTTGGCTCGGTGATGATGGAGAAGTCCACGTCAGAGAGATAGCCGTCCTCGATGAGGGCATTGGTGCCCAGGCCGTAGGGGCCCTCCTCGTCAGAGACCAGCGCCAGCTTGATCTTCCCGGCGAAGGTCTTGTGGGCGGCGGCGAAGCGGGCAGCCGTGACCATCAGCGCGGCGCAGCCGGATTTCATGTCCAGCGCGCCCACACCATAGAGCCTGTCGCCGTCCAGCTCGCCGTAGGGGTCGCGGGTCCAACCGCCGCACAGCTGCACGGTGTCCAGATGGCCGTTCAGGCAGATGACCGGTCCGGGTCTGCCGCCGTCGATAACGGCGATGACATTTTTTCCATGGAAATCTGTGACCTTGGCATCGTGGTATTCGTGCAGCTGTGCGGGCAGTTCCTGCCGGCACAGCCAGTCTCTGGCAAAGGCCATGATCTCGTCCTCGTGGAAATATTCGCTTTTGATGGCCGTGAGCTGCTGCAAAAGTGCTGTGACCTCAGCTTTTTCTATCATCAGTATGATCGCTCCTCTCTGCTGCGGGGCCGAAATATGCGCTTTCTCTGTACAGTATAGCGGGCAGGCGTTTAACGCCTGTTGGTCCGGGCGTTTTTCACTTATTGCTCCACGCGCCACAGTGCGCCGAAGTACCACGCACCCATGCCGTCGGACACCACGCCGGTCACGTCGCCGCGCAGGGCGTAGGCCTGCTCCTTCTCATACAGCGGTATCACATTGGCCGTGTCCAGCAGCAGCCACTCCGCATCCTTCAAATAGGCGTCCCGCGCCTCGGCGGAGGTGCTGGCCGCCGCCACCCGCATCAGAATGTTATAGGCGTTCATGTAGATCAGCGCATAATTCCGCTTGTCGCCGCTGCGCCACAGGTCCAGATAGGCTGATGCATCGTTGTACAGCGCGTCCAGCTCCGTCAGGGCCAGGGTGAACGCGCCGCTGCTGAGCAGCTGCTGATACGTCTCCGCATCCTCACCCTGCAGGGTCACGCTCAGTCCCAGTTTTTCCTGCCACACCTTCTGCAGCCGCTGGGCCAGCGCCGTCTGCGCCGGCGTATTCCGGTACAGCAGCGTCACCGTCCCCAGGCTTATCAGCGCCTCCGGCCGCCGCAGACCCGCCTGCGTCATCAGCTCCAGCGCCTGACTGCACCGGTCCGTGTAGGTATCCGCCTCGCAGTCGATCACCGCGCCGTTGACCGCCCGGAACTCCTCGCCCCCGGCGGTGCGTATGCCGTGAGGCACCAGCCCCTCCGCGGCGGCATAGTCCGCGCCCAGAGCGCCGGCCGCCGCATCCCGGTCGATGACCAGACTCATGGCCTGCCGCAGCTCCGTCCGGTCCATGTTGGTGGCCATCTGGTTGATGAGCAGCACCCCCACGGTGCTGCTGCCGCCGTAGGTGCCGTCCTCTCCGGCCGCGCCGATGACCGCGTCCGCGGTGCCCGCGTCCTTGGCGGCCTCCGCCGCACTCTTGAACCGGATCTCGATCCGGTCCGCGCGCACCTGCCGCGCGTTATAGTGGTCCTCCTGCTTCACCAGCGTGGCGAAGAGACTGTCGCTCCAGTCGCCGGTGCGGCGGTACGGCCCGTTGCCCATGAACCACGTCCGGCTGGCGCTCCAGCCCTCGCCGCCTTCCACAGCCTTCTGCTGCACCGGCATGGTGGCCGCCGCTGTGCACACCGCGTCCACAAAGTACGGGCACATCGTGCTCAGCGTCACCACGAAGGTGTGCTCGTCCTCGGCGTATACGCCCAGCGCCTCCGGGTCGCCCGCGTGGGCGTCCTCATAGCCCGCCACCATGGACAGGATCTCCGCCTCCTGGCTGTCCGTCTCCGGCGATACCAGCCGCCGCCAGGCGTACACGAAATCCTCTGCCGTCACGTCGCTGCCGTCGGACCACTTGCCGTCGCGCCGCAGGTGGAACGTGTACGTCTGCGTGCCGTCCTCGTTGTCCGTGCAGTCGTAGGCGTGGGCCGCTGCGGGCACCGCGCCCTCCGCCGTCCAGCGGTACAGGTTGTCGAACAGGTGCAGCACCAGGGTGCGCTCCGCCGGTGTGGCGGCATAGGCCGGGTCCACCGTGGACACGCTGCCGGTCATCACCACCGACGCGGTGCTCTCGCCGCTGCGGCCGCGGCCGCAACCGGCCAGCAGCGCCGTCATCATACACAGGCACAGCAGCATGGCCGCGCCCCGCTTCCATCGTTTCATAGGACTTCCTCCGGGAATAGACTTTTCCCCATTATATATGCTTTTGCGTCAAAAGTAAAGCCGCCCTCCGGGCGGCCTCACTTTGTTTACAATTACTCCGCGATCAGCAGCTGGGCGATCTGCACGGCGTTGGTGGCCGCGCCTTTGCGTACCTGGTCGCCGCAGCACCAGATGTTCAGCCCGTTGTCGCTGGTCAGGTCGTCCCGGATACGGCCCACGAACACCAGGTCCTGGTCGCTGGTCTCCAGCGGCATAGGATAGCGCTTGTTGGCCAGGTCGTCCACCAGCCGGCAGCCGGGGGCGGCGGCGATCAGCTCCCGGGCGCGCTCCACGCTGATCTTCTCCTTGGTCCGCACCACGATGGACACGCTGTGGCTCCGCACCACAGGAACGCGGACGCAGGTGCAGCTGACCTTCAGCTCCGGCAGGTGCATGATCTTCCGGCCCTCGTTCTGCATCTTCATCTCCTCAGAGGTATAGCCCTCAAAGGCCTCGCCGCCGATCTGGGGGATGACGTTATAGGCGATCTGGTATTGGAATACCTTGGGCTCCACCGGCTTACCCTCCCGCAGCAGCTCCACCTCGTCCATCAGCTCGATGGGGCCGCCGGCGCCGGCGCCGGACACCGCCTGGTAGCTGCTGGCCACGATGCTCTCGATGGGGCTGTCGTGGTTCAGGGCGTTGATGGCCACCAGCGAAACGATGGTGGTGCAGTTGGGGTTGGAGATGATGCCCTTGTGCTTCTTCACGTCCTCCGGATTGATCTCCGGCACGATCAGGGGCACGTCCGGGTCCATGCGGAAGGCGCTGGAATTATCCACGAACACCGCGCCCGCCTTGACGATCGAGGGAGCAAAACGCTCGGCGATGTCGTTCTCGGCCGCGCCGAGGACGATATCAAGGCCCTCAAACGCGTCGTCAGACGCCTCGACGATGGTGCACTCCTGACCGCGGAACATGATTTTGCTGCCCGCGCTTCTGGCGCTTGCGATGGGACGAAGGGACGCAACGGGGAAGTTGCGCTCTTCGAGAATTTTGATCATTTCCTGACCGACGGCGCCGGTGGCGCCGAGAATACCGACATTGACCTGTTTCATTACACTACATTCTCCTTCACAAAACTATTGTACAGGACACGGATGGCCTGTTCGAAATCTTTTTCTTCCACGCCCACGATGATGTTGAGCTCTTCGGGGCCCTGCGTGATCATGCGGATGTTCACGCCGTTTTCGCCGAGCTTGGCGAAAATTTTACCGGAAACGCCGGGACGGTACGCCATCTTGCGGCCGACGGCGGCGACGATGGCGATATGCTCCGTTACGGTTATCTTATTCGGCTGCACCTCTTTTTGCAGCTCGCCCAGCATTTCGTAGAGCGAGCGGGACACCTTGTCGGACGAGACGACGAGCGAGACGTTGTCGATGCCGGACGGGAGGTACTCGACGTTGACCTCGTGCTTGGCGAGCACGTTGAGAATTTTCAGGAGAGAGCCCGGTTCGCTCGACATGCCGGTCTTGGCGATGGTGATGATGGAAAAGCCCTTCTTGCCGGCGATGCCGGTGATGAAGCCGCCCTCTTCCATCTCGTCGCCGATGGACTCCAAGATCATCGTGCCGGGATGGTCGGGCGCGTTGGTATTGCGGATGTTGAGCGGGATGTTTTTCTCGCGCACGGGGAAGATCGTGCCCTCGTGCAGGACCTGCGCGCCGATGTAGCTCAGCTCGCGCAGCTCGCTGTAGGTCACGCGGCGGATGGGCTCGGGATCGTCGACGATGCGCGGGTCGGCCATCAGGATGCCGGAGACGTCCGTCCAGTTCTCATACACGTCCGCGCCGAGCGCCGCTGCCGCGAGCGCGCCGGTGATGTCGCTGCCGCCGCGGGAGAACGTGCGGATGTGCCCGTCGGGCATCACGCCATAGAAACCGGGGATGACGACCTTGCGGTCCTCGGCGATGGAGCGCAGCGCCGCGTAGGACGCATCCTGATCGACGGTGCCGTCGAACTTGAACTTGATCCAGCGGGCCGCGTCGACGAACTCATAGCCGAGGTATTCGGCCATCAGCCGCGCGGAGAAGTATTCGCCGCGCGAGGCGAGCTCATCCTGGCTGATACCATTTTTCATCTTGTCCCACAGCGCGTCGAACTCTTTGTCGAGGCTGATGTGCAGGCCACATTCGGCGATGATCTCGTTGTAGCGGTCGCGGATCATGGCGAAGATGTCCTCGCACGAAACGCCGTATTTGATGTGCGCGGCGCAGAGATAGAGAAGATCGGTGATCTTATGGTCGCCGGAGAAGCGCTTACCCGGCGCGGAGACGATGACCACGCGGCGGGCGGGGTCGGCTTCCACGATGGACTTGACCTTGGCGAACTGGCGGGCGTCGGCAAGCGACGAACCGCCGAATTTCAAAACTTTGAGCATGGAGTTTATTCCTCTTCGGCCGCGTAGCGCGCAAGCAGCGCGTGCGGGTCGTCCTTTCGGTAAGATTCATAGGCGTCGAACGCCGCGCGGGCGCTGCACTCGCGGGTAAAGTATTCGCCCATGCAGCGGAACAGCCACTTGCACTGCGTGCCGGATAGGTTCACCGAGCAGGGGGTGAAGGAGTCAGCATAGAAGCTGCGGCAGCCGTCGGCGACGTCGAGACAGTCGCGCAGCACGTTCGAGCCGGTCGGGTAGCCGCCTGCGCCCGCGCCGGAAAAGCTCTGCTTGCCAAAACGCGATGCGAACAGCGTGACGAGGTTGCCGGTGCCGTCGGTGTGCGCCTCGGGCGCGGAGGAGGGGAAAAGCGTCGGGCAGACGAACGCGGCCACGGCACGGCCGCTTTTCTCCGCTCGGGCAATGAGCTTGTAGGTCAGGCCCTCGTCCTTCGCCTTGGCGATGTCGCCCGCGGTGATGGACGAGATACCGACACAGGGGATGTCCTCTTCCCTGATGTTCACGCCGAAGGCAAGGTCGGCGGAGAGGACGATCTTGCGGCGCGCGTCCAGACCCTCGACATCTGCGGTGGGGTCGGCCTCGGCGTAGCCGAGCTCCTGCGCCTTGCGGAGCGCGGGCGCGTAATCCGCGCCGGAATTCGTCATGGCGGAAAGCATGTAATTCGTTGTGCCGTTCAGAATGCCCTCGACAGCCTTGATCTCATCAAGCTCAGACGCGCGGGAGAGAGAGGTGAGCCAGGGAATGCCGCCGCCCGCGGCGGCAGTGCAGCGCAGCGCCACGCCTTTTTCTTTTGCAAGGGAGGTGAGCTCTTCAAAGTGAGCGCACATGAGCTGCTTGTTCGCGGTGACGACGTGCTTGCCCGCACGCATGGCCGCGCAGAGGTAGCTGTACGCCGGCTCGATGCCGCCCATGACTTCCACCACAATATCAATCGAGGGATCGCGCACGATCTCGTCGTAATCGGCGGTCACGGTGCATGTGAGCTCCGGGCGGGGACGGCGGGAGAGAACAGCTGCAACATGCAGATCGGTTCGCCCCTCGCACAGCTTATAAAAATGGGAACCGACGGTGCCGAAGCCCAGCAGCGCAATATTCACGGGGAATGACCTTCTTTCTTTTTTGGATACTCCGTCAAGTGCGGACGAATTTGTGACTTACGCCGAAACTGTCCGTCAAAGAAAAACACTTGACTTTTTGATGGAAACAATATAACATAGCGTTTGTGAAAATACAATAGGGAAAACAAAAAAACTTTTCCCGTGAGATACAGGAGGAAACATCCATGCAGTATCAGAGCACCCGTGACAAAAATTTAAAGGCCAGCAGCGCGCAGGCCATCTTAAACGGCCTTGCCCCCGACGGCGGCCTTTACACGATGCCGTCGTTTGACGAGGTCAAGTTCGACTATACTACTGTATTAAATATGGACACGATGTCCATGTCGACGAAGATCTTATCCAAGCTCCTGCCCGACTTTTCAGAAGCGGAGATGGCAAAACTCGTCCACGACGGCTATACCGGCAAGTTTGAGACCGACCACCTGACCCCGACCGTCCCCGTCGGTGAGGACTTCATCCTCGAGCTTTTCCGCGGGCCGACGAGCGCTTTTAAGGATGTGGCGCTCTCGATGCTGCCGCGCCTGATGACCGCGTCGAAGGAAAAGCTCGGCGTGGACGACGAGATCATGATCCTGACCGCCACGTCCGGCGACACAGGCAAGGCGGCGATGGAGGGCTTCTGCGATGTGCCGGGCACGAAGATCATCGTCTTCTACCCCCACGGCGGCGTGAGCGCCGTGCAGCAGGCGCAGATGGCGACGCAGGCGGGCGAAAACGTCTGCGTGTGCGCGGTGCGCGGCAACTTCGACGATGCGCAGACCGGCGTGAAGAAAATCTTCTCCGCCGTCAGCAAGGATCAGCTGCTCGAGGGTAAGGGCGTTCGCCTATCCTCGGCCAACTCCATCAACATCGGCCGCCTCGCCCCGCAGGTCGTCTATTATTATAGAGCGTACGCCGACCTCGTGCAGGCGGGCCGCATCCAGCCGGGCGACAAGGTCGACTACGTCGTGCCGACCGGCAACTTCGGCGATATCCTCGCGGGCTACTTTGCCAAGGAGATGGGCCTTCCCGTCGGCAAGCTCGTGTGCGCGTCCAACGCCAACAATGTGCTGACCGACTTCCTGCGCACGGGCCGCTATGACCGCCGCCGCCCCTTCTACAAGACCGTGTCCCCCTCGATGGACATTCTCGTCTCCAGCAACTTGGAGCGCCTGCTCTATCTCCTCTCCGGCGACGACAAGCTCATCGCGGATCTGATGAAGCAGCTCAGCGAAAACGGTGAGTACGAGGTGCCCGCGGACATGCTCGAAAAGCTGCACGAGCTCTTCTGGGCAGGCTTCTGCGACGACGAGGGTGCGAAAACCGCCATCGGCAAGGTCTGGAAGGACGACCATTACCTCTGCGACACGCACACGGCGGTCGCCTGGGACGTGGCGCAGCAGTACAAGCAGGCAAACCCCGAGCACAATGCCGTCGTCGTGCTCTCCACTGCCTCTCCTTATAAATTCCCCGCCGCCGTGCTCGAGGGCATCGGCGAAAAGGCCGAGGGCGACGAGTTCGACGTGATGGAGCAGCTCCACAAGGTCACGGGCGTGCCCGTGCCGAAGAATCTTGCCGACCTACGCTCCCGCGCGGTGCGTCACCGCGACGTGATCGACCGCGGCGAGATGCTCGACTACGTGCTCGGCAAGGCCGCGGCGGAAAAGTGATAAAGGAGAATAAACATGTATATTACCTGCCTTGATATGGAGGGCGTGCTCGTCCCCGAAATTTGGATCGAATTTGCCCGCGAGAGCGGCATTCCCGAGCTGACGCGCACCACGCGCGACGAGCCGGACTACGACAAGCTGATGAAATGGCGCCTGGGCGTGCTCCGCGAGCACGGCCTGGGACTCAAGGAAATTCAGGAAACTATCGCGCGCATCGACCCGCTGCCGGGGGCGAAAGAATTCCTCGACAAGCTGAGATCTGAGACGCAGGCCATCATTTTGAGCGACACCTTTGAGGAATTTGCACAACCGCTGATGAAAAAACTCGGCTGGCCGACCATTTTCTGCAACTCTCTCGAGGTGGACGCCGACGGATTCATCAGCGGCATCAAGATGAGATGCGAGCATTCCAAGCTTACGACCGTGCGCGGCCTTCAGTCCATCGGCTTTGAGACCATCGCCAGCGGCGACAGCTACAACGACCTCGAAATGATCGAAGCGTCCAAGGCGGGCTTCCTGTTCCGCACGACGGAAAAGATCAAGCACGACTACCCGCATCTGCCCGCTTTTGAGGGCTACGACGAGCTTTTAGCGGCCATCGAGCAGGTCATCCGCGCATAAGGGAAAAACAAATATCCAGCTTGAATGAAATAATATTCATTTAAAATTTGTTCATTTTGACGATTGACTTTTTTCTCCAAAAAATTATTATAATCAGGCGAAACGCAGGGGAAATTCTCCTGCAAGGCAAACATTTGTAATAAAATAGGAGGAGAAAAATGTTTAGCTTTCTGATCTGCCTCGCATTGCTGATCGGCGGCTACTTCGTTTACGGTGGCATCGTCGAAAAGACCTTCGGCCCTGACGACCGTGAAACGCCGGCTGTCAAGATCAACGATGGCGTGGACTATGTGGTTCTGCCGCAGTGGAAGCTGTTTATGATCCAGCTTCTGAACATCGCGGGCCTCGGCCCCATCTTCGGTGCCCTGCAGGGTGCTCTGTGGGGTCCCATCGTGTTCCTGTGGATCACCTTTGGTACGATTTTTGCCGGTGCGGTTCACGACTATTTCTCCGGTATGATGAGCGAGCGTAACGAAGGCGCTTCCATCTCCGAGATCGCCGGTATCTATCTGGGCGGCGCAATGAAGAACGTCATGCGCGTGTTCAGCGTGGTGCTGCTCGTTATGGTCGGTACGGTCTTTGCGGTCGGCCCTGCCGGTCTGATTGTCACCCTGTTCAAGAACGGCGGCCACGAGGGCATCGTCGCCACGACCCTGTTCTGGCTGATTATCGTTCTTGTCTACTACTTCATCGCGACTTTCATTTCCATCGATAAGATCATCGGTAAGATTTACCCCCTGTTCGGTATCTGCCTGATCATCATGGCCATCGGTGTCATCTTTGGCATCTTCACCAACCCCGCCTACACCATCCCGGAGATCTGGGATCATTTCGG
>OLGJ01001233.1_pt1 | contig 11935 bp, 7 predicted proteins | sample 1605431 | NCBI WGS metagenome assembly OLGJ01 (sample SAMEA3888920, study PRJEB22519) | human gut metagenome | biome: human gut; feature: human-associated habitat; material: faeces | place: Denmark | collected 2009
CTTTTCTTGTTTCTTCGGTGTTCTCTACTACTTTTTTCGATTTCTTGGTAGTGGAGTGTACACGTTCCAACGTCATTTTCTTCTTGATGTTGTTGCGGAACGTGCTGCTGATGCGCAGGTGTACGTTTTGGAATTGGACGGATTCGGAGCGGATTTTCTTTTTCTCGTCGTCGGTCTCGCGCAAGCATTTCAGTGAAGTGCTGAAGAATCCGAGTTCTCCCAGCTCCACGATGTTTCCGTTGGCAAGGAGGTCGCACAACTCGTCAATGCAGGCATCCAATGCTGCCCCTATCACATTCTTGGGCAGATGTTGGAAAGTTGCGATATGTTCCACAAACTCCTTTTGGGTATAAGTCCTTTTCGGGCAGATACGTGCATGGAGTGATTTCTTGTCTTCTTTCCCGTCGGGCGAAGGCGTTTCGTAAAGGTCGTAATACGCGCTCATAAGATATTTATTTTTGTTTATAGCGATAAACAGTTCTCGTCGCTTCGGGGAATTATTTTTGTCGCTAAGCGGATTAATTTTCTTCTTCCTAAAAACTAATCGTCCGACAACTGTTGCATTATCGTCCAACAGTTGTTTAATTATCGTCCGACAGCTGTCGGACGAAACAGAAATGGGTATGGGACGATTATTTCTTAGTGAACAAAGGTATAAAATATTGTGATACGAAGGGTAGTGTTTGGGGAGGAAAGTTTTAGTTTTCGGCAAAAGAGGGGGGATTGTTAAATCCCCAATAATAGGGACTGACCCGATGAAGGACTGGTCACTTACCTGGGGACAATTTGTCTCCAGGTAGAAATGGTAATAGATATAGGAAATGAAAGCAAATCACAACGTGTGTGCGTGTCTGTGTGTATTTGTTTTCCAAAGATAGTGAATCTTAATAAGACTCTCTCTGATTTCCCTACTATTTTGTATCTTTACACACTTTTCTTTATACATGAGTACTGACTATAAATAAATCATATTGTGGAAATAACCCAACGCATTCGTCTCCTCCTTTCCGAAATGAACCGGGGAGTATACGAAAAAGAAACTGAAATAAACCTCTCCCTGCTGGCAGCTCTGGCAGGCGAGAGCATTCTGCTCCTGGGACCTCCGGGAGTAGCCAAGTCAATGGTAGCCAGGCGGCTAAAGTCGGCTTTTACAGATGCCCGTGCCTTTGAATACCTGATGTCCCGCTTCTCTACGCCCGACGAGATTTTCGGTCCTGTCAGCATTAGCCGACTGAAAGAATCCGACAAGTATGAACGTGCCATCGACGGCTATCTGCCCACAGCCGATGTCGTGTTTCTGGACGAAATATGGAAAGCAGGCCCTGCCATACAGAACACTCTGCTGACCGTCATCAACGAGAAACTTTTCCGCAATGGCGACAAGGAACTGCATCTCCCCCTCAAACTGCTCGTAGCTGCCAGTAACGAACTGCCCGCTCAAGGCGAGGGACTGGAAGCCCTATGGGACCGCTTCCTTATCCGCATTCTCTGCACCTGCGTCAAGCAGGAAGAGTCTTTCTACAAAATGCTGCTGGACGATTCTGCCGACCATCCGGAAACGACTGCCTGCGAATGGCAAATCTCCGACCGCGAGTATGCCGAATGGCAAGCTGAGATACGCCGCGTAACCTTGCCTCTCGATGTTCTTTCCTGCATCACAGCCATTCGCCACGGACTGACAAGCGTAGAGATGCAAGACTCCGACCTGCGCCGCAATGTCTACGTCAGCGACCGCCGCTGGAAGAACATCGTGAAGCTGCTCAAGACCTCCGCCTTCGTCCACGGCCGCACGGAAGTCTCCATGACCGACCTGCTTCCCGTCTACCACTGCCTATGGAGTGAGCCTGATGAGAGCGTTGCCATCCGTGACATCGTTATCCGTGCCTTATTCGTGTCCCACACAAAACAGATTGCCGGTATCGCCTCCTCGCTGAAATCCGATTTGAAAGTCAGCCGTGTGCGCGAAGCCCTCGACAAAGCCCGCCTTGCCGGCGACCGTAGGGACGATGACCTGCTGATAACGGAACACTTCTACTACCAGGTGGAGAAACATGGTACGGGCAACACCTACATCTTTATCGTGGACTACAAAAATCTGAAGGAGTACAGCGCCAAAGATGCCCCCACCTTGGGCGTAATGTATGTCGACCCCATCAATCCCAAGCGTACCATCATTCGCGCCTTTGCCGACACCGGCGTCGTGAAAGAGGAAGGCACCGAACGCGTCACCCTCTACCGCGACGACAAGCATCTCTACATCAACGGTGTGCGCTTCCCCATGCGGCGTCTGCAACGGGGCGAGGAGCAACAGCTCTGGCTGGGGAACCTCTCCATTACCGACCGCGACTATGAGACGGAACTGGACACTGCTGCCACAAATATAGACCGTTTGGTAAGAGATTTGTCCGACAACCTTTTCGTCTCCGAAGAGGATAAAAAGAGCGTAGCTCAATACGTCTCCATCGTCCGCAAGGAGATAGCCTGGGCGCGTGTGGACATGCGCAAACTGAGATATGGAGACGAATAATCCTCCAGTAACCAAGAAGAAGATGAACACCACCGCCACCCGATATGACACCGCCTTCTATGTGCAGGCACTGGACCGTTTCGTTGCCACCGGAGAGTGCGCAGAGACGGATACCGAGCCCTTGTATGCCTATCTACTCTCTGTGATGAACGACTCCATGGTCAAGGTGCAGGTGCTGGGCGATGAGGTCTGTGCACGTATCTTTTACGACACCATGATTCAGTTCATCCAATTGAACTTGGAGAAGGAGAGGTACCACCTCCGGAAAAGCCAGTCGGAACGGACCGGGATGAAACTCGTGCTGGAATGGTCCATGGCAAAGCGGAAAGACGGCTGGCAAGCCTTGCTCCAGCAGATTTCCGACAAATACCGGGAGTACGGCTTCGACTCCCGTTTCTACCGCAGCCACTTCGGTACAGAAGGAGGATATGCGGACGATGAAGTCTGGGAGAAAATGGTGGACGACTGGGAAGACGCCTTCCAACTGAAGATGCACGAAGAAAAGGAGAAAGAGATTGCTTTCCGCAAAGATGCCCTCGAGCGCAGGCTCCGTTCCAATCTGAAAGACATCCCCGAGTACATCCGCCAGAACCGGGTGGATAAGGACGAATTCTTCCAGACCTGGGGCATGATGAGCGGCTTGTGGAATACTGTCGACTTTGAGCGTATACGGAAAATCGTGCGCATCCAGCGCTCTTGCCCCGAGATAGTGAAAGTGGCCCGCAAGATGGGGCGTATGGCAGACGACGAAGGACGTGAGCAAATCCGCGTTGCCGAGGGAAACGTCTACAAAATGGAGCACTCCTCCAAATGTGACATCCTGGGTATCAGTACCGGCAACGACCTCAATGCTCTGCTTCCCATTGAGCTTGCCCATTCCGCTGACAGTGAACTGGAAGATTTGTTCGTCTACAAATACCTTACTCGCAAGCTCCAGACCTTCCGTTATAAATCGGAAATCATGCAGCCTGCCCGGCGCATCGAAACCAAGCCCGCCCGTCCCAAAGGTCCGATGATTGTCTGTCTGGACACCTCGGGAAGCATGGCTGGCAAGCCGGAGAAGATTGCCCACTCCCTGCTGATAAAGCTCCTGGAGATAGCCGACCGTCAACGGCGGAACTGCTTTCTGATAGCCTTTTCCGTCTCCATCCATCCGATTGACGTAAGGAAAGAGCGGGTAAGGCTGCTCGAATTCTTCTCAAAGACAGCTTGCGGGGATACAGATGCCACCCGTATGCTGGAAGCCACGTTCCGCCTGCTCAAAGAAGGCAAGGAGTATATAAATGCCGATGTGCTTTGGGTCAGCGACTTCAAGATTCCTCATTCTTCACCTGTCTTTATGGAGGAGATTCGCCGTTGTCGGGAAGCCGGTACACACTTCTACGGTCTGCAGATTGGCATCACGGACAATGAGTGGGCACCATTCTTCGACCGCATTTATCGGGCGGAATACACCCCTTTGCGGAATTACTGAAATAAGGTTTGCCCTGAAAGTGTGCTTATTGAAGGCTATATTTCAGCAGTAAATATCCGCCTGCCACTTGCAATCCCATTCCCGGCACGCCGATGCGGAAATCTTGTGCAGCCCGGAAGAAGTTGCCCACCATAGCCCATTCTCCCAAAGTACCTGCCACCTGATAGAAAAGAACTACTGCCAGCAGGATAGGCAGGGAAATGCACTGGAAACGGTGTGCTGCCCAGCCCGCCGCCACAGCCAGCAATACAGACTTCAACAGAATGGCGGGAAGTGCTGCGGGAAGTGGCATTCCGAATAGCAGGGAGTTGAGGACGGGCGACAGGACGGCTGTCAGCAACCCCACTTTCCATCCGAATTTATAAGCGCCCACCAGCGTGAAGAAATAGATTGGCAGCCAGGTTATCCCTCCCTGGGGAATGAGATGAAAGAGCTGGGGAAGAGCCAGATTGCCAAGAATGAATAGCGAGGCTGCCAGATACGTCTTCACATTATTGTAATCCAGCGAGTAGAGTTTAACTGTTTTTGTTTCCATGTAGTTGTAATGTATTAAAAGTTGATATTTACGCCTCCCATCACCGTAGCTTTCGGCATGGGGAAGCCTGCATTGATTTCATAGCGTTGTGCCAGCAGGTTTTCACCCTTGACGAAGACGTCGGCAAAACTGCACAGACGGTAGTTGGCACGCAGGTTCCAGAGTACGAAGCTTTCCTGCTTCTCCTTACCCGGGGTGACCGAGGTATGGAGACCCTTCACGTATTGTATACCGGTAGATAGGCCCCAACGTCCTTGCGTAAAGTCCGCACCGGCATAGAGTTTGTGTTCGGGAGCCGCCAGTACCGGATTCTCCATGTGCAGCCAGCTATAATTGGCATTCATCTGCCAGTGTCGGTTGATGCGGTATCCGAGGTTGGTTTCCACGCCCCAGTTCTCTATCTCGCCGGAGTTGACGTTCTTGCGCAGGGCAGGGTCCGTCATGATGATGTTGTCCCCGTTGATGTAGTAGAGGTTCACCCCATAGGACATGGGCCCTCCCAAAAGCTGCCCCGTAAAGGAGAGTTCATAGTTCATTAGGCTCTCCGCTTTCAAATCGGGGTTCTGTGGAGGGAACATGTACATCTCCCGGATGGTGGGGTTACGGAATCCTTTGCTCACCATTGCTTTCAGTTCTGCCTGCCGCGGCAGATGGAAAGCCAGTCCCCCTTGGGGAATCCATTCCGTGCCTACGTGCGAATGGTGGTCTATGCGGACACCGGCGTCCAGTGAAAGCCAACTGTTGATGTCCTGCCTGAAATCCACATAGCCTGCAAATTCATCCATCTGCTTGTCCACGCCGGGGATGCGGTCACCAATCTGCTGTCCGGGTTTTGCCTCGTCGATGGCGACAACCTTGTTCCAGGACTCTCCGCCGAAGTGCTGGTAATCGAAACCTACGGTCAGGCGGTTACCGGTGAAGAGCGTGGCGCTTTGATACCACGATATGCCCAGCATCCGGTCCTTGGAGTTGAAGTGCGACTTCTGGGGCTCTTCTCCGGGGTGGTAGCCGTCGTTAATCCTGTGCCGGCCCCAGTTATAGAAGAAGCTCACGGCGCCGGAAGTACGGTCGTAACGATTTTCCAGTGCGAAGGAGGTCATGCCGCGTGTGATGCGCGAGTCGTTGTCTATATACGGATTGTCGGCTTCGCCGGGATTGGAGGCGTTGAAGCGGGTGATGTTCACGTCGCCCCACAGCTTCCAGGTGTCGCTGAAGTCGTATCCCAGTTTGGCATAGCCGCCATACTGCTCAAACTCCATGTCGTCACGGTGTCCGTCGGTACGGTTGTACGAGCCGGTCACCACGCTGCTGAAACGCCCTTTCCTCACGCGGTTGGAGACTTCCGTCTGCAGGGTATTGTAGGAACCGTATCCTATCTGCGCATTGGTTTTCACCCCGTCCTCCTGCATCTTGCGGGTGACGATGTTGATAACCCCGCCCATTGCATTGGACCCGTAGAGGACGGAGGCGGGACCGCGCAGCACTTCCACCCGTTCGGCCATCATGCTCTGGTAGGCGTCGGCGATGGGATGCCCCATCAAGCCCATGTATTGCGGGTGTCCGTCTATCAGCACCAGCAGGCTGGTCGTAGGTCCTCCGGCTGCGTTTACTCCGGCGCCTATACCGCGCAGGCTCATGCCTCCTGCGGCTCCCGTGGATACGCCGTAGCCCATGATGCCGCGGCTTGTGGTGAAAAGTCCGGGCACCTGCTCGGTCAGTGCAGGCAGGATGGAGGGCTGGTAGGTCTGTTCCAGTTGCTGGCGGCCCACTACGGAGATGGTCATTGGCAGGTGGCGGATGTCTGTTTCATCTCTTGTCCCGGTCACTACGACTTCATCAAGCTTGTAGCTTTTCAGCCGGAGGCTGTCGGCAGGTGCGGACAGCATACTACCCGGAAGGGCGATACTTATTAAAATTGCGGTTAAAATCTTTTTATTCATCGTTTATCTATGGTTCTTTTTGCAAAGTTATACAAAAAGAAGAATCTGTATATGATTGGTAATCCTTAAAATGGACAACCAGGGTTGAAGATAAGTCCGTTAAAGGGTTTCCTGCTTCAGCGCTTCCACAAATCGGTCTATCTCCTGCAGTTTCGCCGGGATGTCGATGCCTTGCGGACAGTGCGGGTTGCATTGACCGCAACCGGTGCAGCGGTTGGCTTGGCGGAGACGGGGAACACTGCGGTCATAGCCTATCAGGAAGGCGCGGCGTGCCTCGCGGTAATTCTCGTCTTGGCTGTTCTGCGGCACGTTGCCCTCGTTGATGCAGCGGTTGTAGTGCAGCAAGATGGCTGGAATATCCAGTCCATAGGGGCACGGCATACAGTATTTGCAGTCGTTGCACGGCACGGTGGGGTATTGCAGCATTCGCTGGGCGGTATCTTCCAGTAAGGTAAACTCCTCTTCCGTACATGGAACAAGCGGGGAGAAGGTACGCAGGTTGTCTTGCAGATGCTCCATGTACGTCATTCCGCTTAGTACGGTCAGCACATCGGGGAAAGTACCTGCGAATCGGAAGGCCCAGGAAGCTACGCTCTCCTGCGGACGGCGTTGTTTCAGACGTGCCATCAAGTGGTCGTTCAGGCGGGATAGGCGTCCGCCCAGCAACGGCTCCATGATAACGGCGGGAATGTTGCGCTTCACCAGCTCGGCATATAGGTATTCGGCATCCGTGTTGCGGGTATTCACTTCTTTGGCATGCCGCCAGTCTACGTAGTTCAGTTGGATTTGTACGAAGTCCCATTTCAGTTCGTCGTGGCGGGAGAGCAGGTAGTCAAAGACTTCGATGTCTCCATGATAGGAGAATCCGAGGTTGCGGATGCGTCCGGCTTCACGCTCTTTCAGCAGGAAGTCCAGCATGCCGTTGTCCAGATAGCGGGAGCGGAGGGCTTCCATGCCGCCCATGCCGATGCCGTGCAACAAGAGGTAGTCGATGTAGTCCACTTGCAGGTCGCGGAAGGAGCGGTGATACATGGCAAGGGACTCTTCGCGGCTGTGCGTGCTGGGACTGAAGTTGGACAGCTTTGTGGCAAGGAAGAATTTCTCCCGTGGGTGGCGTTTCAAGGCAATGCCCGTGGCGCGCTCCGACAGACCTTGCACATAGGCGGGGGAGGTGTCGAAATAGTTCACTCCGTGGGCAATGGCATAGTCTATCAGGTCGTTCACGGCTTCCTGGTCTATTTCGTCTCCATTCCCGTCGGCGCGTTTCCGGGTGGGCCATCGCATGCATCCGTATCCCAGCAGGGAAACCCGGTCGCCCGTGTTGGGATTGGTACGGTAGGTCATCTTGTCGGTTGGTATCTCGCCCAGCGCGGCCGATTCGCTCTCCCCGTTGTTCTTGTTGCCCGAACAGCCGTACAGGGCTGCTGCCGAGGCAAGCGTTCCTGCACCGGCGAGTTTGAAGAAATCGCGGCGGTTTATCTTGTTCTTATTGTCTTCTTTCATTGTGATAGGACTGAAATTATAAATGGATATTTGGATGATAAAGCTGCTTCAGACAGTTCTGTGCATCACATGGCCTTCCACATAAATGGCACTGAACGGACGCGACGGACAAAGGTTCTCGCATGCTCCGCATCCGATACAGCGTTCGGCGTTGACTACCGGTATCTTGATGGAGGCTTCGTCTTCCGGGTCTGAAGGAACCATCTGTATGGCACCGGCCGGACAATGGCGGGCACAGTTCCCGCATTCCATCTTGTCTGTGATGCAGATGCAATTCTCCTTAATCCATACGGCATGACCGATTTGGACGGCCGATTTCTCGGCGAGGCTCGTCAGATGGATGGCATCGGTAGGACACACCTCCGCACACTTGGCGCATTCGGGGCGGCAGTAACCGCGTTCGTAGGACATTTCCGGCTGCATCAGTTTTGTCAAGTCCGAAGAAGGACGGAGCACTTGGTTGGGGCATACCGATACGCAGAGCTGGCAGGCTGTGCAGTGTTGTGCAAAGTGGCGGGCGCTCAGTGAGCCCGGAGGAGTGATGGGAGTGGCGCGCTCGGGGATTTTTTTGTCCTCGATGACAGCCAGTCCACCGTCCACTTTCTTCTCCTGCGCCTTGAGGGCTGCCGTAGCAGCAAACAAGGCAGTTGTAGAGAGAAATGCGCGGCGGGCGTCGTTTACCTGCTCCGGTGCCACGGAGGTTTCCTGGGAGACTGTAGCGGAAGTCGGCTTGCGGCGTGTGTAGGTGATGGCACCTTTCTTGCATTTGTTGATGCAGTCCATACATGCCACGCAACGACTGTAATCTATTTCGTGTGCCTTGATGTTGATGCACGATGCCTTGCAGTTGCGGGCACAAAGTCCGCAACTGTTGCACTTCTTTGTGTCAATCACCGGTTTCAGCAAGGAATACTTCGAGAGGAAGCCAAGCACTGTACCTACCGGACAGATGGTGTTGCAATAGGTACGTCCACCTCGCCATGCCAGCACGATGAGGACCACCAGAGTGACCGTGGCAATCAGTAGGGTAGGGAGACTCTTCATCCATACATCCGTTTCATAGAAGGCATAGCTGTCAGCACGTTCGGCCAGGTAGGCCAGTCCGTTGTTTGCCCACTGGTAGAGTGGGGAGAAAAGGCTGGAAACGATGCGCCCGTATGAGCTGTAAGGGGCCAGCAGCACGACAAAAGAGTTCAGTCCGCCGATAATGGCAAGTACGAATACTCCCAGCACACCGTAGCGTAGCCATTTCAGTGCGGACGAGTAGCGGAAACGGTTTTTCTTCCGTTTGGCGGAGAGCCAGGAAACAATGTCCTGGAATACTCCCAACGGGCAGATGACGGAGCAGTAGATGCGTCCGAATACCAAGGTCAGCACTGCAAGAAACAGTACTACACCGATGTTCAGTGCCAGCACGGCCGGCAGGAATTGTATCTTCGCCATCCATCCGAACCAGGCATGCAGTGTTCCCGTGAAGTCGAGGAACAACAGCGTGATGAGTGCGAAGAAGATGACGGCAAGGGTCAGTCTGATGGTACGTAGCATAAATGTATTGTATAGCGATTAGTATTCGTTCTTTATACCTTTTTTCCCATCTCGTAGGCTTCGTGCATGGAAGGCTTGTCGTTTATCTCGCCCACCTTCCAGGCACCCACGCCATAAATGGTGCCGCATTCTTTGGGCTCTTCCAGGCAGTCGAGGAAGCCACGGAAACCATCGATGGTACGCTCCATCATGGGGACACTTTCTTCGGCGGCGGCGATGATGAAGTAGAACTCCTTGTCCTTTATTTCAAGGTAGCGTGCGCAACAACGGTCAATCAGTGTCTTCATCTGCGCGCTCATGGTGTAGAAGTAGACGGGGGTTGCCATGACGATGACGTCGGCGGCAATCATCTTTTCCACCACTTCGGCGGCATCGTCCTTTTGCGGGCAGGGTTTGCCGTACATGCTGCATACGCTGCATCCCGTGCAGTAGTTGATGTGCTTGTCTTTCAGGAAAATCTTTTCTACTTGATGTCCGGCCTCTGCGGCACCGCGCATGAATTCATTGCACAAGAGGTCGGAGTTTCCATTCCTGCGGGGACTGGAGGAGAGGATTAATACTTTTTTGCTCATATTCGTTGTTCGTTAGTTAGTAAATGATTACGTGCTGCAAAAATAGGCAGGTTTTATGAGAATGGCAGTATACAAATTACGGTTGTTGTTACCTAAATTACTGATTCATTCCAAAAGTATCTCCCGTTCGATGCCGGTGTCTTTCAGAAACTCCCGGTCGTGGCTGATGGCAATTACGGTGCCGGCGTAGTCGCGTATCGTTGCCGTTATTATTTCTATACTCTCGATGTCCAGATTGTTGGTGGGTTCGTCCAGAATGAACATATCCGGGGTATTGTCGGCAATCATCAGGCAGCAGAAGGAGAGGCGCATCTTTTCGCCGCCACTCAGTTTGCCGCACGGCTTGTTCCACACGTCGCGGGGAAAGAGGTAACGGTTGAGGATGGTTTTCACTTCATGTTCCGGCTGGTGGCGGTGGTTGAAAGCTTCTGCTTGTTGGAGTACGCTGCGCTCATTACGGACGAGGGAGTATTCTTGGTCCAGATAGACGGAGGTGAAGCCGGCACGCTCCATCACTCCGTCGGTGGGGTGCAATTCGCCCATGATGAGTTTCAGCAGGGTTGTTTTTCCACTGCCGTTTTTTCCTTTCAAGCTGAGGCGGTCGCCGCTTCTTAGCTGGAAGGTGAGAGGAGAAGCCCAGAGGTTCTTTGCAGCCGTCTCCGTATGGGGTGTTTCTGCGGGGGAGGCTGTATGGTTGGGATAATGGAAGTTGACGTCCCTTGCCGTAACCAGAATCTTGCCCGTATGCAGATGGGAGGCGTTGAAGTCTGTTTTCAGCTTGTCCGTCTGCGACAGTGAACTTTTGATGCCTGCCATTTCCGTCTGCAGCTTTTCCGCTTTCTCCGCATGTATGCTGCTGAGTCTGCTACTGCTGTTTTCCGCATTGTTTTTCAGTCCTCCCATTAGGATGCGGGGAATCCCTTTTTTGATGGAGGCTTTTTCTCCCCGCACATTCTGTTTGGCTTTGCGCTCTTCTACTTCGCGTGCCACTTTGCGGGCAAGGCGCAGGGCTTTCTGCTTCTCTTCCAGTTGTTGGGTAAGGGCTTTCTGTTGCAGGGCCTTCTGTTCTTTGTAGAAGTCGTAGTTTCCGCTGTAATACGTCAATCCCTGGGAAGAGAGTTCGCAGACGGCAGGCAACTGATTCAGTAGCGTGCGGTCGTGACTGATGACGAGCACGGTAGCCGACGTCCGTCGTATCAAGTTATACAGACGTTCCCGTCCATCCGCGTCCAGATGGTTGGTCGGTTCGTCCAGCAGGATGGCTGTCGGGTTGTGCAACTCCATGCCCGCCAGGAAGATGCGGGTTTTTTCGCCGCCGCTAAGTCTTTCCATCGGACGGGAGAGTGGGATACCGTCCAGTCCCCAGCTGTCGAGAGAAGTCTGGGCGCGTTCTTCCACGTTCCAGTCATCATTGAGCGTATTGAAGTGCTTTTCGGTAGCGTCACCGCTTAGGATGGCATGCAGGGCAGATAGCTTGTGGCTGATTCCCAAAGCTTGTGCTATTGTCTGCCGGTCGTATTGTCCGAAGTGCTGGGGCACGTAGTACAGATGTTCGGGGCGTAGCACCGTTCCCGAACTTGGTGACAAGTCTCCTGCCAAAATGCGCATGAGGGTAGACTTGCCGCAACCGTTATTTCCGGTCAGGGCTATTTTATCTCCGGAGTTGATACTCAAGTGGAGGTGTGAAAACAAGATTTCCTTATCTGCATGGATATAGCTAAGGTCTTTAATGATAAAGCTCATAAGTTTCTACTGTGTTTTTAGAAGTAAGAATGATAGGGGAGATGCAAGCATTCCCCGAAATTGAAATTCTCGAAGGGGAGGGGTACAGACAAACAC
>OLGJ01001235.1_pt1 | contig 11898 bp, 10 predicted proteins | sample 1605431 | NCBI WGS metagenome assembly OLGJ01 (sample SAMEA3888920, study PRJEB22519) | human gut metagenome | biome: human gut; feature: human-associated habitat; material: faeces | place: Denmark | collected 2009
GCATTTGCAGCACCGAGAAGAATGACCTTAAAAGAACGGATAAGGGAGTTCAGCCGCTATCATGGTCTGTCCAAGAGGGATGCAGTGTTCTTTAACCAGAGTGATCTGATCTGTGATATGGCAAAGCACGAGGACTTTATTGTTATGGGAAGATGTGCGGATGTAGTACTCACAAATCACAGAATCCCACATATCAGTATTTTCATAACAGCTTCTTTTGAGCAGCGGGTACATCGAGTCGCCCACGATATAGATGGCACCGTCGCACTTGGGCAGGTTGGGGATATGGATGAAATTGACGGGCCGCGTCTGCGCGTGATCGGCGAAGAGCGGCACCAGGCCCGCCGTCCCTTCTATGGAGTAGAGGGGGACGCTTTGCAGCGGCAGCGTGTTGTCCGTGCGGTGCATGTAGGCGGTCAGATCGGGTTCGGCATTGAACATTTCCCCTTCTCCGCCGTCGAGCCAGTCCGGATTGACATTCAATTCTTGAACCAGGATGTTCTTGTTCCGGGACGAGAGCGCCGCCTTGCCCGTTTCGATCATCGAAAGGGCGGCCTTTCCGATGCCTAATCGTTGAGCTAACTGCTCTTGTGTCAGTCCTATTGTTTTTCTCAATAGTTTTAAGCGATCCCCCGTCATATCGTATCAAAATTTTTTATGGTAAATATTTTGATTCTCTTGTATTAAATTCAAAAATTGAACTTATCTTTGTCTTGCAAAGTTAAACGATTTATTTTGTTTATGCAAAATTTTTATTGAACTAAATTCTTTTACGATGACCTATCCAATTATTCCGGAGTTATACGGTATCGTCGCTCGCAAGCTGTTGGATGAAATCGGGGAGAAGAGTTTCTATTCCGGCTCGTTTTCATTCGACTACTGCTCGAAAGAGTGTCGTTTCGTCGCCTCGATCGTAGTCTATCGTTCGAAGGTGTGTCTGCCCGAAGGCGACGCCGATCGAATCGACGACCTGGTTCCCGTCTGGTGGGAATTCCATACATCCGACCAAGCGGGGGAACGCCCCAACGATTTCTCCTTTTCCGAGCTTAAGGAGTACCTATTCTGATTCGACTCCGCAAGACCGCACATCCCATCCGGAGCGGCGCCTCCTGCGGTCTTTTTCCGAACACATTGTTCTTGGTTTTCGATACCCGCTGCAACGGGCGGTTCCGTTTTTCCGTTGTCGTTCGAAAAGTTGAACGCTGTTCTGCGATTGTCGGATGCGGCGATTCTGGAATCCGGCCGACCCGTGCGTATCGAAACCCTCCGCCTCCCTTCGGCAGCGCCGTGCCACCGGGCGGAGCTTAAAAACTACTGACCTATGAATATAGATGTATTGAAGGACTTGTCCCCCGCAGAACCGGCTTCTGCGGGGGATTTGCCTCCGTTCGGCCTGTTTGCCGCCGGAGTCTATCCCTTTCTGGAGTTCCGGTGGTTTCACGAGGCCTACTACCGCGTACTGGAGGCATTCGCCGCCGGGCGCGTCCGCCGGCTTATCGTCACCATGCCGCCCCAGCATGGCAAGAGCGTCGGGGCTTCGACCCTGCTGCCCGCCTACCTGTTGGGGCGCAATCCCGATCTGCGGATCGCCATCGCCTCCTATTCGGCTTCGTTGGCTTCGAAGTTCAACCGGCGCGTGCAGCGTATCATCGATTCGCCCGAATATGCGGCCTTTTTCCCGGAAACGACCATCAAGCGGGGAGCCAGGCCTCCGGAGTACCTGCGTACGGCTGATGAGGTGGAGATCATCGGTCACCGGGGCGGCCTGCTCTCTGTCGGCCGCGAGGGGGCGCTCACGGGCAACCGTGTGGACTGCTTCATTCTCGACGACCTTTACAGAAAATAATCAAAATTGTCGCAAACCAACTAATGAACGAAAAAATTTGCCTTGTTTTTAATCTGAAATTTTATGTATAAGGGAAAACGCCGCATTTTTTCGGCCCTTTCTCCTTAACCTTTATAGATACGATGCAATTCAACTCCACCGAATTATTTTACAAACTGCATCAGATAGTTTTCGCAAAATCCAGCTAACGGGAATTTCACTACCTCGTCCCGTCCGTCGGGTGTGACGTATTGGAATAGGATTGTATCGGCTTTCACGTGGTAGTCGAACAAATTCACCTTTTCGCCCGTTCCCTCGATTTGTGCCTCGTTAGCCGTCATTGTGCCGATTATCCCGTCCATTTCGTTAAGTTCGCACTTTCATCCAAATATGTATTGTCGATTCTTTGTAAGGACAATTTCGACGGGCTTTGTAATGTCTGCCATATTAGGGGCAAACATGTAGATAAATGTTTCGGGAAATATTTCGTCTTTGGGTTTTCCTACAAGCAGGACTATTCCCTCTGTTTGGCTCCATTTAACCGCCTTTTGGATTATCTGCTTATCCTCTCATGCGTCGGTCTTTCATTCTGTTTTAGGTTGTTTGTATCTGTTCATTTTAGCTAAAATTTAATTGTTATTTATCTTTATAAAGATAAGATTATTAGTAAAATAAACAAAATAAGAAAGTGACAAACTCTGCAAAAGGGTCTTATAGACTAACCTTTTCACAAAGTCTGTCACTCGGAAGGTCAGATGAAAATTCAACTATTCGTTAATTTTTCTTCTAACTTATCTGCGTATTTCAGCACGAATTTTCGGAAATCATCGAAACTTAATTCCAGATCAAATGTAATAGGTGCATTTACATCATCTCCGCTTTTATCCATAATATGGATATTCTCAATGTTTTCTACATTGCAATTCATTATATCGAACCGATAGTGGCATATTGAGTTACGGATATGATAGGCTATATTTTCTATTGAATTCTTATCAACTCCTTTTCTGTGTTCATTCGCTGTGATTTTGGTTGTATCAATTCCCCAGTTTTCATAATCAACTAATCCATCTACGGATATATTTTTGTCATGGTCTGCGCATTGTTGCGGCATAATTAAGAGGCCCACACAACAATTCATAAAGAGGGTCTTTTCAGAGTTGCAGTTGTGTTCGTATTGAACAAGAATTTGTCGCGTGCGGGAAATAAAATCAATGCGATTTTGATAGTTACTCATAAGTTCTTATTTTTATTCATCTAATCCCGTAATGCTTGCAAATTTTTTCCATCCTGTTGCTTTTTTATATGCATCAGTGCATCCTGACGGCACTTTCAGCACCGAATAAGGATTAATGTTGTAAAAAGTATAATCTTTACATGTCGGCGGTATTTCTGTACCTATTTTGAATAATCGAAGGTTGGAATTGCCATAAAAAGTGTATTCATCTATTCTTTTGACTTGTGTACATTCAGACATATCAACGGTCGTAAGATTTATTGCCCCATCAAAGGCTCCCAAATCACGAACTCCTGAGATAGATTCCAATTTTGAACCTTTCTCAAACGTAATCATTTCTAATGATGAACAACCTTTGAATGCGGCAATTTCAATCGTTTCCACACTTGCGGGAATCTCGATGAAGGTTAAGGCTTTGCAGTCTGAAAGGGCACCCGAATAATTATCTTTGTTCTGATAACCTCCTGTGATAGATTTCAATTTTGAACCTTTCTCAAACGTAATTGTTCTCAATGATGAACCCTTGAAAGCTGTTCCAAGGCTTTCTACGCTTGCAGGAATCTCAATAGTAGTTAAGGATTTGCAGTCTAAAAAGGCACCCAAAATCTTATAATTATTATCATGTCCCCCTGTGAAAGCTTTTAATTTTGAACCTTTCTCAAAAGTTATTGTTTTCAATGAAACACAACCCTTGAAATTATTAAAGGTCATCGACTCTACATTTACAGGAATCGTCACTTTCCATAGATTGGAACAACCGCTGAATGCATCATCAAGAACTGTCAAACCTGTAAAGTGTTTCAATTCATTAAAAATCTGAATTTCCGAGTTTCCTGTGAATGTTGTGCCAAGTGATGTAACCGTTGCGGCTTCGTCATAGGATAATTCAAGATCTCCATTAGTGTCCCACATTCCCACACATAGTTTCTTTACATTTTCATCTGCGAACTGAATAATATTCGGGTCTACCGATTGTCCCGTTTTGGAAATCGTGATTACCGTACCATCTGCCAATTCAAAGTAAACATTGTTCTCATCCTGCGTGATTTTGATGCTATCTGCATCCTTGCCGTCCTCTCCCGTAGCTTTGCCTAATTGCGTCCAATTCGTTCCGTTGTCATAGGAAATCCACCAATAGCCCTCTCGAATTTCGAGTTTCGGCGTAACACCATCTGCACCATCACTGCCGTCTGTCCCCTGTGCCTTGATTTTCTGTCCGTCCACAATGATAAATTCACCGTCCAGCGTCCAATAATAGATGCCATCCCCGTCTTTCTTCACACCGATAACGGGAGTGTTTCCATCGACGCCATCCGTACCATCTTTACCGTTATAAATCACAATCGGGTTACTCTTGGCGAACTTAATCGTGTAGCCTACCACCTTGCCGTTCTCGGTCAGTGGGTCTACACTCGTGATATAATCGTTGTTTTGGAGTGCTGTCACAATCGTTTGTAATGCCGAAAGGTTGGTATTCGTTTCGTTGCAAAGACGCTGTAAGGCTTCAAAAGCAGACCATGTAGGCAGTTTGATTTGCGTACCGTCAGCCAATGTAAAGATTACATAGTCGGTGCTGGTTTTATAATCCACGCCCGAAAACATGGAATCGCCACCAATGCCATCTTCACCTGTTGCTTTACCTAACTGCGTCCAATTTGCTCCGTTATCATAGGAAACAAACCAATAATCGTTTTCGATTTTGAATTGCGGGGTCGTGCCGTTGGTTCCATTTGTGCCGTCTTTACCCTCGGCTTGGATTTTTCCACCATCGACCATGATAAATTCACCGTTCAACGTCCAATAATAGACACCATCAGTATCTTTCTTTACGCTGATAGTGGGTGTTATCCCATCTTCACCGTCTTGTCCGTCTTTACCGTGGTAGATGGTAATAGGGTTACCTTTGCTGAAAGTAATTGTATAGCCGATTTCTTTGCCGTCTTTCATAAGAGGTGTAGTCCCCGTAACATAGACGTTGTTTTGTAATGCTGTTACGATAGTCTGCAACGATGAAATATTTGTGTTCATCTGCTTGCAGAGTTCCTCTAATTTTGCGACACGGTTTTCCAATCCGTGAACGCTGTTCCAAAGGTCATCATCATCGTATTTACACGATGTGAGCGCAACCACCGCAAATAATGCGGCAAAGGCCAATAGTTTTTTCATAGTAAGATTTATTTAAGTTGAACAAGTGTTTCAAATCTTACTATCCGTCCCTCGATAGTGGCTTATGTGCAAAAGAAAGCGCAGGACTGAAAGCCTATTATAGTTAAGCGGGTTCTGACAAAACCTTGACAATATAATAAGCAACAGCCCCACGCCTATCCGTAAGGATATGACGCGGTAGATGTTCGCCTATTCTCTTGTCTTTTGAACTGTCAGATTCGCTTAACGAGAACAAGCTACACTTTCCGTGTATCAATATGTTACTGCAAAAGTAGCATATTCGGCGGAAATTGCAAAACATCTTGCCCTTTCGGGTGCTGTTGCCGTATTTAATTGTGCAAAGTTCTTGAAAACAAAGTTTCTATCCAATAGCAGGGAGTATGGAATCGAAACTTTGTTAGTTGTAAGTTGGGTTAATCGTTCCCGCAAATTTCTTGTATTACGCCGTCCATGTAAATCGCCTGCCCGCTCGTCAGCCGTCCCCACCAACGACACCCTAATTTGTCAATGATGATTTCGCCCTGCTCTTTCAGTCGTTCGGCCAGCCACGGAGTAACAAGCCACCATTCCAGCACCTCGTCCCCGTTAAAGGGATAGATATATTCCTCGTCGATTTTCCCCGCTTGGATCAGCTCCTCGATAACCGTGCTTTGTCCCCATAAAACATGGATGTCCGTAATCCGTTTGGCTCTCTCTTGTGTTTCGTACATAGCGATTAAGTTTTATTCTTCGGTTATTAGTAGTAATCCAACTTCATGTAATATCAATAATCTTATGCTGTTAGATGGTTTCGGGCATGAATAGGGGGCGGTCTGTTTTATGTGGAATCCTATTATATGTAATGGATAAAAATTCGATTTTCCATCTGAAAAGGGGGAGGGGTGAAAAAGTGATAGTATCTTCATGGTCGGCCTATCAAAGCAAAACGCCCCGACTATAAAAATCGGAGCGTCTGAACGAAAGTATATTATGTGAGTAGAAAAGATTGTAAATGTAGCTTATTGGCCTTTATCGGGTCTTGGGTGCATAGCACCTTAACGAAATAAGCCAGCGACACGGATTCGGGAATCATCTTGCACCGTTCATTTAGGGCATAAGTAACCGACAGCGAATTATCAGCCGACAGATTCGGAATGTTGTATTTAGTAAGAATCCGATTCATTGCCCGTTCATTTCATTGCGGCGGATTTGTTCCCTTTGTTAGGCAGAATTGACATATTTCATTATAGACGGCGTGTGCCGTATCTTTCTGCGGCGGATTTACAAAGCAATCATCCGTTATTTCGTAGCCGTTCGGTAGGGCCTTAATCAGTCCTAATCCGTTACTCTCTTTAATAAGAGTGGAAACCGTGTTGCGGTTCATTCCGACAGCATCGGCAATCTGTCCGATATTTCAAAGGATAGTATTCGTATTATTAAGACATATAGCCTTTAATATGAGTAGAAAGCCCGCGATTTTCGGCGGATGGTTCTTTGCAAAGAATCGGTTATCCACGAAAAAGAAATCCGTTTGGGGATTGGCTATATAATAGGAATTACGGCGTTTGCATCCGTCGATTATGCGGGTTGTAACCTGCATTGCTCCGCACTCCTCCAATCGTTGGACAGACCGTTTGACGGTACGGATATTTACTCCTGTTATTTGGGACAGCCTATCTTCCGTTATATGGCTTGTTTGTGTCTTGTAGTCCGATTTGCATTTAATCGTTGCTCAAACGTAAATGTCAGTCGGTTTGCCGTTGCCCGTCTGAAGCTGGCAAATTGATTTTGGAATCGTTGTATAATTCATCGTTAGCGACGTAATTAGTAAATAGTATCTCTTTTGTTTTTAATAATTTCCGAAAGCAGGCGGAGCCTAACGCGGCTTTGGCGGCTTTTCGGTTGTCGAATCATTTGTGTTGCGTTACATAGTACAGCATAGTCTGAAAATCGGGTTTGAGGCTCTTCAGAGCCGAGAGCCTAAATTAGGTGTTGGTTGGGTAGGTAGTGGTATAAGTGCCACTTTTGAGCACGAAGCAGGGGACAGATTTAGGCATCGCCCTTATCCCTCTTGCTGGCTTCTGTAAAGGTACAGAGGTTATTTTCAGCAAACAAATGAATCGGGGAATTCTTTATCGGGAGCCGAAATGAGGGCTTTTCAGCGAAATTCGCTAAATTTGGAAATAAAATAATTTGGATTATGAGTATTAGAACCGACGATTTAGGATTTGTCTTTTATGAAGCCGACGAACAAGAAGAAAAAGAGTTGGAATATGTATATGCGATTACCGATTCTTGGAATTATATGGGTGATGAAGTCATAGACACTTTCCCACGCAGATTTTGGGATAGGGTCTGTCAGGAGAAGATAAAAGCCCCGTTTACAAAAGAAATGTTTTTGCAGGAAACGGATATTATAGCGACAATTAAAGGCTTTGGATTGGACGTAAATAAATTTTGGTGGGCTGTGCTGTTTGTTTATGATTGGTCGATTGAAAAGTTTACCAAATGTTTTTGGGTTAAACTCCCGCCAAAATCATTAACCAAAATATTAGACTATATCGGAGATTCAAAAGATTTTGAGATTACATTCCGAGTAAAGGGTAAAAAGAGCCGCGAAGCAGACCCAAATGTAAAAGCAGCAGTTATGTATGGATTAAGGCAAAAACTCAAAGAGTGGAAAGACAAGGAGTTTTACCGCATAATAGATCATTCTACCTACACAACGACATTCACAAATTCATCCTATTATATGTGCTTTGCAGCGGATAAGTTCAAACATCTGTTCGATGCTTTGAAATTGCCGAATCGAGGTGCGGCGAATGAACACAGATGCGATAAAGAGGTATCTTATAAAAAAATGTTGCTTATTTCCCGTCTGTTCTATTTTATGCGGCTGACACGAAATGTAAACTTTAAGGATAGCGATGAATCGCTGAAAGGAGTGCTGAAAACCTATGCAAACAAGCTGCCGCATACTGAATCCGCTATCTATGGATTTTAGGGAGTAGGAAATGGGCTGTTTTTTACTCCCTGCAAAGGGTCGCTGGCAATAGTACTTTTGCAGTGTCGAAAGGGATAACCCCGACGACCTGCAAACACTTGGGCAAGGGATGCAGCATAATTTAAGCCTCTCCCTAACAAGGAGTAAGAAATATTATGAAAAACTTAAATGTTTTTGAAATTTTCAAATCTTCTCAATTTGCTTTTATCAAAGGCAATCGTCCTACCGATGAAAAAGCGATTAAGGCAAAAAAGGATTCTCTTGCCGAATATGGGATGTTGTGTCCCATTACGGCGGTGAACGGTAAAGCCATCATAGCATCGGGCGGTCACCTGACCGATTTGGACGGCAACGATATTGCCGATGAACATGCAAAGGATTATTACGCTGTTTTGGACGGTCAGCACCGTCTGAAAGCCTACCTTGAATTAGGCTTGCCGCTTGAAGATTTGGTGGTCATTGAGCCGCTGAATAAAGGGGTTGCCATTGCATTGCTCATTGCCGAAATGAACATTTGCACGAAAACGTGGAAAGGTTCCGACTACATGGCAGCCCCCGCAATGGCCATTAAGGAAACAAATGCGGCCTTTGATTTTGCTATGGAATTGCAACGACGCAATTTCCCGCTTTCGACAATCTCGTTTTGGGCGTGTGGCAACAACAAACTCAAAGCCAAAGATTTGGTGGCAAGTCTTAAAACCCGTGAAATGCCCCAATGTCTGCAAGAGGCTGACGGGTGGTGTGCCAAGAGCCGCAAATGGTTTGAAGCGGCAAGTGAAAAATTCACGGCTAAATTCCTCGCCAAAAAGTATTTGATTACATTCATCCAAGACGGTTATAATGCTGCCGATGACGCATCCGCCTACACTTCTGAAATGGAAGAAAAATTAAAGAATCTTACCCAATGGCAGGCGGATAAAATCCAAAATGCCCGCAAAACCTCTACGCAGACACAAGAACAGATAATCCTTGATCTGTTACGGGAACATCTTTAATTGTTCGGTCGTTTAACCGAACCGAAAAGGGGACGATTGCCATTACAGCAATCGCCCTCTTTTTTCATTCCGTTATCGGGATCTCGTATTCTTCGACGGGCATGGCCTTGAAAAATTCGTCGAACGTGTAGCGCAAATTCATTGGCTGGGCTGAATAGGGATTATCCTTGTCGGTTCGTAAGGACGGAACGATAATTTGTTTCCGTTCCATGTCGCCTTTGAACGTATCGGGCAAAAGGTAGGTTCCGCCGTTTCGGTGCTTTTTAATCAGCACGTAACGTGTCATGCCGTTCTTAAAGATTATTTCCAAAATGCCACGCATGGCAGAGAGGGAATGATAGACGGCTTTTTGCAATTTTTCCTTGTATAAGGCCGACTGCTCCATTTTGCTAAAATCTTTCTGCTCCACATTCCGTTTTATTTCGGCATCGTTTTCGGCTATCTGTCCGTTCAGTTCGGAAATTTCCTGCTCGGTTTGCTTGATTTGTTTGCAAAGCACGTTATAATCGGTTTCCAATTCATTGATAAGGTCATCATTATTCAGTTTCTTGATTTTGGCAATCAACGATGCCGATTGCGTTTTCAGTTCATCGACGCTATTGACTTTTCGGGTGATTGTTTCCCGAATCTGCTTGTTTATCCCCTGCAATTCATTTGCCCGCTGGGTATTGAAGCGCTTGTATTCCTCGGTGTGCAAGGTTTCCTTTACACAAGTCCAAACGGACGATAGGATATAAGCGCATTTGACGCCGTAATTTTCGCATTTCTGTTTGTCGTTATAAGCACTTGAACAACGATAGATTAGATAGCTGTTGTGGTTGGGTTTCATGTAAAGACCGCATCCACACGGGCAAAACAGCAAACCTTTCAGCGGATTATAGTATTTCGGAGCATTGCTTTGAAACAGGCTGTTTTCACGCATCTGTTTGTTGGCCTTGTCGAAATCTTCGGGCGTGATGATTTGCAGTTCGGGAATTTGGCCGTACAATTTTCCCCGTCGGTATATCTCCCCTTTGTATTTGGGATTGCGGATAATGCGGCAGATGCCCGAATAAGAGAGTTTGTAAGGGTATAATTTATTGTAAACCCTTACAGTCTGCCGTATCGTATTGCCGTCGATTAGCTGCTGAAAAAGGTATTTTACCGCTTCGGCTTCTTTGGCATCGACGACAAGCAGGTTTTTAGGCGTTTGGTTCAGTTTGTAATCGGGATTGTGAATGACTTTGTAGCCGAAAGGAACCGTACCGCCTGCAAACATATTGCTAAACTCGGCCAGTTTGGAGCGTAAACCCGTCTGCATCCGACCTGCAATCTTGTAGCGTTCGTCGGCACTTGCTTTGGCTTCTACTGACAGCGTAATGATGTCGTAAAGGGATAAAATAGTTCCAGCCTTATAAATGCGGTCTTGCTTATCCAAAAACAGAATATCGACACCTTGTTTCAAAAGTTCGTTTATCGTTGAAAGAACGGATAAAATATCATCTTCACGCGATAAACGGGAGAGTTCCGACACGATAATCATATCGGCGACCGCATCGTCCACATCTAAAAGTTCATTTAGACTTTTCCTGTCCTTTCTGGCTCCCGAAATTTTCTCTTGAATGATTTTGATTAGATGATAATTTCGGTCGCTACAATAGGCCGTAATAAGTTCAATTTGACGGGTAATGTCTTGTGCCTCCGTCGAAACACGGGCGTAACCGACTACTCTTTTCGATTTTTCCATAACGCTGTCAATCAATCTTTAGCGCAAATTTAACGTTTTTTTGTTAATCTGCGACAAAATTGATTACTATATGTACAAAGATGCGATGGAGGCCAATTCGCCCGTCGTGCGGGAGAACTGTTGGGAGTGGTACACCTCGGTCGTGAAGACCCGTATGCACAACTTCTCCGGCGAGTTGATCGTCTTCACGCGCTGGCACGAGGAGGATTTGATCGGCACGCTCTGCCGCCGGGAGCCTTTCGTCGAGTTCACCGACTGGGCGCAGCTCGATACGCTGCCGCCCGATACCTGGCTCTATTTGAACTTCGAAGCTCTCAAAACGCGTCCTCCGTCGCCGGTCGATCCCCGTGAACCGGGCGAAGCGCTCTGGGAGGAGCTTCACGGCGCGGAATTGCTGCGTGGTAAGCGGCGGCTCGATCCCGTGCGGTTCGAGTGTATGTATCAGGGGCGTCCTTCGGTGCGCGAAGGGCTGCTCTACGGGGATAATTTCCTGACTTACGAGGAGCTGCCCCGCGACATCGTGCGCCGGGCGAACTATACCGATACGGCCGATACGGGCGACGATTACCTCTGTTCGCTCTGTTATGTCGTCGATCCGGACGGGGTGATCTACGTTACCGATGCGGTTTATTCGCGCGAACCGATGGAGATGACCGAAGGACTGGTGGGAACGATGCTCCGCGAGTCGGGTACGCGTGCGGCACTGATCGAGAGTAACAACGGAGGCCGGGGATTTGCCCGCGCGGTGCAGGCTTTAGCGCCGCAGGTTCGTGTGGAGTGGTTTCACCAGTCCGCTAACAAGGAAGCCCGCATCCTCTCGAACGCAGCGACGGTGGTTCATACGGTACGTTTTCCCTGCGACTGGGCGCTGCGCTGGCCCGAATTGTATGCCCATCTGACCACTTACCGCTGGAAATTCCGTGCTAACCGCTGGCACGATGCCGCAGATGTGGTGACGGGCCTCGT
>OLGJ01001238.1_pt1 | contig 11887 bp, 9 predicted proteins | sample 1605431 | NCBI WGS metagenome assembly OLGJ01 (sample SAMEA3888920, study PRJEB22519) | human gut metagenome | biome: human gut; feature: human-associated habitat; material: faeces | place: Denmark | collected 2009
CGTGACCCGTACCGCCATTTTCAACGGCTTCAAAGTCAAAGGAATTTACAGAGGGTACGAAGGCCTGATAGCGGGCGAGTCCAGGGAACTTACGACCGAGGATGTGAGCAGCATCATCCAGCGTGGGGGAACCATCCTGAAAACGGCACGTTCCGAAGCGTTCACCACCCCGGAAGGACGCAGAGAGGCATACGATACCATGAGGAAAGAAAAAATCGGGGCGCTGGTAGTCATCGGGGGCGACGGCTCACTGACTGGAGCCCGCATATTTGCCGAGGAATACCCTGTCACGTGCATAGGACTGCCCGGTACCATCGACAATGACCTGTACGGTACCGATTTTACAATCGGATATGATACGGCCCTGAACACCATTGTGGAGTGTGTGGACAAAATCCGGGATACAGCCACCTCGCACGACCGAATTTTCTTTGTCGAGGTGATGGGACGCGACGCCGGTTTCCTCGCCCAGAACAGCGCAATAGCCTCGGGAGCCGAGGCCGCCATTATTCCGGAAGACCGGACGGATGCGGATCAGCTGGAGACTTTTATCGGACGCGGATTCCGGAAGACCAAGAACAGCAGCATCGTCATCGTGACGGAAAGCCCGGGCAATAAGAATGGCGGAGCCATGCACTATGCCGACCGGGTAAAAAGGGAATACCCCGGATATGATGTCAGGGTCTCTATCCTGGGACATCTACAACGGGGAGGAGCGCCAAGTGCCAACGACCGCATATTGGCCAGCCGGCTGGGTGAGGCCGCCATACAGGCCCTGATGGAGGACCAGCACAATATCATGGTAGGCATACATAACAATGAGATTGTCTATGTTCCTTTTGACCAGGCTATCAAGAACGACAAGCCCATTGACAAAAACCTGATCCGTGTCCTTAACGAGTTGTCCATATAAAATGTTACTCCTATGTCGGAAGTTGCCCCTTTAATATCAGACCTTGCCACTATCTTGATTATAGCCGGTATCATAACCGTCATTTTCAAATGGCTGGGACAGCCGGTCATAGTGGGATATATTGTGGCCGGTATTATGGCAGGTCCTTCCATTTCCCTATTCCCGACTGTTTCCGACCAGGCCAATATCAAGATATGGGCGGATATCGGTGTTATTTTCCTCCTGTTCGCCATAGGACTGGATTTCTCGTTCAGAAAGCTGATAAGTGTGGGAGCCTCGGCCATATTCTCCACTGTTATCATCGTCTGCGGCATGATGTTCCTGGGATATACGGCAGGCAATGCGATGGGCTTCTCACACACGAGCTGTATCTTTCTGGGCGGAATGCTGTCCATGTCCTCCACCGCCATCGTATTCAAAGCATTCAGTGACATGGGGCTTCTCGATCAGAAATTTACCGGTATTGTCCTGGGGATACTAATCATTGAGGACGTGGTGGCGGTAATCATGATGGTGGTCCTCTCCACATTGGCTGTAGGCAAGCATTTTGAAGGCTTCGAAATGCTGGAGAGCATATTGAAACTTGCGGCCTTTCTTATTTTCTGGTCAGCATTGGGAATCTATCTGATTCCTACCCTTCTGAAAAGATTGAACCGCTTTATTAGCAATGAAATACTGTTGACAACCTCCCTGGGACTATGCCTGGGAATGGTGATGATAGCGACAAAGGCGGGATTCTCCGCCGCGCTGGGTGCGTTCGTCATGGGATCCCTGCTGGCAGAAACAGATAAAGCGGAAGAAATCGCACATATCGTGCAACCGGTAAAGGACCTGTTCGCCTCCGTTTTCTTCGTATCAGTGGGAATGATGATCGACCCTGCCATGATATGGGAATATGCCGTTCCTGTTTTTATCCTGACGGCACTGGTCCTATGCGGGCAGGTCCTGTTCGGGAGTTTCGGCGTGTTGCTTTCCGGACAACCGCTAAAGATTGCGATACAAGCCGGCTTTTCCCTGGCACAAGTGGGTGAGTTTGCGTTCATCATCGCTTCGTTAGGAATCAGTCTGAATGTAATGGACAAATACCTTTATCCGGTCATAGTGGCAGTATCGGTCATCACCACTTTCCTTACTCCTTATATGATAAGACTGTCGGATCCCGTCTACTGTTTTGCAGACAGGCACTTGCCACAATTCCTGAAAGATTACCTGACGCATTATTCTTCTGGAACAATGACCACAAGACATCAAGGCTCCTGGCACAAGCTCATCAGGTCCATGTTGGTATCCGTCACCCTTTATCTGGTGGTATGCCTGTTTTTCATAGCGCTGTTCTTCTCCTATGCGTATCCTCTGGTAATGGGACGTATTCCGGGGATGAAAGGAAGCCTGCTGAGCTTCGTTCTTGTCCTCCTTATCATATCCCCGTTTTTGTGCGCCATCATCATGAAGAAAAACAATTCCGTCGAATTCCGCAAACTTTGGGCGGACAACAGGTTCAACAGGGGGCTGCTGGTATCAATGATAGTGATCAAGGTGTTGATCTGTATCATTATCGTAATGGGTATCATCATCCGTCTTTTCAATGTCGCTTTGGGGTCAGGACTGATATTATCTTTCCTGATCATTGTCGTTATCTATTTTTCCAAGCGGATACGGAAACGATCGCTAAGTATGGAAAAACAGTTCCTCGAGAATTTCCAGGGTACAGCCGGGACATTTCCACAGGAAGAACCGGAAACAGGAGAAACCTCCACAGAAAAAAATCATGAACTATCAAATAAGTAAAATGTTATGGAATATTCAAGTTATCATGTAAACGTCCCACAATGGAGGGAGATTACAGTCGGTTCACACCTTCCGGCAGAATTGCGGAGATTTGCGGAGATGGCACATAATCTTTGGTGGACCTGGAACGAGGATGCGAAGAGTTTATATAGTGGTTTGAACCCGGAACTATGGGAAGAGGCGGAACAGAATCCGGTACTGTTTCTGGAACGGATGGATTATGAAGAGCTGGAGGCACTGACACATGACGGAAACTTCATGCGTAAGATGGAAAACGTATATTCCACTTTTAAGGCGTATCTTGATGTGGAGCCGGACCACAGCCGTCCGTCAGTTGCCTATTTCAGCATGGAATATGGTCTGGACAGGGTTCTTAAAATCTATTCCGGCGGTCTGGGCATATTGGCAGGTGACTATCTGAAGGAAGCTTCGGACAGTAACGTAGACCTCTGCGCTGTAGGGCTTTTATATCGTTATGGCTATTTTGACCAGGCTCTGGCGATGGACGGGCAGCAACAGGTTCATTATGACCCACAGAATTTCGGGCAGCTTCCGATAGAGAAAGTGATGCAGCCTGACGGGCGACAACTGGTAATCCATGTTCCCTATGCCGACAGTTTCACGGTCCATGCCAATGTATGGAAGGCCAATGTGGGACGTGTTTCCCTCTACCTGCTGGATACGGACAATGAACTGAACAGCGAGTTCGACCGTCCGATTACCCATCACCTGTATGGCGGTGACTGGGAAAACCGGCTCAAGCAGGAAATACTGCTCGGCATCGGAGGAATGATGACATTAAAAGTATTGGGCATCGAGAAAGATGTATATCACTGCAACGAGGGGCATGCCGCACTGATCAATATCCAGCGGTTATGCGACTATATATCCGAAGGCCTGGACTTCGGACAAGCCATGGAACTGGTTAGGGCTTCCTCGCTTTACACTGTGCATACACCTGTGCCTGCCGGCCATGACTATTTCGATGAGGGGCTTTTCAATAAATATATGAAAGGATATCCTGATAAGCTGGGCATTACGTGGGACGAGTTGATGAACCTCGGACGGCAAACTCCGGGCAACAAGGGAGAACGTTTCTGCATGTCGGTATTCGCCTGCAAAACCAGCCAGGCGGTAAACGGTGTCAGCAAGCTGCACAAGTCCGTTTCACAGCAGATGTTCGCGCCTCTCTGGAAAGGCTATTTCCCGGAAGAGAACCATGTGGGCTATGTGACGAATGGCGTACACTTTCCCACTTGGTGTACGGCGGAGTGGAAAAAGCTGTTTAAGGACAATTTCGATGAGAATTTCATGAACGACCAGTCCAATCAGGAAATATGGAAAGGCGTTTATAATATACCCGATGAAGAGATATGGAACATGCGGAAAAGGTTGAAAACCAAACTGATATCCTACATCAAGTGGAAATGCGGCCGGGACTGGCTCAAAAGCCAGGTTGACCCGGCATTGGGTGTCTCCATTTTCGAGAAGTTTAATCCGAATGCTCTTCTTGTCGGCTTCGGAAGGCGCTTTGCAACTTACAAAAGAGCTCATCTTTTGTTTACCGATTTGGATCGTCTGGCGCGGATTGTGAACAATCAGGAACATCCCATACAGTTTGTCTTTGCAGGAAAAGCCCATCCAAACGACACTGCCGGGCAAGGGCTCATCAAGCAGATTGTGGAGATATCCCGCCGTCCTGAATTCTTGGGTAAAATCATCTTCCTTGAGAATTATGACATGGACCTGGCACGGCATCTTATTTCTGGGGTTGACATCTGGATGAATACTCCCACCCGTCTTGCGGAGGCTTCCGGAACTTCCGGTGAGAAGGCTCTGATGAACGGCGTACTCAACTTCTCCGTGCTGGACGGTTGGTGGTACGAAGGCTACCGCAAGGAGGCGGGATGGGCCATCACCGACAAGGCCACCTATCAGGATGAACAGTACCAGAACCAACTGGATGCGGAAACAATTTATTTCCTGCTGGAACATAATATCCTGCCGTTATATTATGAACGGAAAGAAAAAGACTATCCGGAAACCTGGGTCAAGTACATCAAGAACTCGGTTGCGCAAATAGCTCCCCGCTTCACGATGAAAAGACAGCTGGATGACTACTATGACGGATTTTACAACAAGTTGTCGGAACACTTTCATGTTTTGGCGGCGGACAATTATGCAAAGGCGAAAACGCTTGCCGGCTGGAAGGCAGCTGTCGACAGCAGATGGAATGCCGTGGAAATCGTTTCCGTGAATGCGGGAAAAGGATTGGACGCCACGGTGGAGGCTGGTAAGGAATACGAGATGACGGTCGTCATTGACGAGAAAGGGCTGGACAACGCGATCGGATTGGAATCGGTCATTATACGGCATGAGGAGAATGAGGATCGCATCCATGAGGTCATTCCTTTTTCTTTGACATCCAAAGACGGAAACCTATACACTTTCAAGGCAATAACCAGAATGTTCAGCGCTGGAAGCTTCAAACAGGCATTCAGAATGTATCCCAACCATCCCCTGTTACCTCACCGGCAAGATTTTTGTTATGTACGATGGTTCTGAACGGACATGAATAAGCAAGAGTTACTGACAAATGGACGGTGTAAGAAGAAGGCGGACCGAGAAACCGTCTGGCCGGTTGTCATCATGAACTTCACCGGTGTGTATGCCCATGAGGTATTTGCACGGAACAATCAGTTCATTTGGCTAGACTGCCGTCACCTTTCTGGAACGAGAGGTTACTGTGACAAGGAGGGGATACGAAAATTGAAGCGGGTGATTGCCGGTTATCCAGCGGAAGGTATCCATTTCATTGATTCGGGCAATTATCATTACCTGACCAAATTATGGACAGACAAACTTCGAGTTCCGTTCTCTCTGATTGTATTCGACCATCACCCCGACATGCAGCCTCCCTTGTTCAAGGGCATGCTTTCTTGTGGGAGCTGGGTAAAAGACATGTTAGACTGGAATATGCTTTGCAAGAAAGTGGTGATAGTCGGTGCATCGGACAAACTGATACGCACCGTACCGGAAGAATACGGACAACGAGTCAGTTTTTATAGCGAAGCGACGTTAGCTCACGAGAAGGGCTGGCGCAATTTCTCCTCTGCGTATATTGAAGGACCGGTTTACTTGTCCATAGACAAGGATGTCCTGAACCCGGCATCCGCAGTAACAGACTGGGATCAAGGGTCTTTCAGCCTGCAGGAACTGGAGGAATTACTGGCAATTGTCCTTCGAAAGGAACGTGTAGTCGGCATTGATATCTGCGGGGAATGCTCCGCAACGCTTACTTTGTTTGAGGAGAGGCGGGAAGCCACCGTGGACAGCCGGGCGAACAAGGAGCTGCTCAAACTCATACAGTCATTCTCCTGTTTTTTATAAAGCTGTTGGATATTGTTAATTATATTATCACATAAACCATATTTTATTATTATGATGAAAACAATTGTTCGTAAAATCGGTCTGGTTGCACACGATGCAATGAAAAAGGACATGATAGAATGGGTTCTTTGGAACTCGGAACGTCTGATAGGGCATAAGTTCTATTGTACGGGAACCACCGGTACACTCATTAAAAAAGCGCTCGAAGAGAAACATCCTGAAACAGAATGGGATATCACGATTCTGAAATCCGGTCCTTTAGGTGGTGACCAGCAAATGGGCTCACGTATTGTGGAAGGAGAGATTGATTATTTGTTCTTTTTCACGGATCCGATGACATTGCAGCCACATGACACGGATGTAAAGGCACTGACCCGGCTGGCGGGAGTTGAAAATATAGTTTTCTGTTGTAACCGTTCGACAGCGGACCATATTATTTCCAGTCCTTTGTTTCTTGACCCGACCTACAAACGGATTCATCCAGACTATACCAATTATACACAACGCTTTGAAAACAAAGAAATTGTATCGGAAGCAGTAGAACGGGTGAAGAAACGGATGAGCCGAAATGAAAACAATATGATCGAATGAGAATGTAATGTCCAATAAAGGGGATGTGATATGTTTCAGTCATAAAAAGCAGGTTCCTATCCTTTCTGTGAGTATAAAAAAAGATTAAAAGATCAACTGTGTGATAGCAAACTTGCGAGGTATCCTCAAATGGTTTGAAACAGTAATAAACTTTTATCATAAGTTTCTATTATTCCCTTTTATATGAGCGAACACGCCTTTTTGTAGGATTCAATATAAGAATGAAGACTTCCATGTGGTTGAAACTTAAAATCCTTTTAGGATATGTCATACTGCTTCTCCTGCTCGTCCTGACCATTCATATCTTCCGCAAGGAACAGACGAGGCGGAACAGCCTGCGACAGGATGAGCATGAACTGGCCTGTATCCGGCATCTGGCCGGAGAAACATACGCGGGCTTGCTGGGACTGGCCACTTACGGTGAAACAGCCAGCGTCTGGGATGAAAGCGACCTTGGACTCTACCACACAAAAAAAGACAGTGTCTGTAACATGTTGCAGACACTGAAAAGGTATGTGAAGTCTCCCGAACAACAGTCGCGCATAGATTCGTTATGCCTGCTGCTGGAAAGAAAGGAACTGTTGTTAGACACGGTCATGGACACGTTCGGGCGTCTGCGCAAGACCGGCGAGATCGTGAACAGCAAGATTCCGGCAATCGTGTCCCATATCCAGCAGGCGGATGTCCTTCCTGCCGAGAAAAAGAAGGAGGAGGAAACTCCGAAGAAGGGTTTCTGGTCATTCATCAGGCCCGGGAGGAAAAAATCGGCCTATCTGCAGCAGAAGGAACAGCTGGAACGCCAGCGACAGTCCATTGGTAAACATCAGGGTACCACATCTGTCACGAGCATGCTGCACTCCCTTGACAGGGAGGTGACCGACATGCAGAAAGCCGAACGGGAAAGGCTGCTGGAACAGATGGACCTCCTGTACAGTAACAACACGGACCTGAACCACAGGCTACACCGGATTGTCAGGGACTTTGAGGCGGATGCTGGAATACGGCTTGATGAGTTACAGGCAATTCATTTCCACACGCGACCGCTCGTTCCATACGGTCTCTCTGCTGGCTGTCCTCATCTCGTTGCTGACCGTCCTCCTGTATCTTATCATCCACCGGGATCTGAACAGGATAAACCAGTATCAGCGTCAGCTGGAAGCCTCCAATCGTGAGAACACGGAGCTCCTACAATCCAGAAAACGCATGATGCTCACCATCGCTCATGACCTTCGTGCGCCACTGGCTACTATCAAAGGATGCGCCGAACTGCTCCCCGGGGAAGAAAAGAAGAGCCGCAAGGACGAGTATGCGGAAAATATACTCCATTCTTCCGATTACATGATCGGGCTGGTCAATACGCTGATCGGATTCTACCTGCTGGATACCGGCAGGAACAAACCCATCCTTTCGATTTTCCGGCTGGAGACCCTTTTCAGCGAAACAGCCCGGAACTACGGTTCGCTGGCCAAAAAGAAAAAGCTGCGGCTGACAACCGCCTTTTCCGGTCTGGATGTGGTAGTAAGCGGTGACCGTTCCCAGCTCCAGCAAATCCTGAACAATCTGCTTTCCAACGCCATTAAATTCACCCGGCAAGGTGAAATCCGCCTGCAAGCGGAATACCGGAATAAAGAATTGCATTTCTCGGTACAGGACACCGGTACCGGGATGACGGAGGAAGAAACAACCCGGATATTCACAGCTTTTGAACGGTTGGACAATGCCCGTAATGTTCCCGGTTTCGGATTGGGGCTGGCCATTGCAAGCAGGCTGGTCTCCGGGATGCAGGGAAGCCTTACCGTAAAAAGCAAACCGGGTGAAGGCAGCACGTTTACCGCATTCCTGCCACTCCTTGAGGCGGATGAATCCACCCAGATGGATGAGACACGCATCGCTACTGATTATCATCTGGATGGAATCAACGTACTGGTCATTGATGACGACCGGATGCAACTGAACATTACCAAAGAGATGTTTAACCGTAACGGAGTGCGGTGCGACTGCTGCCAGACCAGCCGTGAACTGGTTACCCGGCTACGGTCACAAAGATATGACCTGCTGCTGACGGATATACAGATGCCTGAAACGGACGGCTACGGAATACTTGAACTGCTCCGGGCATCCAATATGGAGAACGCAAAGACAATCCCCGTCATAGCGGTAACGGCACGGGTGGATGATGACAACGAGTATCTGTCGGGCGGCTTTTCGGGCTGCATCCATAAACCATTCTCTATGGAAGAACTGATAAATACAGTGGCACAAGTGATAGGAGAAAAAGACAGAAAGGAGTATGCTCCCGATTTCTCACTCATCCTTTCAGGAGAGGACAACAGGGAGGAAATGCTCGCCCTGTTTATCGAAGAGAGCCGGAAAGACCTTGCCGCATTAACCGCTGCCTTAGACCGACAAGACAAGGAGGCCGCCGCCTCCATCCTGCATAAGAACCTGCCCCTATGGGAAACCGTCCGTCTGGATTTCCCCTTGTCTCATTTACGGGAACTGGTGACAGAACCTGCGACAGAGTGGACCAATAGACAATCCATGGAAATGCGGGACATCATCCGGGCAGTGGAAAAACTGATAGTATACGCTGAAAAATACGGGAGGAAAGCCTATGAAAACAATCCTGATTATTGAAGATGATATTGTGTTCAGCCGTAGCATCAGCAACTGGCTGGTGAAAAAAGGGATGAAAACCGAATGCGTGGCAACCCTTGCGAATGCCCGTAAAGCCATCGGGCAAAAGGAGTTCGACCTAATACTGGCAGACCTGCGCCTGCCGGACGGAAATAGCACCTCGCTCCTGAAATGGATGAATGAGAAGTACTACTCTATCCCTTTTCTGATCATGACCAACTACGGACAGGTGGAGAATGCGGTGACAACCATGCAACTGGGAGCCATCAACTACCTGTGTAAGCCTGTGCAGCCAGACAATCTCCTGGCTCTGATAACGGAGATACTGGATAAAAACGATAATGAACAGGAGTTCTACCGAGGTGAAAGCCCCAAAGCCCATGAGATGTACCGTCTGATAGAGATGATTGCCTGTGCCGACATCTCCGTTCTGCTCCGTGGGGCTTCCGGCACCGGGAAGGAGCACATTGCAGCCGAGATACATGCCCGGAGCCATCGGAAGAACAAGCCGTATCTGGCTATCGACTGCGGGGCCATTTCCGATGAGCTTGCCGCCTCCGAGTTTTTCGGTCATCAGAAGGGAGCCTTTACCGGTGCGGAAAGCGACAAGGTCGGATTGTTCCGTGCCGTTAACGGAGGGACATTGTTTCTGGACGAGATAGGCAACCTTTCCTATAAGACACAGATGCTCCTGCTCAGGGCCTTGCAAGAGAAACGCTGCAAGCCGGTAGGTTCCACGAAAGAATACTCTTTTGATATCCGGCTGGTTGCCGCCACCAATGAGAATCTGGAAAAAGCCATCGGAGAAGGACGCTTCCGGGAAGACCTGTTCCACCGGCTCAATGAGTTCACTCTGCGGATTCCTACACTGGCAGAATGCCGGGAAGACATCCTTCCTCTGGCTTATTTTTTCTTGAAACTCACTTGCGCCAAGGCCCATAAATCGTTTCGTGGCTTTGACCGGCTGGCAGAGGCGGCACTGCTGGAATATCCCTGGCCGGGGAATATCCGTGAACTGAAGAATGTAATAGGTCGAGCCGTACTCATCTGCCAAGAGCAATGGATTTCCGTTTCAGACCTGAACCTTGAAATCTCCCTTCCTAAAGAAGAAGAAACGCAGTGGACGGAAGAAGAAAAAGAAAAGGCGTTGCTTCTCCAGACCCTTGAAAAGACGGGTGACAACCGTTCCAAGGCGGCCCGGTTGCTCAATATCAGCCGGACTACCCTGTATGAGAAACTAAGGAAATACCATATCATCGACTGACCGGAGGATAACCCGAAGCAAATGAGGTTTACAAAAGTGTAAGCCGTCCTAACATTCTTGTCAAGGACGGCTTACACTTTTTATTTACACCCGTTTCTATATGAAATTTGTTTATTGTTGATTGTCAGTATTTTAAAAAGGTATAGAGCTTTAAACGATAGCAGAGGCATTTCATTTGGCTTACTCCGGTATAAACAAATCAAATGTATGCCGTATGAAACCATTTACAGAATGCCGTATATTCAATTATTTATCTCTGGCTTCAAGCCCAAAACAGACAGTTTCCGATGAAGAATTCTCTTCCTCCTATACCGAATATGAACAATACCTTTACGACCTCGCCATCGAATCGGTTTCCGTATCGGAAAGGCTGCGCCATCTGCTTCACAGCAAGGTAGAACTGATTTCCCTAAAGAAGTTATTCACCCGAACAGGACATTTCCACACGGCAGTAGCCGAATTCTATCTGGACAAATGCCTCCTGCTGGTGGAGGCGGAAATAGAGCTGGTCAATTTTGGTGTACAGTACCCCGGAACCATCACGACACCTTCCTCGTTTCTTTCATCGCTCCATTGGAAAGGTTCGCTGGTCAACCTGATGGAACTGATCTCCTCGCTGGATTACAGCGGGCTGATTACGGACGAAAGCGGCAAACGCCTCTCTTTCGCCGGTATCGTTTCCGCTTTTGAGAAACTCTTCAATGTTGCCATTCCCAAACCATATGACCTGCGTGCCGACCTTGCCCGGCGCAAAAAGAACTATTCCGTCCTGCTGCCCAAACTAAAGGAAACCTTTGAAAAGAACATCGCGGCTTGCGGAAACGGGAAGTGAACAGGGGTATTTTTACCCCCTGTCACAAATAGTCATCTCTTGTCATTTGTAGTCACTTTCCGATTTTAGGTTCGTATCAAAATTATCACTTATTTTGCTGCCGGATAAATAAAACCTGAAAAGATATGGCTAAAATCAATAGTACACGCAAACCCGGACGGGCTGACACTTCGAGCAAATGAAGAGGCGGACGGAATCCCAAAGAGGAATCAGAACTTCATTCTTATTATTACGGATTCCGTCTGGACGAACTCCAGAACATCGAGTTTGAGAGGCTCTTTGAGAATTCGGGAGCTAATAATAAATCCCAGTTCATCCTTGCCGCCCTTTTCGACAAACCGATGAAAGTCGTGAAAATAGATAAGGCGGCAACGGACTACTACATCAAGCTGACCAACCTGCAGAGCGAATACCGCCGGATCGGAGTAAACTATAACCAGGCAGTCAAAGCTCTGCATACCGGACTATCCGA
>OLGJ01001248.1_pt1 | contig 11837 bp, 10 predicted proteins | sample 1605431 | NCBI WGS metagenome assembly OLGJ01 (sample SAMEA3888920, study PRJEB22519) | human gut metagenome | biome: human gut; feature: human-associated habitat; material: faeces | place: Denmark | collected 2009
TGATCAGCGGGTCGGTGGTGGATTCTGCCCAGCGGGTGGTGTCCTCCTCCTGCACTTCCTCGGAGTGGCCGGTTATCTTCTGCGCCACCTTTTTCAGGGTCTCCTTGCAGCCGGTCAGGCTAAGCACCATCACCGCCGCCAGCAGCAATGCCAAAAGCTGTTTTTTCATCTTCATAGCTTTCCTCATAGAAACAAAGAAACTTTTCTTTTTCGTGCGTCTCTGCCAACGGGCAGATACAGGGTAAGTATACCGCATTTTGCCGCTCTGCACAAGATACCTGTATTTATTTTGTGCGGTTTGCCGCCTGTTTCTGCACAAATTTTCACCCATTCAGCGCCCGCAGCGCTGCGCACTCGGCCTCGGCCAGCGCGGGAGCCTCCGGCCCGAACAGACTGCCGTAGCGGTACAGTGCCCAGCCGCCCGCCGCCTGCTGCCGTAAGTCCTTTACCTGTGCCGCAAGCGCGCTGCCGGTGCTCCAGCCGGATACGCTGTCCGGGTTCGCGCCGCCGTCCCCGGTGCCCACCCGGTACGCGCCCAGCCCAAAGTACAGCGCCACATCCCCCGCCCGGGGATAGCTAAGCCACGCCGGGACGATGTTTTCAAAGGCAAAGCGGGTGCTGCCGGAGTGCAGGGTAAAGCCGTAGCCCCAGTACACCTGCGGGCAGAGGTAGTCGATGACCTTTTCCTCCCCGCCCGCCGCCAGCCACGCGGTCACATCGCTGTACTGCTGGTCGAGGTCGTTGTCCGGGTTGCCCTGCGGGCTGATGCCGAACCGCAAGGTGGGGTCTGCCGCCTTTACGGTGCGGTGCACTTTCGCCACCAGCGCGGTAACGTTCTGCCGCCGCCACGCGGCAAGGTCGGCTGCGCCGCTTGCCGCAAACTGCGCCGCGTCCACAGCGGCATCGGTGGTGGGGTAAAAGTAATCGTCAAAGTGGATGCCGTCCACCGGGTAGTTCTGCACAAGCTCTGCCACCCCCTGCACCACATAGTCTGCGGCGGCAGGCACGGCGGGGTTCAGGTACAGCCCCTCCCCGGCGGTGCACAGCCAGTCCGGGTGGGTGTTGGCCAGATTATTCTCTGCCAGATTCGGCGGCATCGCCGCCGAGGAGCGCAGGCGGTAGGGGTTGACCCACGCCTCCACCCCGATGCCCCGGCGGTGCGCCTCGGTCAGAAAGACATCCAGCGGGTCAAAGCCGGGGTCCTTGCCCTGCACCCCGGTGCACAGATGGCTCCACGGGAACAAACTGCTGCGGTACAGCGCATCCCCGAAGGGGCGCACCTGTGCCAACACAGTGTTCAGCCCCAGCCCGGCGCAATTGTCCAGCAGCTGCGCCGCCCCGGCGCGGAAGGTGTCCTCGGTGGAGAAATCCAGCAGCGCCCAGTCCAGATAGCTCACCCACACCGCCCGCCACTCCCCGGCGGGCAGGGCAGGGTTGGGTGCCGGGGGTGTATCCTGCCCGGAGGCGGCAGTGTGGTCTGCATCGCTTTTCTGCCGCAGGTACCACCCCGCCGCAGCACAGGCAGCTGCGCCCGCACCGGTCAGAAAGGCTCTGCGCCCAAAGCGGCGTTTTGCCTTGGCTTTAGACGTCCTGCGGCGCTGGGTCACAGGGTCTCCTCCTGCGTCTTATACAGGGTAAGCCCCGCCCAGCCCCGGGCGCAGGTCAGCAGCACGAACATGATATTTGTCCAGAAGGCAAGGCCGCTCATGCCCGCGTACTTGGTCAGCATCCAGAACACCAGCCGCAGCACCTCGGCAGCGCTCACCAGCTGCAGCTGCCGCTGGATGGGCTTGCCGCGCTCGTACTCGGTGGCAAGCAGCGCAGGCCACACCAGCGCCGAGCAGATATCCCCCGCCCAGCCGCTGGCACCCAGCTTGCTGAGCATCAGCACCACGAACACGCCGGTGTAGTTGCGCTTTTCCCTTGCCGGTGCGCCCTTCTGCGCCGCCAGAAACAGCACCGCGATGCCGGTAAGGCAGAACACGATCATTTCCAGCCCGGAAAAATCCATTCCGCCCAGCACGGCAAAGCCGCCCAGCATGGACACTGCCGCCGCAGCCAGCAAAAAGAAATACCAGGTCTTGCGTGTAAATTTAAGCTTCATGAAGCCCTCCTCCGGGCGTTTGCGCCCGGCTTGCAGAAAAATTTAAAAAAGAATTGTAAATATTATAGCACAAACCCCCGCAGGTTGTGTTACAATAAGGAAAACTCTTTTGGGGAGGGTCTTTCCATGAACGCTGTCGTTTCCGTCTGTCTTTTGGCCTGTGCGCTGGGCATCATCGTGTACCTGCTCTCCCGGCGGGAGACAACCCGCCGCAGCCAGTACGGCCCCGCCGGCCTGTCCGAGTTCCGCACCGGCCTTGCGCTGGACGAGTGCTTTGACCGTCTGGACTCCCGCAGCGACACCGACCTCTTTGCCTACGAGTGCCGCCGGGAGAACGACGGCAGCTTTCTGCTGCACCTGACGCTGCACCAGCCCAGCCAGCAGCCGCTGGACACTTTGTACACCCTGCGGCTGGACCCCGGCCGCCAGACCGTGGTGACTTTGATCTTTATCCGGGAGGCCTTTGGCTACAAGGAGCCGCTGTTCCCGCCCGCCATGCTGGACGAATTTATGCTGCAAAAGCTGGATGCCCACCGCACCAAATGATTTTTGCGGAAAATGCTTTCCTTTTTGCGCGGTTTTTGTTATACTAGTGCGTGTTGCAGCAATGCAGCACCCATATGGGCCAGTAGCTCAGCTGGTCAGAGCTGGCGGCTCATAACCGCTTGGTCGCGGGTTCAAGTCCTGCCTGGCCCATACGAAAAAAGACACCCTTTCGGGTGTCTTTTTTGTATTTCAAGGGCTTTTATTCCCCATCCTCTGCGGGCAGCTGGTTCCACAGGCGGGGTACATATCACAGAGCACATGATACGCTGGCCGTTTTTGTTTGCCCCCATTGCGGCAGATCCTGCTTTCTGCCGCAAATTGCATCAGATCCCGCCGTTTGCTCAATGAGTATTTCCCGCCGTCCCGTTATACTGGGAGGGAAATGGAATTAAACGATGGAGGAACAGACCATGAAATACGGTGTCATCGATGTGGGTGGCGGCCTGCGGGGCATTTACGGCGCTGGCGTGCTGGACCGCTGCCTGGAGGAGGACCTCCGCTTCGATCTCTGCATCGGCGTTTCGGCGGGCAGCGCCAATATGGCGTCCTATCTGGCAGGCCAGCATGGGCGGAACAAGCCCTTTTACGATGAATACTCCTTCCGCAGGGAGTACATGAGCGTGCACAACCTCATCCGCAAGCACTCCTATCTCGATCTGGGCTATGTCTACGGCACCCTCAGCAATGCAGGCGGCGAGAATCCGCTGGATTACGCGGCGCTTGCCCGCAGCCCGGCAGAGCTCTGCGTGGTGGCCGCTAATGCACAGAACGGCGAGGCGCAGTATTTCACCAAGGCAGACCTCCACCCGGACGACTACCGCATCCTCATGGCGTCCTGCTGCATCCCGGTCATCGACCAGCCCTGCGTCATCGACGGCGTGCCTTATTTTGATGGCGGCCTGGCCGACCCCGTCCCGCTGGAATGGGCCTTTGCCCACGGCTGCGACCGGGTGGCTCTCATCCTGACCAAGCCCATCGGGCTGGTGAGTAGTGATGCCCGGGACAAGCATCTGGCACACCTGCTGCAGTCGCATTACCCCGCTGCAGCCGAGGGGCTGCGCCGCCGGGCATGGCGGTACAACACGGCTGTCCAGCGGGCGTGGGAGCTGGAGCGACAGGGCCTTGTCTGCATCATCGCCCCGGACAGCACCGAGGGAATGTCCACCCTGACCAAGAACCGCGCCTGCCTTGAAAAAATGTACGCCAAAGGCAAACAGGACGCCGAAGCGCTGGTGCGGTGGATGCAAAACACCAAACAAGATGAATCGGTGGGCACCTAGAGATGAAACCCGTTCACTTCCCTTGACAAGAGACAAAAAGACACCCTTTCGGGTGTCTTTTTTGTATTTCAGGCGCTTTTACTCCTCATCCTCTGCGGGCAGCTGGTTCCACAGGCGGTAGTAGACGCCCTGCTTTTCCAGCAGCTGGGCGTGGGTACCCTGCTCCACGATTCCCTCCTCGCCCAGCACAAGGATGCGGTCGTAGTCCTTGATGGTGGTCAGGCGGTGGGCGATGGTCAGGGTGGTGCGGCCATGAGCCAGCTTTTCAAGGCTCTGTCCCACAAGGATCTCGCTCTCGTTGTCCAGTGCGCTGGTGGCTTCGTCCAGAATCAGGATGGGCGGGTTCTTCAGGAATACCCGGGCAATGGCGATGCGCTGCTTCTGTCCGCCGGACAGCTTGACGCCGCGCTCGCCCACATAGGTGTCGTAGCCGTCCTTCAGCGCAAGGATGAACTTTTCCGCGCCCGCCAGACGGGCGGCGGCTTCGATCTCCTGCCGGGTAGCACCGGGCTTGCCGTAGGCGATGTTCTGCGCCACCGTGCCGCTGAACAGGTACACGTCCTGCTGCACGATGCCGATATCCTGCCGCAGGCTCTTCAGGGTGACCCGGCGGATGTCCTGTCCGTCAATGAGGATGCGGCCGCTGGTCACCTCGTAAAAGCGGGGGATCAGGTTGCACAGGGTGGTCTTGCCGCCGCCGGAGGCACCCACCAGTGCCAGACGCTCCCCGGCGCGGATGTCCAAGCTGACGTCGTGCAGCACCTTGTTGTGGTCGTCCGGGTACTCAAAGCATACCTTCTCGAACCGGATCTCGCCGGGGCCGGGCTGCAATGGCACGGCGTCCGGGGCGTCCTTGATGGCAACCGGGGTGTCCATGATCTCGGCAAAGCGCTCGATGCCGGTCATGCCGCGCTGGAACTGCTCGGCAAACTCCACGATGCGCCGGATGGTGGCGATGAGGGTGGTGACGTAGAGCATATAGGCCACAAGGTCGCCGGCGGTGATCTTACCGTACACCAGCGACAGACCGCCCGCCAGAATGACCACCAGATACATCAACCCGTCAAACAGGCGGGTGGAGGTGTTGAAGGCGCCCATGGCGTAGTAGCCAAGGGTCTTGATCTGCTCAAAGGCGCGGTTGCCCTTGGCGAACTTTTCCCGCTCCTCGTCCTCGGCGGCAAAGGCCTTGACCACGCCCTGTCCCAGCAGACTGTCCTCGATGGTGGAGTTCAGCTCGCCGATCTGGACGCGCTGCTGGCGGAAGCGTGCCCGCAGACGTCCGTTCAGGTACACCGACACCACACCCATCAGCGGCACACAGGCAAACACTGCCAAGGTCAGCGGGATGCTGGCGCGGCACAGGATGACAAAGGACGCCACGATCTTGATGCCCGCGATGAAAAACTCCTCCGGGCAGTGGTGGGCGAACTCGGTCACATCAAACAAATCGTTGGTGATGCGCCCCATGATGGTGCCCACCTTGGTGTTGTTGTAGTAGGTGTGATCCAGCTGCAAAAGATGGTCAAAGGCATCGCGGCGCATATCCGTTTCAATATGCACGCCCATGATATGACCGATGCTGGACATATAGTAGCTGGCTGCGCCGTCGATAATGCGCAGCACAAAGTAGAGCGCCGCCAGCTTCAGCACGATGCCCGCCGTCAGGGTGATGCCCACCCCCATGGCGGAGTTGGTGATGGTGCTCATGATCTTGGGCAGCACGATATCGCACAGGGTGGTCAGTGCTGCGCAGAACAGGTCAAGGCACAGCACCATCTTATAGTTTGCCAGATACGGCAGAAAACGCCGGATCAGCGCACCGCTGCTTGCGTGGTGCGCCCCGGGGTCGTTGGTCTTAGTTTTCGGCATGGTTCCTCCGTTTTTATCGTTACTTTTTACTGTAATCCCGCTCACCGTAGATGGCGGTGCCAATGCGCACAAGGGTAGCGCCCTCGCGGATGGCGTTCTCAAAATCGCCGCTCATGCCCATGGAAAGGGTCTGCATCTCCACGTTGTGGTAGCCGCGCTCCCCTGCCCGGACGAACAGCTGATACACCTGCGCCAGATACCGGCGGTTCTGGGCATCGTCATCGTTCACAGGCGGGATGGCCATCAGACCCTTGACCCGGATATGCTCCTGTGCAGCGGCGGTATCCAGCAGCGGCCAGAGCAGCTCCGGCGCGGCGCCGGTCTTGCTCTCCTCCCCGCCGATGTTCACTTCCAGCAAAATGTCCTGCACGATGCCGGCCTTGGCGGCTTCCTTCTCGATGGCAAGCAGCAGATGCTCACTGTCCACGCTCTGGATCAGGCTTGCCCGCCCCAACACCTTTTTGATCTTATTGGTCTGCAAGTGGCCGATAAAATGGCTGGGCTTGCCGCAGTAAGCTCCGGCATCGTAGTTTGCGCACAGCTCCTGCACATGGTTTTCGCCAAACACATCAATGGGCAAAGCCGCACTGGCGGCAATGGTCTGCGCCGTGCGGGTCTTGCAGGCGGCGCACAGCTGCACCGCTGCCGGGTCGCGCCCGGCTTCCCGGGCGGCTGCGGCCATCTTTTCCCGGATCTCGGCCACGGCCTGCCGCATTTCTTCCAACGTTTTTTCTGCCATCTGGCTCAGTCCTCCTCGGTATAGCGGGCACGCTCGCCGCCGATCAGTTTCGGGCGGGTGTAGGCACACAGAATGTTTGCTTCACCGATCTTATTAAGGCTCAGCCGCACCGGCACTGCCACCCGCTTCAGGTGCATTCCGATCAGGGTGCCGCCGATATCCATGCCCGCGTTGGCGCGGATCTCCTCCACCGCCACCGGGTCTTTGAAGTTTTTCCAGCAGGTAGTGGCCCAGCTGCCGCCCGCATGGGGACGGGGCACGACGCACACTTCCTCCCAGCCGTATTTCTCTGCGGCTTCCCGCTCAAGGATGATGGCACGGTTCAGGTGCTCGCAGCACTGCGCCGCCAGCCAGACGCCTTTTTCCGCCAGCACCGGCGCAGCGCCCGCGTACAGCGCCCGGGCGGCTTCCAAGCTGGAATCCTTGCCGATGTGACCGCCCACCATCTCACTGGAAGAGCAGCCCACCACGAGCACATCTCCCTTTTTCAGCTTTGCCGCAGCCACCAGCTCGGTCATAGCCTGCCGCGCTTCGGTCTCGATCTGTTTTGCAAATGCTTCGGTCATACAAAAACACCTCGCTTATCGGTTTGCAGCCAGCAGGCTGTTTGCCCCTGCTACACCGAAATATACTTTACTTTCCACCGGACACACCGCCGCGCAGCTGTCCTGTGCAAGGCCGGTAAAGGTCTGTTCCCAAGCCCCGGTGGCAAGGCTCACTGCTTCGGCGCAGGGGGCGTCTGCCGTGCACCGGAACAGCCGCTCCTGCGTATTCTGCCCCGCCCGCAGGGCAATGCCCCGCAGCAGGGTGCTGTCCGCGTTCTTTTCCAGCCAGCTGCTGCGCGCCCAGCGGTAGCTGATGTACAGCGTGCCGTCCGTGTCCGCCGCCAGCGCACCGGGATAGCCCGGCAGACCGGCAAAGGTGGCGGTGCAGCCCCGTCCCCCGGCGGTCAGCTCCCGGGCGTCGGCATCCACCGCCCAGATGCAGCGGCTGCCAAGGTCGGAGACATACAGGGTGCTGCCGTCCGGGCTGAGCGCCAGACCCGCAGCGCCTGCCACCCCGCCCAGCACCTTTTCCACCGTGCGGGCGGCGGGGTCGTACACATACACGCAGCCGGTGGCGGTGTGCGCCAGCAGCTCGGTGCGCAGGGCGCTTTCCAGCCCGTTCTCCGCGCCTGCCGCCGCTGCCACAGCAAAGTACACCTTACCCGCCGGGCTTACCTCCACGGCAGATACCGCCCCCAGCGGCGCACCGTCCAGCTGGGTGACCACCTGTTCCACCGCTGCGCCCCAGCTGTCGTGCTTTGCGCGGCACAAGGTACCTCCGGCGGTGGTCAGCTGGGTCAGCCACACATCCCCGGCGGCATCAAAGGCAAAGCCGGTCAGCTCGCCCTCCACGCTCAGGATGGCGGCAGAGTGCCCGCCATCGGTGCGCACAAGGTCGCTGGTGCGCTTTTTCAATGCAGCACCGTTCCACGCAGCGGCATATAACAGGCCGTCCTTGGCGCGGATGCAGTCCACGCCCTGATACTCCCCCAGCTCCAGCCGGGTCTTGCGGTCGGTGGAAACGGCCGTCTGCATCGCGCCCGTCTCCTGCCGGAGGTCGGGGGCTTTATAGGCCTGCGGCGGGGTGTCGATGGGGCGGAAGCCCAGCGCATACACCAGCACCAGCAAAATGCCAACCCCGAACACGGTGCTGGCGGTGCGGAACCGCTTGAGCATGGCGTCCCGTTCTGCGGCCATCTGGGCGGCATACTCTGCCCGGCGGCGCGCCGCCATGGCGTTAGCGCGGTTGGCGCGGCGCATCCACCGGTCCACAAACAAGGCCACCCGCGGCCCTACCGTGAGGGACGCAATGGCCAGTATGAGCAAAAATTCGATCAGTCCGATTCGCATAAGCGCTTTTCCTTATCTCCGAAAAACCTGCGGACAGTACACTGTCCTTTATCGCTAAAGTATAGCATTCCTGCGCAAAAAGGGCAAGCGGGACAAAAAAGAACTGCCGCACAGCATCGTGCAGCAGCTCCTCTAAGAACAACGATTTCAAATGGTCTCCGCGTTGCTCTGGCCATGCGCAGCGGAATGATTTTTTTAAATTTGAGTGTTCATCGCGGCCTGCGGGCCGCGATGAACACATTTTTACGAGAAGGGGATTCTCATCTTATCTCGATTGGCCGGGTGGTCTGCTCCCCGCTGCGGGTCACGAGGGAACCGGCGGGCACTTTGCCCCGGATAACGCAGCCCGCGCCGATGACGCAGTTGTCCCCGATGTCCGTGCCCTTGAGCAGCACCACGTCTGAGGCGATCCAGCAGCTGCGCCCCACAGTGATGCAGCCCGCCGTGCATTCCCGGCTGACCCCTTCCTCCCGGCTGAAGCGGTGGTTGTTATCAAAGATCTTCACCCCGGGGCCGAAAAGGGTGTTTTCGCCGATGGTTATCTTTCCAAGGCAGCTGATGACCGCGCCATCGTTGAAGTAGACCCCGCTGCCGATGTTCAGCTGGCTGGAATATCCGGTGGTGATGGACATCCGCCCGTCGCTCTCCACCCGGTCGCCCAGCGTCACCCGGGAGCCGCTGTTCAGCCGCAGCTTGAGCTCTTTGTCCAGCAGGATGCAGCGGCCAAATTGCAGTCCCCGGCAGCCGAACCATTTTTTCCATTGCAGGCGGCAGCGGTTATGCAGGTTGCGCCGTTTTTCCCGCAGCCAGCGGGGCGAACACTGCCGCAGCCACATACACCAGCACCCGACTTTAGTGCACTTGAAGCGCTTGCGCCAGCGGTTTACCCTGTTGCCGCTTTGCCAGCTGCCACTGTAATAGTGGATGCCGAAGGTGCGCGGGGTCCGGTGCATCCGCTCGGTCACATAATCAAAGGGGGAAAAGCAGTCGGTGGGCAGCACCAGAAAGCCGTCCAGTTCCTGCTGCTCGTCTTTCTGCTGCAAACCGGCCTTGGTAAACAGCGGGGTATCCCGCTGGGTGCAGGTGCGCAAATCCGGCTCGCCGGTCTCCTGAACAAAGGCGGCATTGCGGTAGGCCGCCAGCATTTTGCCGATCATCTCGCAGCCCGGCTCTGCGCCCACGCCGGAGCCGGTGTTCACCAGCAGCGTGCGGCCGTAGGGCGAGGGCGCACTGTGCTCCATGCCGATAAAGCCCTTGTGCTCCAACAGTTCGTCCAGCGGGCGCACCAGCTCCACGTCCGTGTCCAGATAGATGCCGCCGTACTCATACAGCACTGCCAGCCGCACATAGTCCGACACAAAGGCATATTTCTTTGCTTCGTAGGCCTGCTGCGCGTAGCGGTTTTGGCTGATCTCAAAGTTCTGCTCGTTCCATTCGATGATCTTGTAATCCGGGCAGTATTTTTTCCAGCTTTCGATACATTTACGGCTCTCCGGGCTGATGGGCCCGCCGCCGAACCAGCAATAATGGATGATCTTGGGGATGCTCATGGCTGTTCCTTCTTTTTCTCCGCAAATTTCCCAGTCTTTACGACCTTATTTTACAAAAGGCCCTGTTTTCTTGTCAAGTTTCCCCAGCGCATTTTGCCGCGTATTCCCGCAAAAAGATTGCCGCCCCGCCGCCCGGTGTGGTATACTGGGTGCAGACGGTTTTGTTTTTCCAAACCATTCACTTAAAATTCACAGCTTTTTCCAATTCTTGCTTTAGAATAGAGTTGTATATTGAACTATGATAGGGGGAGTCCTGTTTTATGGCAAAGATCCTGATCGTTGATGATGAGCCCCGCATCCGGGAGCTGATCCACGAGCATCTGCAATATGCCGGTTACATCTGCGAGGAAGCCGGGGACGGCTCTGCGGCGCTGGCACAGCTGTCCGGCGGCGGGTTTGATCTGGTGATCTTAGACCTGATGATGCCCTTTATGGACGGCATGACCTGCCTGCGGGAGATGCGCGCCCGCCACATCAACACCCCGGTCATCATCCTGACCGCCCGGGGCGAGGAATACGATAAGCTTGCCGGGCTGGAAAGCGGCGCGGACGACTATGTGGTAAAGCCCTTCTCCCCCCGGGAGCTTGTGGCGCGGGTGCGCGCAGTGCTGAACCGCACCATGCCCCGCCCCACCGAGGCCGCCGACACCATGACCTTTGGCGAATTGACCATCGACACCGCCAGCCATACCGTGCGGGTGTCCGGCGAGGAAGTGGCCCTGACCCCCAAGGAGTTTGACCTGCTGGTATTTCTGGCCTCCAACAAGGGCATTGCCCTGAGCCGGGAAAAGATCCTGCAGAAGGTGTGGAACTACGACTACTTTGGCGAGGACCGCACCGTGGATACCCATGTCAAAATGCTGCGGGGCCATCTGGGCAAGTGCCGCAGCTACATTGCTACCGTGTGGGGCATCGGCTACAAATTCGACCCCGACGCAACGCGCTGATAAAGGAGCGGAGGATTCATGCGGCACCATCACTCCCCCGGCATCCGCGGCCAGCTGATGTGGTTTTTGTGTTGTATCTGTCTGTTCCTGCTGGCACTGGTGTGGTTTCTGTCCACCCAGCTGCTGGAACCGCTGTACACCAAGCACATTGAAAAACAGCTGACCACTCAGGCAGAAAGCATCACCGCCGAGCTGGACAAGGCTATTGCAAACGGCGAAGCCCTTTCGGCATGGTCTTTTGGCCATCTTACGGTCAACACCGCGTTTTTTGACCGGCTTGCCACCCAGCTGTACGCCAGCGGTTCGCTGAACAGCTTCTGTGTGGATATTTCCGATACCACCATGCGCACGATCTATAAGATCGAGAACCAGTCCTACTGCAACCTGCACGAAACGCTGCTCTCGGATTCCGCCAACAACGATATGATCGTTTCCACCGCTGTGGCCATGCGCAAGAAATGCCGCACCACCGGCGGCTTTGTGCAGACCCTGAATCCGCCGCGGCTCTCCGGCTCGGCACAGCTGCTGGTAGGGCGCAACACCTCCGGCGGTGAGTACACCGTTCTGGTCACTACCAGCCTTGTGCATGTGGCTGAAGCCGGCAAGGTGCTAAGCACCGTGCTGCCCATGGCAGCGGCGCTGATCTTTGCCTTTGCCATGACGGCGGCATGGCTGTTCAGTGAGTGGTTCACAAAGCCGCTGCGCCAGCTTTCCAGCGCTGCCCGCCAGATGGCCATGGGCAACTATGCCGTGCAGGTGGATACCCGCCGCAGCGATGAGCTGGGCGATCTGGCCCGGGACTTCAACCACATGGCAAGCGAGGTGCAGCATTCTTCGCAGATGCAGCGCGATCTGCTGGCCAACGTCTCCCACGACCTGCGCACCCCGCTGACCCTCATCAAGGGCT
>OLGJ01001249.1_pt1 | contig 11835 bp, 5 predicted proteins | sample 1605431 | NCBI WGS metagenome assembly OLGJ01 (sample SAMEA3888920, study PRJEB22519) | human gut metagenome | biome: human gut; feature: human-associated habitat; material: faeces | place: Denmark | collected 2009
ACGTCGTATGTGAGATAACGGATGCCAGAACAGCTGCGACCTGAGCCGAAGGATCGCGGCGAAGCCGCCACCTTCATTCCTAATTCCTCATTCCCCATTCCTAATTCCTAATTTTCTGGAACCCTGAACCCGACAACCCGAACCCTCCCCCTCTTCCTTCATGCGCTATAATGAAAGTATCCCTATCATTTTCAAGAAAAGAGGTCTTACTATGGTCAATACAGAACGAATGAAACGCACCTTCACGGAGCTTGTCTCCCTCTACGCACCGAGCAAAGGCGAGCGTGAAGTCTGCGAATATTTGAAAAAGAAGCTGAAAAGCCTCGGCGCCTCGAAGATCATCGAAGACAATGACGGCTCGGTCAATGGCGGAAACTGCGGCAATCTGATCGCCGTCTGGAATGGCAATGCCCCGGGCCTTCCCTCCATCGCACTCACCGCGCACATGGACTGCGTCGAACACTGCAAGGACATCGAGCCCATCTTGGACGGCGGCGTCTTCACCTCGAAAGGCGACACCATCCTGGGCGGCGATGACAAGGCCGGTGTGACCGCCATCCTGGAAGGCATCGCCCTCATGAAGGAGATGTACATCCCGCACGGCAAGATCACTGTCATTTTCACCGTACAGGAGGAGATCGGTCTCTTCGGCTCCAAGTACATCGAAGAAAAATACATCCAAGGCATTGACTTCGGCTACGTGCTCGATGCCGACGGCCCTGCCGGCTCTCTCTATAACGCCGGCCCATCCCAGTACCAGCTTTCCTTCACCCTGAAAGGCGTCGCAGCGCATGCCGGCATGGCACCGGAAAAGGGAACGAATGCGATCGCCATGGCCGCAGAGGCGATCACACGCTGCCCGACAGGACGCATCGATGAGGAGACCACCTGCAACATCGGCATCATCACCGGCGGCACTGCGACGAACATCGTCCCGGACGCCTGCGTCGTACGCGCAGAGGCCAGAAGCCGCGATCCGAAGAAGCTCGAAGCACTCGTCGATACGATGGTCCATGCCTTCGAAGACGCAGCGAAGAAATTCCCCGAAGGCTCTCTTTCCGTCAATAAAGAGAAATCGTATGATGCCTTCCTCGTCAAGGAGAGCGATCCCGCGCTGAAGCTCTTCAAAAAAGCTGCCGCCTCCATGGATAAGACCATGACCGTCGCAAAGAGCGGCGGCGGAAGCGATGCGAACTGGTTCACCGCGAAGGGCTTCCCCGCCGTCCTTGTCGGCGTCGGCATGACCGACTTCCACACCAGCCGTGAAAGCCTCAAGGAGCAGGATCTCTACGATGCCGGACTTCTCGTGTACAAGCTCATCGAGGAAGAAAGCCATCTGGGAGAATGAGTGACTGGTGACTAGGGATTAGGGATTAGGGATTAGGGATTAGGAGTCTCAAGTGACTGGTGACTGGTGACTAGTGACTGGAATGCCAGTCGCGGGCATCGCCACTATTTATACTCCGCGGCGCTTCTTCTTTTTATGCGCCGCACCACCATTTCGCATTTCTCATTTCTAATTTCTCATTCAAGCGAGGCTTTCACCAACAATCAAAGGGCAGCACGTCCCATGGGCTAACCCTGCACCCGACGACCTTTATGATCTAGGAGCTTTTTATGAAACTGTTTCGGACACGTTTTTCTTACCTATATATATGCTTTTCTTTCTTCTTAGCGGCTGCGCTCTGGTACACGGTGAAGATAGACTGTCTGGATCGGGCAGGAGAGCTCAAAGCGGCAGGGTGCGCGTTCCTGGACTTTGGGGACGTGCCGATCCTTCTTCTTGGGACGGCGTTCTTTTCTCTTTTACTGCCCAAACTGGTCGATCGGCTTTCCAGCTTTTCTTGTTCGAGGAGAACGGCAGCAGATCGGACATGGTATCTTCCTGCATTCCTTCTGATGGTGCTTTGGCAGCTGCCCTTCCTTCTCTCATTTTATCCGGCGCCGGGAATGAATGACACGGTCTTCATGATGGAGAATCCGCTCTATGCAAGCGTGCAGTTTCCCTGGCTGTATTCGGTGTTATACGGCTATGGCGCGAGCTGGGGAAAGGAGGTGCTGGGGAGCCGGGAGCCGGTCATCTTCTTCTTTTCTCTGCTGCAGCTTCTTTTGATCTCCTATGGGCTTACCGCCTTTGCCTTCTGGGTGAAGGGACGTGTGCATGATCTTGCCGGATGGGGGCTGTACGGGTACTTTCTCTTTTTTCCGATGGTGGGAAATTATAGTATCGCGGCAGTGCGCGATGGCCTTTTCTCGCTGGGGCTGCTCTTCTTTGTATGGCTCTTTCTTCGGCGCGCGGAAGGGGAGCCCTGGGGGAGGGCGTCTCTGGGGATCCTTGCTGCGGCGCTGCTTGCGATGCTGCTTCGCAGCAATGGCCTCCTTGTCGCGCTGTCGGTATCCCTTGCTCTCTTTTTTCTGGAGAAGCGGAAGGAGATCCTCCTCTTTTTGGTGATTTTTGCGTTGATCTCCATCGTCCCCGCCCAGGTCATCCAGCGCACCCATCACTGGGAGCCGCTCTTTCAGGAGTCTATGGCGATCCCGCTCCAGCAGCTGGGGCGGACGATGAAGCTCGAAGGAGAGCGGAGTGAGGAGACGCGGAAGCTGATGGATGAGCTGCTGTCGGAAGAGGAGTGGAAGAAAGAGTACTCTCCTTTCACGGTGGATTTCGTGAAGTGGCATGACCATTTCCATAGAAACTGGCTGAATGGGCAGAAAAAAGAATTCCTGTCGGCATGGGTGGATACCGGTTTGAGAAATCCGCGGATTTATGTCGAAGGCTGGCTGACGGAGACATATGCCCTTTGGAATCTGGATCCCTTCGAGTATGACGTGCAGTCGCGCTTCGGCTGGGCGCTTTCGGATGAGAATACGAAAGACATGAAGCCGGCAGACAATGACCGCATGGCGACGGGGGATTTCCCTTTGCCTCTTTGGCTCAAGGCGCGGCTGGCGAATGTCTCCTATGAGGGAAGCCATTTCATCGGGACGGGGCTTTCGCTCTGGATCGCGCTCTTTCTGGGGCTCGTCTGGATCAGACAGGGGAAAAAGAAATATCTCTGGGCTCTTTTGCCGCTTCTAGTGAATACAGCCACTCTCCTCCTCTCCACGCCGGCCTCCTCCGTTTTCCGCTATTCCTTCGCCTATGTCCTCTGCCTGCCCGTGCTGGGAATCCTCACGGTGGTGGGACGTAGTGAAAGTGAAGGGTGACAAGAGAGATGGGTGCAAGAGGTTCAATGCGCCGCGCTATCCCCTTAGAACCCTTTAAGTTAGAAAGCAGAAAAAACATTTATCCTTTATGCGAATCCTCATAGGTTAAGCGGGTTCTGAAGGTTCAAAAGGTTCACAGGTTTCTCATCTTTTGCGAATATCATATATTCTAAAACTCCGCGGCACTTAGATCCTTCGACTCAGTTCTCATATTTCAGATAAGCCATTTTTTAACACACGACGTTTTTCTCCGCTCAGGATGACGAAATGCGCCGCGCTATCCCCTTAGAACCCTTAAAACCCATTATACCTGCTGTCCCTAGTCCCCAGTCACTATTTCCCAAAGGAGCCCTCTCTATGAATGAATCACAAAAAGCTGCTATCCACTCCGAAGGTCCCACGCTTTTGATTGCGGGACCAGGGACCGGAAAGACCTATACCATCATTCAGCGCGTGCTTTACCTTATCCGCGAGAAGAGGGTGAAGCCGGAAGAGATCATGCTGGTCACGTACACACAGAAGGCATCGAAGGAGCTGACGACGCGTCTCACGGATGTGCTGTCGAAGGCGGGCATCGAGGTGAATCTGCATGAGATGTACATCGGTACCTTTCATCACATTTGCCGAAAGATCCTGAAAGAATTTCAGGAGTATACGCATCTTCCGAAGAATTATCTGGCAGTGGATCAGTTTGAGCAGCAGTACCTGGTGTACGAGCATCTGCAGGAATTTGCGGCGATCCCGAATTTTCGCCGTGTGGTACAGGACTCCTATCTGAAGCAGGGGGAGCTGGTGGGGATCTCTCCATGGCGTCAGTGCCAGACGATCTGCCGCTATGTGAATGGTCTCTCCGAGGAGCTGCTCTTGCCGGAAGAGATGCGGCGGACATGCGGGAATCAACTGGGCGGGCGCATAGAAGTGCTCGCACGGATGATGATGAAGTACACGCGCCTCGAAGAGGAAAGGCATTTCATTGATTTCTCTCGCCTGCAGAAGGAGACATATGCGCTTCTTTCTTCCTATCCGGAGATCCTTGACAGCTTGCAGAAACGGATCCGATACATCATGATCGATGAGTATCAGGATACGAATTTCATCCAGGAGCAGCTCATCCGTCTTATGGGCGGCTCTTCGCAGCAGATCTTCGTGGTGGGGGATGATGACCAGAGCATTTATCGCTTCCGCGGGGCGTCCATCGGAAATATTCTGGAATTTTCGAAGACCTATGAGACATGCCATACGTTCAAGCTGGATACGAATTATCGTTCGCATCCGGGCATTGTCCGCTTCTGCATGGACTGGATGCGCGGACTCAAAAGCTGGCGCGGAGCGGATGGGCGGATGTTCCGCTATGTGAAGGGGGACATTCATGCCGCGTCAGAGGAAACGGGGACGCCCGTCCTTCGCATCACGGGGAAGGATCTTTCTGAGTGTCACGCGCGGATCGCTGATTTCATCGAAGGGCTGAAAGAACGGGGGCAGATCACGGACTATAACCAAGTGGCGGTACTCTGTTCGTCCGTGAAAAGCAATGCATCGCGCGCTTTGCAGCTGCAGCTTCGACGGAAGGGTATCGCTTCCTACGCGCCGCGGGCGGGCTGGTTCTTCAAGCGACAGGAAGTCGAGTGGCTGATCGGGACGCTCCTATTGCTCTTTCCCAGTTTTTCGGATTCCATGGAAAATCGGGACGACATGCGGGAAACGAGGGGGATTCTCGATACATACTTCGAGTGCATGGGCGTTGCGCGGATGATGCTCGCAAAACCCGGGCACCGAGCGCTGAAAGACTGGCTGGACCGCACGCGGAGTGTCATTTCCTATGAGAAGAAACTCCCCGCCTCTTTTTTGCACCTCGTCTACCAGATGCTCTCCTTTGCACCATTTTCCGATATTTTGGACAGCGCGGTCCGGGGGGAATCGAATGCAGCCAGAAATCTGTCCGCCATCACGCGCCTGATTGCCCGTTTTGGCTTTTTCCTGCCGGAGAATCATGGGCATGGTGAGGAGACTGTGGAGGACGTGCATCTCTTCTTTTCCCGCTATCTGCGGCTGTGGTTTGAAAACGGCGTGAATGAGTATGAAGATGAAGAGCGCTATGCGCCCTCGGGCTCCGTATCCTTCCTGAATATCCACCAGGCAAAGGGGCTCGAGTACCCCGTTGTCATCGTGCCATCGCTCGACGAGCGGGCGCGCTGGGATGCAGAAAGTGACCTGATTTCCCAAGTGGTGGAAAAGGTGAGCGGACGAAAGCCTGCTGAGCCACCGAAGGAAATGAAAAATTTTGATCTATGGCGCAAGTACTATACGGTCTTCTCCCGCGCGGAAACGCTCCTCGTCCTCGCATCTTCTCAAAAGAAGGGGGACACCTCGGAAGAATTTCAATGGATCATGCCCGCTCTTCCTGCATATAATGCGAAAGAAGCAGACTACCACCACCTCACCTGCCGTCCTGTGGGGCGGAATGTATTTAAGCCGCGTTTCGCCTTCACGTCGCAGATCGCCCTTTATGAAGAATGTCCGATGAAGTATCTCTGGCATCGCGTCTACCGTTTCGCAGGCACGCAGGGGAGCCATGCCATGTACGGCGAGCTTGTCCATGAGACGATCGAGGACATCCACCGCGCGGTCCTTCGCGGAGAGGGCGATCGCGTGACGCCCTCTGTGATCTACGGCTGGATGATGGCGAATTACATTTCTCTGTCTGACAAAGAAAACAGCTGGCTCCCTGAGGCAAAACTGAAGCAGGCCTTTTCAGAGATTCGTGGATATGTGGATTTCCGGAAAGGAAACTGGGATGATGCGCTTGCTGCCGAATGCCCTCTTGAGCTGGTCAAAGATGACTACATTCTGAACGGCACCATCGATCTTCTCTCGGGGGATGGGGATAAGGTGCGGGTCATAGACTTCAAGACAGGGAAGAAACCGCCGATGGACAGTCCCCTTATGGAGAAATACCTGAGCCAGCTCGAGGTATACGCCTACCTCGTCGAAACGAAACTCAGCCGCTCCGTGGAAAGGCTCGTCCTGTACTTCACCAGTGATGCCGAGGATCCATGCGTTGTTTTTCCTATGAGCAAAGAACGCGTGGAGAAACGGATAGAGGAATTCGACAAGACGTCGAGGCGGATCCTGGCGCGTGATTTTGCGCGTCGCTGTGAAATGAAAAAGAACGAGCTTCCGACGGCGTGCCGGTTCTGTGATTTCAGAAAATATTGTGGAAGATAATGGGTTCAGGGTTCAGGGGTAGCCGTGGGGGCGGGTCGCCCTTTGATTCCATTTGAAAGCCTCGTTTGAATGAGAAATGAGAAATGAGAAATGAGAAATGGTGGTGGCGGCTTCGCCGCAAATATATATTTTGCAGCGAAGCTGCCACCACAACCCTGAACCCATCAACCTGAACCCTGAGCCCTAAATGATAAATATATGATTATAATAAGCATGATACATAATGGATACCATATTATTACCTATCTATTCATATCATTTATTAAAACCATGATTGATACCAATTCATACAGGCTATTGATTTTGCGGCTTTCACTGGTTAAAATAGTACTATCAAACGCTAAAAGCGCATCAGAATGACGCGATCATCGTGTTCATTCTATTTTATTGAGAGGGAGAATCTCATGAGACGAATCCATAAAGTACTGGTAGCCAACCGCGGCGAGATCGCGATCCGCGTATTCCGAGCCTGCAGTGAAATGGGCATCCGCACCGTGGCTATCTATTCAAAAGAAGATATCCTGTCCCTGCACAGAAACCGTGCAGATGAAGCATACCTTGTCGGTGAAGGGGATAAGCCGATCGACGCATACCTTGACATCGAAGATATCATCCGTATCTGTAAGGAGCATGACGTCGATGCCATTCATCCGGGCTACGGCTTCCTTGCTGAAAATGCGAAGCTCGCCCAGCGCTGCGAAGAAGAAGGCATCATTTTCATCGGGCCGAAGGTCGAACATCTCATCATGTTCGGTGACAAGGTGAATGCCCGCATTCAGGCAGAAAAAGCACAGATCCCGATGATCCCGGGGACCAAGGGTGCGGTTCACAGCTTTGACGAAGTGAAGGCTTTCGCAGAAACCTACGGACTCCCGGTCATGATCAAAGCCGTCAATGGCGGCGGCGGACGCGGCATGAGAAATGTCGACCGCATGGAAGATCTGGAAGAAGCGTACAACCGTGCGCGCTCTGAAGCAAAGATGGCCTTCGGTGATGATGAAGTCTATGTCGAACGTTGCATCATGAACCCGAAGCATATCGAAGTACAGGTCATGGGCGATGAACACGGTAATGTGGTGCATCTCTTCGAACGCGACTGTTCCATCCAGCGCCGTCACCAGAAGGTCATCGAAATGGCGCCGGCATGGTCTCTTCCGAAGGAACTCAGAAAGAACATCTGCGATGCAGCTGTCAAACTGATGAAGAATGTCCACTATGTGAATGCCGGCACGGTCGAATTCCTGGTCGATCAGGATGAAAAGCACTTCTATTTCATCGAAGTTAATCCGCGTGTCCAGGTCGAGCACACCGTCACGGAAATGATCACCAATGTGGATATCGTCAAGAGCCAGATCCTTATCGCTGAGGGCTATGCTCTTGACGGGCCGGAGATCGCCATTGGCCAGCAGGATGAGATCTGGTACAAAGGCGTTGCGATCCAGTGCCGTATCACCACGGAAGATCCGCAGAACAATTTCATGCCGGATACCGGTAAGATCATTGCCTATCGTTCCGGCGGCGGACCTGGCATCCGTCTCGATGCCGGCACGGCTTACACCGGCGCCGTCATCACACCATACTATGATTCTCTCCTCGTCAAAGTCACCGCGCATGCCCTTCATCCGAAGGACACCATCCACAAGATGCTCCGCTGCATGGAAGAATTCCGCATTTCCGGCGTGAAGACGAATATCTATTTCCTGCAGAACATGCTTCGTACCCGTGATTTCCAGGAAGGGCTCTGCGATGTCAACTACATCGACAGAAACCCGTGGCTCCTGCAGGAACCAGATATGATTTCCGACCGCGGCACGAAGCTGCTCTCCTACATCGGCGACATCACCGTCAATGGCTATGCCGGCGCCGGCCATCAGGAAAAGCCGGATTTCAATCCGCTTCCGCTGCTTGATGCAGAGAAGATCGAAGCGCCGAAGGGCACCCGGCAGCTGCTCGATGAAATGGGACCGGAGAAATTCTCCAAGTGGGTCATGGACCAGAAGGAAGTCATGTTCATGGATACCACGTACCGTGATGCGCACCAGTCTCTGCTCGCGACCCGTGTCAGGACCCATGACATCATGAATGCCATCCATTATACGGCGGTCCATGTTCCGCAGCTCTTCTCCTTCGAGAACTGGGGCGGCGCGACCTTCGACGTGGCTTATCGTTTCCTTGATGAAAGCCCGTGGGAACGCCTTCGCCAGATGAGAAAAGCCGCACCGAACATCCTCTTCCAGATGCTGACCCGCGGTGCGAATACCGTCGGCTATACCAACTATCCGGAAAATGTTGTCCGTCACTTCATCGATCAGGCGGCTGACAATGGTGTCGATGTATTCCGTATCTTCGACTGCCTGAACCAGCTCAGCCATATGACTGTTACTATCGATGAAGTCCGCAAGAAAGAAAAGCTCGCCGAAGCCTGCTTCTGCTACACCGGCGATATCATGGATCCGAACCGCCAGAAGTACTCCCTGAAATACTACACTGACCTTGCGAAACAGATGCAGGATGCCGGTGCGAATATCATCGCGATCAAAGATATGGCAGGTCTCCTCAAGCCGGAAGCTGCGTATGCCCTGATCTCTGCGCTGAAAGATGCTGTCGATCTCCCGATCCATCTCCATAGCCATGAAGGCGGCGGATGCACCCTGTACTCCTATGCCAAAGCCGTCGATGCAGGCGTCGACATCTTAGACGTTGCGACCGGCGCACTCTCCGGCGGTACCAGCCAGCCGTCCATGACCTCCATGTACTACGCACTGCAGAATAACCCGCGCCAGCCGCAGCTGGATATCGATGCGCTTGAGACCATCGACCGCTACTGGCAGGGTGTCCGTCCGTACTATGCAGGTGTCGACTCCAAGATGACGAATCCGAATACGACCCTTTACCAGCATGAAATGCCTGGCGGACAGTACTCGAACCTGCGCCAGCAGGCAACGGCTGTCGGTCTCGGAGCCCAGTGGCCGGAAGTCTGCCGCATGTATGCGAAGGTCAATATGATGTTCGGCGATATCATCAAGGTCACCCCGTCCTCCAAGGTCGTCGGCGATATGACACTCTTCATGGTACAGAACCATCTGACCGAGAAAGATATCTATGAAAAGGGAGATACCCTCGACTTCCCACAGTCCGTTGTCGACTTCTTCGACGGCAAGCTCGGCATCCCGTATGGCGGCTTCCCGGAAAAACTCCAGCAGATCATCCTGCGCGGACAGAAGCCGCACCTCGAAAGCCAGCCGGAGAATGTCGACTTTGAAGAAGTCAAGATGGAAATGAAAGAGAAGCACATCCCGACTCGCGAAGAAGATGTCTCCTCCTACTGCATCTATCCGAAAGTCTTCTCCGACTACATGGATCGCTATCATAAGTATGGCGACCTCTCTCTCCTTGATACGCCGACCTATTTCTTCGGCATGAAAGTCGGCGAAGAAATCCGCATCAATATTGATGAAGGCAAGATGCTCCTCGTTCGCCTTGATAATGTCACAAAACCGGACTTGGAAGGCAACAGAGAGCTTCAGTTCGAGCTGAACGGCATGCCGCGCGAGATCAAGATCCACGACGCTCATGTGGCAGAGTCTGCGAATACCTCCAGAAAAGCGGACAAGGACGTACCGGGCGAAGTCGGTGCGACACTCTCCGGCTCCGTGGTAAAACTCCTCGTCGAAAAAGGCTCCTCTGTCAAGAAGGGCGACCCCGTCATCGTCACCGAAGCGATGAAGATGGAAACCACCATCACTGCGCCGATGGATGGTATCGTGAGTGAGATCCATGTCAAGGCTGGTCAGCGCATCGAATCCGGCGACCTCCTCATGGTTATCGAATAAGAGAAATACATAGCGCTTGAAAAAACCGCTCTGCCAAAGCAGGGCGGTTTTTGTTTTGGGAAAGGGGGCAGTGGTTCTTGGGGGTTCAACAGGTTCAGCGGGAAAGGTGGCGGCTTCGCCGCTATATAGATTCGGCGTCTCGAGTGACTAGGGTCTGGTGACTTGAATATTACCTTTTCGTGCATCGCCCCTCCGTTGAACCTTCTGAACTTATAGAACCTGTTGAAGTTTGAAAGCAGAAAATAACCATCTTTCCTTTATATGAATCCTCATAGGTTAAATAGGTTTTGAAGGTTCAAAGGGTTCACCGGTTTTTCATCTTTCGTAACTACCATATATTCTAAAACTCCGCGGCGCTTCTGATTTTTATGCGCCGCACCACTTCCTTGACTCCCTTGACTCCCTTGACTCCCTTGAACCTATTGAACCCGTTGCTTCTATCATTTACGTTTTATTTACAATCTAAACCATACTTGTACACCACTCATCATTTCCTTTTTACATCTATCCTTTAGACTACAACTATCAACGCAAGAGAAAACAAAATAAAAGGTATGTCTCTAAGGAGGACACAAAATGGAACTCAAAAAAATGATGGCACTGGCACTGGCTTCTACCGCTTTGATCGCAGCAGCAGGCTGCGGCGGAAACAGTGAGCCGGCAAAGAGCGGTGCTTCCGGCGCGAAGGTGACTGGTCAGGTCACTTCTTCCGGTTCTTCCGCACTGCTTCCGCTCGTAAAGGATGCGGCTGCTAAGTTCAAGAGCAAGAATCCGGAAGTATCCCTGACACTGAATGCAGGCGGCTCCGGCACAGGCTTGAAGCAGGTCGCTGAAGGCTCTGTTAACATCGGCAATTCCGATGTACCGGCTGAAAAAAAGCTGCCGGCTGAAAAAGCCAAAGGCCTCGTAGACCATAAGGTCTGCACCATGACTGTTGCTGCCATCATCAATAAAGATATCGCTGACAAAGTGAAGAGCCTGACCTCCCAGCAGCTGCAGGATGTCTTCACAGCCAAAGTCACCAACTGGAAAGAGGTAGGCGGCCCGGATGAACTGATCGTCCTTGTCACCCGTCCGACCACCTCCGGCACCCGTGCTCTCTTCACGGAACTGGCACTGGCTGGTCAGGAAGAAGCATCCAACAAATCTCTGGAAACCGATGACAGCGGTACACTGATCCAGAGCGTCGCACAGACCAAGGGTGCTATCGGCTATGTCGCTCTTCCATACCTTGTCAATAACAAAGACGTGGCAGCTCTTGCGATCGACGGCGTGGCACCGACTCTGGAAAACACCTACAATGGCACTTACAAAGTCTGGGGCTATGAACACATGTACACCAAGGGCGAACCGACCGGCGCTGTCAAAGCCTTCCTCGACTACATTCTCTCTGATGAATATGGCGTAGAGATCGAAAAACAGGGCTACGGCGTTTCTTCCAAAATGAAGAAATAGATCTGAGCTTCGGCGTGGATGAAGCAAAACACAAAGAGTTAAGGAAACGCTGATTAAATAGCAGAGCCGGATTTCATATGGATTTTTATACATAGCTTCGTCATCATCTTCCTTA
>OLGJ01001269.1_pt1 | contig 11638 bp, 7 predicted proteins | sample 1605431 | NCBI WGS metagenome assembly OLGJ01 (sample SAMEA3888920, study PRJEB22519) | human gut metagenome | biome: human gut; feature: human-associated habitat; material: faeces | place: Denmark | collected 2009
AAGACAAAAATACAATTGTTGAGATTGGAGCTAAGGTAGCATCATCTATATTCCCCGAAAGGTTAGCAAGTATATTTTATAATACATTACTAGATGCATTTGTAGAATTATTAGAGAATAATAACTATGAAGGTATTTATATAAAATATATACATAATATATGTTCATTTATAAGGCAATATGACGGGTCAAATAAGGCATGGTTGCGTTCAAAAGAAATATTTGACATTATACAAACATACTATCCTGATGCTATATCAACTGATATCTCATTTTATCGTCCTTTTATTCATTTTTGTTGTGATATTGCGGTCCAAACACATCTTAATGAAAGTGCACGGATATTTATAAAAGATGTATTAGAAATATGTAAAAATACATATACAGATATCATTGAAAATAGGGATGAATTATATGTTTTACAGGCAATTATGTATAATAGATGGTATATATCATATAATGCGGAGAGCTATAAAAATGAAATTGCATTAAAAAGAAGTTTGCTTATGGAAAAATCCAGACAGTATGGAAATCAAATTATTAATGTGGAAAAGCATAATTTAATAGAATATCTTAATGATTCTGATGAGGGATACAATTATTATGGGTATTATAAAGATAAAGAAAAATTATTTTTAATTTGGAATAAATGTATGAAAGATATGCCACACCGCGTACCAGAAAAAACATTAAATTATTATAGAAAATCAGTTCAATATGGACTAATTGAACAAAATTATACATTTGTTACCCAAAATATTTCCAATGCTTTTAAATATTTGGAGGAGGGAGAATATTCCCACGAACCAATTATTTTCAAAACTTTTTTTATGATGGCTGAAGTTATGGCAAATATTCAACATACCCCAGAAAAAAGTTATTATTATAATACCAAAATAATAGGGGATGTTTTGAAAATGCAACAACTGTTAAATAATCATATACTGGGAGATATATTGGTACTGAAAGGCGTAAATGCATATTATGGAAAAAATTTAGACGATGTGTATTTTTCTTTTAAGGAAGCATACAAAAACTTTTCTGAGGGCAAAACAACTAGATATTGGATAAAGAAAAATTTACTAGAAGAAAATATCCAATATACTTTTACTGTTCTTGGAATATATAAAACTGGATACGATTTATCGTTTCTTCCTGTTGAATGTCGCCAGCCTTTAGCTTTGTTTGAAAATGAACAGTTTAAGGCTAGTGGCATTCAACGAACTAGTGATTTACATTTGAATTTGCCTTTGATATAGTTAACATCTTTGTTCTGCTATTAAATAAAGCGGCATAAAATTTCCATGGCGATCAACGACTATATCATATTTGATATTTCTCATTTGAAACCATAATTTATTGTTAAACAATGATACAAAGGTATCAACAAAATAAATAATAGGTGAAACTAAGTCAATAAACTCAAACGATGCCTCATTATACAAAACTATTTCTTTAGCATCCCTTTGGGAATTTGGTCTCTCAATAATATCAAGATAGTCTATGACAAGGGCTTCTTTTATCATTTGATGAAAGAAGTCCTTGTCATATAATGTAGAAAAATCTAACATTACAAACTGATGAACCTCTAAAGGATATTCTTTTAAGAAATAGCATGCACTTTTTTTATACCATTCAATATTATCATAGGTAATCTTCGAATAATCTTTCATACCATACATACCTTTTGCATCTAATCTATAATAACTGAAAGCAGATTTTGAGTTGTTAGGATCTGTTCCTCCCTTATGATAAGCTAAAGCTTTAGCGGATACCCAAGTTTCAAAACCATTATTCTTTAAGCGAAAACAATAATCACAATCTGTGTACGAATATGGAATATCTTCATCCATCCCCCCTACTTTTTCAAAAATGGATTTTGATGTCATCATAATAGCACTACAAACAGCTTGAACACATCTATCGGTCATAGATAATGGGTGATTATATAATAAACCCATCATAGTATGTGCGGAGTTATATTTTGAATACATAATTCCAAAATCAATAATACGATTATTAAGCGGGTTAATCAATTTTGCACCAACAGCTCCTATTTTATCCGAATTTGCAAATGTTTTGTGTAACGCTTCATACCAACCATCCCATACGAAAATGTCTGAATCCACAAATGTAATAATTTCACTGTCACACTGTTTAACAGCTAAATTAAGTGCTTTAGGATACTGTAAATTTTGAGGATATTTTAAATATTTACATCTAGAATTTGGAATATCTATATCTAACTCAGATTTATTGATATTATTACCAATAATTAGAATTTCCACCTCATTAGGTGTGGTTTTTAAGATACGGTCAAGGCAATATAAAAGCATATCTTTGTTTTTGTGGTATGTGATAATAATCGATTCCTTCATTTGCAAACTCCTTTACTATATAATATTGTATGATTGTAGTAGATAATTACCTATTATCCTTCATTATCTATGATATCATTTTAAGCCTAAGAAATCCATACATTATTCCCACAAAATATTTATGTTACATATATAATATAATAATCACCCTCATACTCCCCCCCTTCACAGTCAGCATCTACAAAAACATACTTTCCATCCCCCGAATTACTAATTGTGCTTCCATCACATATATGATAAAATTTATCAAGTTAGTATATTCTAACCCAGTAGTTAAATTAAATTTGTCAGCCCCACCACTGCGGATTCTAGGCTGGCATCAGGTTATTGGAGGTAAATGAGATGAAACGGGCATATTCAGTATCGAGCTATGCAAAGCTTTACGAAAAATACTGCAAAGAAAATCTTCCGTCCGATGCGGATGATATATTCAAAAAGGCTGATGAATATTACAGGGAATTCATGCGCAGGGACATGCCGGATCTCGGCAAGAATATGATGGCTGCCAATATGTATGACTGGTTTACCATCGTATCATTCTATGAGGCAAGCGGTCACAGGCTTGACGGCGAGGTTCTTCTCACCATCAAACGGGATGCCGCTGAAAAGATGAAATTCCTTGGGAAAATAGTGAATGGCAACAGAAGCAACTGGCCATATAAGTTATTTGAAAAAACCTATGTGAAGTTCAACAGGATGCAGAAGGAACACCAGGCAAAAGGCGAATGGATGGATAGTTGGAAGGTTGAGATCAACCCGGATGGAAGGACTGAAGGGTTCTGCTTCCATCTGATTGGATGTCCTATAGCGAAGCATGCAAAGGAGCACGGCTATGCGGACCTGCTCCCTTATCTGTGCAGGACTGACCACTACCTTGGAGATCATGCACGCCCGCCTGATTCGTACACAGACCGAGGCTCTTGGCGGGGATTGCTGCGACTACTGGTACGTAGGCAACGAGAGTCCTGCACTGGAGCAGTATAAGGATCTTGAGAAAATATAACTATTCCCCTACAAAGTAAAAAGCAAGCATCTGATTCTAATATAACGATGCTTGCTTTTTTATATTTATATACTAAACCAGTCAAGCACCTCAACCTGTTCAAGATTCTCGTCCGAATGCTCTATCTCTCTGGAATATCTGTAAGAAAGTTCTATGAGATCATCCACCGACAGAGTCTCACCATTTCTAAGCCATCTAGCCATGAGCAGCATATAGAGTTCAACCGCATGTCCGACGCAGGCATTCACCTTACCATCTATATTGCCATCATACACTGCGCCGAGAAGGTAGATCGATATGAAGTAGACTATGATCTGTTCAAGGAATATGTCCAATGTCATATGAGGGGCACACCCACCGTGATTTCTCCACCATGCATCAAACCCCTTCCTGTTGCCGGCAAAAGCTTCCTCACCCTGTCCAAACAAAAGCTCCTGGGACTCTATGAGCACATCATCCCAGTCATCATACAGCAGTTCCAGATCCTCAAGCAGAAACATAGCCTGCTTCTGAAGTAACATATACTCTTCATGGTCTCCGTGGATCTCCGGCTTATCCCGCTCCTCACACTCATCCCACATGACAAGGTCGCCCTCATCATAATGTCTCTGAGTCGACGCACCGATCTGAAGCACCCGCTCTATTCTGCTCCGGATGTCCACGCTTCTGTCCTGAATGACATTCAGTATCTCCTCCCGAATATCCTCCAGATTGGAATACAGGAAATAATCAAAATCATCGAACACCTCGTCCTCATCGTCTTCCTCGGTCACAAATGTCACCTTGTCCGTGATGTTCATCAGTATACGTGCCACCTCTGGACACGAAAGTGATAACGATATCTCCCTCACATTCTCGAATTCCTCCGTGTGTCTCGGATATTCCCTGCATGTAGTGCAGAGACTGTCCTTGCCCATATGTATATACATATCACACAGCATGTCATCCCGCAGAAATGCACACTTTCCACTTCTGCCGTGCCTGAAAACGCCTTCTTTCCAGTTCACTTTTCGGTGAAGCTCCGGTCTGTAATCTCCATCATACTCCTGATACCTTTCAAGAGAATCGTCATCTATCACTATCTGCCATTTGCCGCAGCATGTGTCCGGGCATTTATCCGCTATGCAATTGAATTTCTTATAATAATCCGGGTATGTGTAAATCATATGTACTCCTTTATATATATAATCATTCCATTCATCGGCTCTGCAGCACGATCACGAACTTGTTACCGTCCTTTTGGGGAATAACACTTAACATTCCGCCCTGCTTTTCTATGATCTCCCTTGACAGATAAAGACCTATTCCAACACCATCCTTGTCACCGGAATTTCTGCCACGGTAAAACCTCTCAAATATATGTGTACGCTCATCCTCTCCTATTGGTTCATTCTCATCTATCACACTGATTTCAACCGTGAGCCCTAGTTTTCTGACCGACAGGACTATCTCACTTCCAGTTTTTCCGTATTTTATCGCATTATCCAAAAGATTGAAACACGCTTCCGCAGTCCATCTTCTGTCATGCTGTATATCACATTTCACCTGTTCATCATATCTGATAGTTATATCGGCGTTTTTCGCACTCACATATACATCTTTCACTGCCTGCAGCACAGTGTCATTTATACTCTGGCTTTTCACATCGAGATTGATAAGTCCGCTTTCCAGTCTGGATACCTTTATCATACTCTCCGAGAGAAATGACAAGCGCTCCACCGCCAGTTCAAGGACTTGCAAGTACTGAGTACGCTCATCATCACTTATATCCGGATTTTTCAGAAAATCCGTGTACATCCTCAGGTTCGATATTGGCGTCTTCAGTTGATGGGAAAGATCCGATACCAGCCCCTTAATATTCTCATGCTCCAGCCTCTCTCTGGAATTCTGAAGCTTCAGCGCATCGATTATCTTGTCAACCTTGCTCTGCAGCCTTGATACCAGCGAGTCATCATTTTCCGGAAATACCTGCTGCCGTTTCAGGTCAGAGAGATTGTCCAGAAGATCCGACATAGCTGCCACGACCTCCGAAATAAAGTCATCATCTGCCTTCTGCAGCAACTTTATGACAACAAACATAACTACACCACACGCCAGTGCACCTATGGCCGCAAGTATTTTCCCTGAACATACATACTCAAATACTGCTAAAAACACAAACAAAAGAAGTGAGCATACATACAGCATCCTCACTCTCTTCGTATATTTACCATAGTTGTCAATATATTTATCCATATTATCTCTGTTATCTACCCCTGCCTATGTCTCGCCAAATGTATATCCAATTCCAAACACCGTGATCACGTACTCCGGATTGCCGGCATCCTTTTCTATCTTCTGACGCAGTCTTCTGATATGCACATTCAGCGTGTTCTCATCCACATAATTTTCATTGTCATCCCAAATCTTCTGTATGATCATATCCCTTGTGAGAACGCGCCCCTTATTTTTTATCAGCAGTTCCAGTATCCTGTATTCCGTAACGGACAGCTTTACAGGTTCATCCGATATGTACACCTGCATCCGTTCAAAGTCAACACTCATATCCCCATAATGAAAACGTTCGCGCTTTACCCCATCCAGTGCATTTTCACTTCTTCGAAGGACTGCCTCTATCCGCTGATACAGAAGTTCCACGGAAAACGGCTTCGCTATATAGTCATCGCAGCCGGCCCGGAACCCCTCTATCATATCAGCCTCCGTATCTCTTGCCGTGAGGAAGATGATCGGGACCTTTGTGCTTTTTCTCAGTTCTCTGCAGTAGTCAAGGCCCCTTCCATCGGGAAGGTTTCTGTCAAGCAATATCAGATCGAAGCCATGTTCCAGACAGCCATCCGCCTCCTTGCATGAGTACGCAGTTTCAACTTCGTATCCCCTCTTTTCAAGGAATAGCTTCACACCTCCACATATGATCACATCATCCTCCACGACCAAAATACGTTTCATACTTTCTCCTATCAATTACATGCTGATTCCATATCATTTTCACGACTCCCGATCTGCCCAATATCTATGATGCCTCTCTCAGCCGGCTTGTCACCGTATTTTTTGTCACAAGTCTGAACACCATCGCCGGAACCACAATGCATATAGCAAACAGCACAACAACGACTCCGGCAACAAGTGCATACGGATAATGAAATACTGCATAATCGGCTATATTCACACTTAGCCGGCCAGCTCCATACATCATAAGGCTTCCAAGTGTCACAATAAGTACTGTTGTTATAATACCATAAAACATGCCCTCGTACATAAGCATATTACGTATCTGCCTCTTTGTCATTCCAACGCTCTCAAGCACTGCCAGTTCCAGTTTTCTCGTATATACACCGGTGATCATGACATTGATATAATTCACCACTCCGATAAGTATCAATATGATCGACATTCCACCGCCTATCACCTCAAGCGACAGCATAGATTTCTTGAATTCTGAGCCCTCCACCGACTTGATATCACTCCCGGCTATGACTGGATTTTCCTTTACGATGCGCTGTACATATGGTGTCACTTCTGATTCTTTTCCTTTCTCCGCATCCGCAATGATGCATGAGATCTCCGCATCCGGAAACAGATCATCCATCACCGCATCACTCACAAATATCGCCTCTGGAGCTCCACCAAGTGTCCAGTAATATCCGGCGGTGATTGCTGACTGCTCTGTTCTCATCATGGCTGCACCAACTGTGATCTGTCTCTTCCCGCCCGTCTGGTCATTTACAAGTGTCAGAGTCTTATCCGTCATCCGCTCCGACGCTGATATGGAATCTACATAACCTATCAGACATACCTCTCCTTTTTCGAATGCATCTATATCAATCTTCTGTCTGGCAGTTTTGTTGTAGAGCTTTATCATATCTGAATTGACCGATATCAGCGGTGCCCCATACTGTGCCTCACTGTTGGTCGTTGTCTCATAAAATGTCGCAAGAGATTCCGGGTCATCCTCGGTCTCAATAAACGGTGCATAAAGTTCAGCATCAAATGGCAGTCTTACATTTGCGCTTCTGTCCACCTCTACAGTACCCATACCCGGAATGTTTCGCATCTGATCCGCGATATCTGCCATGGTCGCCTGAGGCTTAGAGTTATCTGATTCTCCGTCGCCATATAGCACATAATCATTGTGAAGATAGTGCTCTATATAACTGTCCGCATCCATGCATGATATAAATGTATTCACACACAGAAATGTAACTGAACCCATGAATATTGATGCGAACACAAGTATACTTCTCTTTTTTTCACGAAACACATTCCTCCATGCCATCTTCCGGGGTCTTCCTCCACTTGTGGACTTATATCTTGTCCCCGATATATTTCCAGCATATTTCATAGCATCGATTGCGGATATCTTTCCTGCATATTTTGCCGGTTTCCTTGCACTTATAAATACAGTTGCAAATGCAAATACCACGGAAAATACATATATTCCCGGATTGAAACTGACCGCCGATGAAAGTGCAGCTTCCCTGTCTACCGACAGCATGTTCATAGCAAGAGGAACAACGCCAAATGACACCGCCGTTCCAAGGAGTACACCTATCGGAATTCCTATACAAGCCAGATATAGTGCCTGTTTTTTCACTATCTTCTGTATCTGGGACATCGTGGCTCCGATGGTCTTCAGCATTCCATAGAATCTTATATCCTTTGTGACAGATATATACATTACATTATATATAAGAAGATATCCACTAAGGAGTATCATAAGAGCTATAATGCCTATACTTATAGCTATAAAAACACGGTTTGAACCATTTTCAGACTGAACATCATATTTCACGTCAAACTTCTGGCCCTGCCTCAAAGTAACATTTTTCTCAAGTTCATCTTGGAGTTTATCACCCTTGCCCTCCTTTGCGGAGATACTGACACGTCCATCCTTCTGCATATCTATTCCCTGGGAATCCACATATTTCTTTGACACCAGGCATACGCTGCTCTTGGCAAATCCTGTGTACCAGCCTGAGAGCACAAAATTTTTCCTCTCACCATCCATCACAAACGTAACATTCTGACCTACCTTTGGCGACGTGATACCCATATTGTCAAGTATCTGCTTTGTGAGCATTATCTCATTCTCATCCTTCGGATAACTGCCTTTTATATCAGTTATGGCAGGTTTCAGATTCTCATTAAATTCCGTATCATCATCATACTGAAGCAGATAACTGTACTTGCCTGATTCCGTGCTTACCGTCTGTGCATCGATCTGTATTCCAGCCGCAAGAAGTGACGGACAGGACTTTATATCATTTATCTGACCTTCAGATGGATGCTCCATATATATAGAAGATCTTGTTCCCTGAAGTCTGAGCTGCATCTGGTTAAGATTTTTAGCTATGGAAAATCCCAATGTAAATACAGCCGTGAACATAAATGTTGTGAGAACGATCGCCAAAATAACAATTACATTTCGCACTTTATTCTGCTTTAACATGCGGTGATATATCCTGCTCACCGCCGCCTGGTTATTGTTTCTAAGCATCCTTCTCACCCCCATTTGCCCCATCTGGTACTCCTGCTGAGAAGATCCTGCCATCTTCGATCCGTATCATCTGGTCTGCCATGGTTGCTATCTCTTCATTATGAGTGATCATCACTATCGTCTGTGCAAACTCTTTACCAGTCAGCTTTAACAGTGCAATGACATCCATGCTGGTCTTGCTGTCCAGATTGCCTGTCGGTTCATCAGCCAATATGATAGAAGGTTTTGCTGCCAGCGCTCTGGCTATCGCAACCCTCTGCTGCTGGCCTCCTGACAGCTGGTTAGGCATGGAAAATTTCTTTTCCGATAACCCGAGCACATCCATAATTTTATCTACATACGCAGTGTCTATCTTCGTTCCATCCAGCTCGATCGGAAGCACTATATTCTCGTACACATTTAATATTGGCACCAGATTGTAATTCTGGAAGACAAATCCTATCTTTCGTCTTCTGAATATAGTAAGTGCCTCATCGTCCATTTCAAAAATAGCTTTGCCGTCCAGTATAACATCCCCCGATGTTGGCCTGTCGAGTCCTCCTAAGAGATTTAGAAGTGTTGACTTTCCACTTCCTGAACTGCCTATGATAGATACAAATTTTCCCTCTTCAATATCAAGTGACACATCTGTAAGCGCATGCACGACATTGTCTCCTGTTCCGTATGTCTTTGTAAGATTGTGGGTTGATAATATATTCATGATACATCTTCCTTTTCATTTCTTTTTCATTTTCTGTCATTTCTTTATCTGATCTATTTGCCGTCTGATCTATTTGACGATTTTATTCTAACATCCACATCTTACAATCTTATTACGTTTAATATTAAGTTTTAGTGGTCACTGCTTACATTATCAATAATCGAGTAGGCGGCAGTAATTAACCGCCGTCCTCTCACAGCACCGTACGCCAGACTGTCAAACAATTCAAATAAATGGTATTATTAAAGTGCAAGATATTGAATCTAGAAGGATAGATTATGGCATATATTGTTGGAATTGATAGAAACCAGACAAGAATGGTTACTTCATCATTAGATGATCTTATAGATGAAAATAATTCGGTACGTGTAATATTTGTCCGCTATGCAATTGAATTTCTTATAATAATCCGGATATGTGTAAATCATATGACATCTCCTTAGGGAACTTCTGCTAGTATTTTTAACACAAGTTTCATAAAGCATCAATTCCCTAAGCAGATTTTTTAGAATTTTTTCTGATATTAACAAGAACCATCACGCACCAGCCAGATAGTAACAGTGCGGATATTGCGCTGCGCTGCCTGTACATATTCAGCTGCTGCCCACATCTGTGATAAAATATCTCCAGCACATCCTTGTCAGAATACAATCTTCGCTCATGTATAGCCTCAAGTTCATCTGAGGCATCACTCCAGAAATCAAAATCTGACCATTTTGACGGCAGATTTATGTCCGGCAGAATATCCAGATAATCCGAGGCATAGTAAAAGCTGCTGCCATAACCATGATGAACGGCAGCCTCCTCGGCATATTCCCCTCTGTAATTTTCATCTGATATATCGAGCACCATGCCATCTATAATTTTACTGTCGGCAAACTCCCAGTCACCGCCATGCCCCTGCTCTGCCTGAACGATCATGAAACTTTCCTCCGAGTCAATGACAGAACGGATGACATACTCTTTTTCAAGCACGGTCACGACGGAACCGGTGGTATGGCGACTTCCAAACAGTGTATACGAAAGCTCCCCGCTTATGATACATCCAGCTGCATCATTTCTTCTCAGAGCTCCAGCTCCCCAAAACATATCCTCCACCGCAAAATCAACCACAACTATATCTGACTGCACCTTTTTATATACAGCATCTCCGCCAACCGTCTCGCCCGGATATATCCTGTACGTGCCCTTCACATAATCCTCATCCTTCATTCTGGTGTACATGGTCTGCCCTGTGGTGACAAATGCATAATTTCTGTCGACACCATACCCGCCACTCATATATATTTCATTTACTACATTCCATATAAACAGCCACAACAACGCAATTCCGACAAATATACCGATCACAAATTTCCTCATACAAAGCCACCTATTTTTCACGTACAGTATCACCGGCTTCCACTTTCTTGTCAGAACTTACAATGATCTTATCATCACCGGTGAATGGGCTCTTCTTAAGACCGGCATCATAATTATTTGTATCCCCGACGGTCACGTATACCTTTTCTGCAACATACTCCGTCCCCAGAAGAGTATCCTTCGGTCTCTCGACAAGCACGTATGAACCAGACACATCAGCGTGTATTGCTGACATGGAAACTACAGATCCGTACTTTTCAGACTGATGTGAGATCTCTGCCAGCACGCTGTCCCCCACATCGAATGTATCGCCCGGAACAACAGCCTCCACTATATAGCCTTGACCATTTTCAACATTACTGTACACTGCAGATACCTCGGTATTCACACCGCTGTCATCCATCTGGACTGTAACTTTATCCCCCTTTTCTATGTACCGTCTCTGCTCCTCAGTCACTGACATTTTTATGGTGTAGCTGTCCGACTTCTCTGTTATCACAAAAGCTGCCTCTTCAGTAGTCTTATTTCCGATTCCAACTCTGGACTCCGATATGAGCCCATTAAGCTCCGAACAGACAACACCATTGTCATCCATGAGTTTCCCCAGATATGAGATCTGTTCATCCACCACGGCGATCTTGTCATCCATAACCGCCATCTCGTCTCCCCATGTGTACCAGTATTGTTCCTTCAGTTTTTTC
>OLGJ01001271.1_pt1 | contig 11599 bp, 6 predicted proteins | sample 1605431 | NCBI WGS metagenome assembly OLGJ01 (sample SAMEA3888920, study PRJEB22519) | human gut metagenome | biome: human gut; feature: human-associated habitat; material: faeces | place: Denmark | collected 2009
CCGCCTCGATATAGTCATTGGGAATGGATTGCAGGCCGGCAATGTATATGATCATCATGTAGCCGATCTGCTGCCAGCACATCAGGATGATCAGACCCCAATAGCCGGAGGTGGAGTCCAGAGTCAGCAGCGGCTTGCCCATCAGACTCAGTATGCAGTTCAGAAGGATCTGCCAGATATAGCCCAGCACGATGCCGCCGATGAGGTTCGGCATGAAGAACACCGTGCGGAATGGGGTGGTGCCCTTGATGCCGCGTGTCAGCAGAAGGGCAATGCCCAGCGCGATAACGTTGATGAGCACGGTGGACACCACGGTGAAGGAAGCGGTAAAGCCGAAGGCGTGTGCGAATTGCTCGTCCTGAAACGCCTTGACATAGTTGCTCAGACCCACGAACGTGGTTTTGTTGATGGTGGTGAACTTGCACAGGGACAGATACAGACCCTGAATAAACGGGATCACAAAGCAGATGAGAAAGGCAGCCAGCGTAGGCAGCAGGAAAATGGGCCAGTATCTGCGGATGTTCTTTTGCATAAGCGTGTACCTCCATATCGGTTTTGTTGAATTATCCGGCTGCCTGCGCGTCCTGTAAGCCGGGGCGCACAGGCAGCCGCTGCGCAGGAGCGCAGGGGCTGTGCGGCGGTCGGGTGAGCCTGTTTCAGCCCACCCGACCGGAAAATCACGGTGTAAAAAGGGATCAGCCGTTCAGAGCGGCTTCCTTGGCCCAGCCGTCCACGAAGGCGGTCTTGACGGCCTCCCAGTCGCCGGTACCGGCGGCATAGGCGGTCAGAGCGGAGCCGACGTCGTTCTTCCACTGCTCAGAGGGCATGGTGGTGAAGTTCCAGGACACAGGAGTCTTGCCGGCGGCGGTCAGCTCCTTGTCCACCTTGACGAACAGGTTGGGGGACTCGGCGGCCTTCTTGAAGGGGATCACAAAGCCCATGTCGTTGGCCATGGCCTGAGTGCCCTTGTCGGAGGTGACGCACCAGTACATGAAGTCCAGCGTGGCCTGGATGTCCTCAGGAGCGGCGTCCTTGTTCACACACCAGTAGTTCTCGGTGCCGGTGCACAGACCCTGATTGGCCTCATCGCCCACGCCGATGTAGATGGGGATCATGGTCATCTCGTCATCGGAGTACTTGGCGGACAGAGCGGAATACTCCCAGGAACCGTTCTGGAAGAACACGGCCTTGCCGTTCAGGAACTCGTTTTCGGAGTCGGTGCCGGTCTTGCCGGACAGATCAGCGGGAGCGCAGGTGCTGTTGTTGATGTACAGGTCAAACATGTTCTTGTAGTTATCCAGGTAGGTGCCCTTGATGGCATCCGTGGAGCCGATGCCGTCAGCCTGGTACTCAAAGTAGATGGGCAGGTTGGCCAGGTGGGTCTTGAAACGCCAGTCAGAAGAGCCGTCCATACCAGCGGAGGTAAAGGCACCGTCCACGCCCAGCTCAGCCTTGCGAGCCTGGATGTCGTCGGCCACCTTCTTCAGGTCGGCAAAGCCCTTGATGTCGTCCTGGGTATAGCCAGCGGCGGTCAGCAGCTCCTTGTTGTAGATGATGCCGTAGGTCTCGATGACGTAAGCGATGCTGGTAACGGCATCGCCGTCCTTCAGTGCAAAGGAGTCGCTGGTCAGCTCACCGTACAGCTTGCTGTCGGACAGGTCGAGGCAGTAGTCCTTCCAGTTTGCCAGACCCACAGGGCCGTTGACCTGGAACAGGGTGGGAGCCTCGCTCTTTTCCATCTCGCTCATCAGAGTGGTCTCATACTGGCCGGAAGCGGCGGTGACAACGGTCACAGGCACGCCGGTCTCCTTGGTGTACTCAGCGGCCAGATCCTGCCAATCCTGATCCTGCTCGGGCTTGAAGTTCAGGTAGTAGACCTTGCCGGCAGCTGCGGGAGCGGCAGAAGCTGAGGTAGAACTGGCGGTGGAAGCAGCGGTGCTGCTGGAGGAACCACCGCAGGCAGCCAAACCGAGGGCGGCAGCAGAAGCGCCAGCGACTTTCAGGAAATTACGACGAGAGATCATTTTTTTCATAATTGTTCTCCTTCTTCATCATGTGATATACACATTCCGCCTGGCAGCGGAAATGAGACGAAATAAATCAGACAGCCCTTACGCTCTCACCGACCTGCAGCTCAGGCTGGAGGGTGATCTTCTGGGCCGGGGCGCCATGCTCGATCTGCCGCACCAGCAGCTCGATGCTCTGGAGCGCGATCTGCTCGCCGGGCTGAACGATGGTGGTCATCACCGGCACACAGTAGCGGGACATCGAGATGCCGTCGAAGCCGATGACCGATACATCCTCCGGCACCCGGAACCCGGCGCTCACCAGCGCCCGAATGGCACCGAAAGCGATGACATCGCTCATGGCGAACAGAGCGGTGAACTCGGCCCGGCGGGCCAGCAGGCTGTTCATGGCGTGGTAGGCAGACTCGAAATCGTAGTTGGACAGGCCGTAGAGCCGGTCGTCAAAGGTGAGCCCGGCATCCTCCATGGCATCCTGTGCGCCGAGGCGGCGCATCCGACTGGGGTAGCTGGTGGTCGGACCGCCGAGAACTGCTATCTTCCGGTGGCCCTGCGCGATGAGGTGGGAGACGGCGGTGCGGGCCGCAGCCCGGTCATCTACGCCCACCATCGAGAGGTTCGGGAAATCCAGCTCGTCGGAGACCAGCGTCGTCAGCACCGAGGGGACGGTGATGTTCGCAAAGCCCTGCTGGAAGTTGGCCACGCTGCCGCCGAGGAATATCATGCCTTTGGGCTTTATCTCCCGCAGGATCTTTTGGGCGGCGTCTATCTCGTTGGCATTCTCGTCCAGATAGGAGACGATGCCGCTGTACCCGTAGAGGGTCGCGGCCCGCTGCAGCTGAACGAGGAAGTCCGAGAAGAAGAGGTTCCGGGTACCTTTGACCACAAAGACGAGGCTGCGGGACTGCTGGATCTTCAGCTGCCGGGCGTTGGTGTTCGGCACGAAGCCCGACTCCCGCATCATCTGAAGCACCTTTTCTTTCGTTTCGGGACGCACATCCGGCCGGTCATTGATGACGCGGGAGATGGTGCTGACGGAACAGCCGCTCAGACGGGCAATGTCTTTGATGGTCATGTTCGGCATTCCGGGAAGCACCTCTCTTTCGGTCGAAGTTCTGGTTTTTACTGAAATCGCTCGGGAACGATGTCGGGAACGGTTTCAGTGACTATAGTATGGCATAATTTGTGGAATAAATCAATAACCCTGAAACACTTTTGGCAGAATTGCATAACAAATCGACCCTCCTTTGTGCAGGTTGATTTGCCCGCAGAGCGAAAAGCAAATCGATTTCCGGCAATTCCCGGTACATGTCAAAATCTCCCGGAACGACCGTACTCTTTTGTAACTTTTAGAGCAAAAAAGGGCGTTCTCATGCAGGATGGATACAAGCTGAACAGACGGGCCGGAGCAAAAATGAACCGAAAAAATCCCGGTATCCCTGCCGCCGGAGCGGAAAGGATACCGGGAATGAGATTTTTGGGGTTTACTCGGCGCGCAGGGCTTTGACAGGGTTGCACTTGGCTGCGCCGCGGGCCGGGATGATGCCGGCCAGAATGGTGAGCAGGGTAGCCAGCGCCACGAGGAAGAGGGCTGCGTCTACGGGCAGGGAAGCAACGAGGGTCGAAGTGCCGGAGACTTTCTGGATGATGATGTTTCCGGGGATGAGCAGTATCTCGCTGAGGACGATGCCCATGACGCCCGAGCAGAGACCGATGATGAAGGTCTCTGCGTTGAACACCTCGGAGACGTTCCGCTTGGAAGCGCCGATGGCGCGCAGGATGCCGATCTCCTTCCGGCGCTCGAGGACGCTGATATAGGTGATGACGCCGATCATGATGGAGGAGACTGCCAGCGAGATGGAGACGAAGGCCACCATCATGCTGCTTATCATGTCCACGATTTCGGTCACGCTGGTCATCAGGGTACCCACGAGGTCGGTGTACTGCACCATCTTTTCGTCTTCACCCTTTGCAGACATCCCGGCGTTGTAGGCATCCAGCTTTTCCAGAATGGTGGCCTTGCTGGCGAAGTCCTTCGGATAGATCTTGATCTGGCTGGGGGCGGCCTCGTCCGCGTAGCCGAAGGCCGTCAGGTTGGCCTCATAGGTGGCGGAAGAGGAGCGGAGGGTGGAGCGCATCAGCTCGGTCAGCTCGGAGGTGGTCATGTTGAGCTGGATGGCCTTCTGGAAAGCCGACGCGTCGATCTTGATGGCGCTCTCCATCTGGCTGCTCAGCTTGCCGATGTTCTGCTGGATGGCCGTCTTGAGCTGGGACTGTATCTGGTCCTGGAAGGTGACGATGCCCTTCTGGATGGCAGCGTCCAGCTGACTTTTCAGCACCTCTGTGATTTGGTCGGAGTAGGTCTCCATCACGGTCTGGATGGTGGTCTGCAGAGCGCTCGAGAGCTGGCCCTGCAGCTTGTCCGGGTCAACGAGGTCTTTCATGGACTCGGCCATCAGCTTCTGGAACTGCTCTGACTTGAGGTAGGCAGAAAAGCTCCACTTCTTGAAGTTGAGGATGCCGTTGCCGATGATATATTTCTTATAGTCCTTGAACACCTTATGCACGAGGTCCTGCAGGGCCTCCGGCGAGACGGAGAGGTCCAGCTCTGCAAAGGCATCGCTGAGGTCGATGTCGGGAAGCTCGTCAATGTCGAGGGAAAAATCCGAGAAGTCGATGAGGCTGCTCAAATCGAAACTGCCGCTGCTGAGGTCGAAGGCACCGTTCAAATCGAAGTCGAGGGCATCGGCATCAAAAGAGAAGGCATTCTTGAGGGCGTTGGTGTCGATGGAGAAGAGACTGGTCAAATCGAAGTCGCGGAGGCTCTCGGCCTTGCCGAAGCTCTCGCCGGTGAGGACGTTGGTGGCGGGGTCAGCCATCTGCTGCTTCACGATGTCGCTGTCGGCAGCGTCCTCCATGACCTTCTCGGTCAGGGAGGCGGGGTAGGCGATGCCGGAGGTGAGCATGGAAGCGGAGGCGGTGTAGTCCGGCTGGACGATGCCCACGATGGTGATGTCCTCGCCGTTCTCCACCAGCTGCTGCATATAGTCCTTGTCGTCGGCCTTGCTCTTCCAGATGCCGTAGGTGTCGTCGTAGACGTAGGTGTCGGCGCTGTTCACCAGCTTGAACTTCAGGCCCATCAGCTCGTCGTAGCTGTAGGTGCGGAAATCGCTGGGGACATCGACGTTCTGGTTCTGGGCGAACTGCTGTATCATCTTGTCCAGCTCGGCGGAGTCCCGCAGACCCATGGAGTAGAGGGCGTAGTCGGTCACGGTGCCGTATTTGCTCAGAACGACGACACATTCGGTGGGCTTTTCGGGCCAGCGGCCAGCCTTGACTTCGTACTGGGACTTATAAAGGTCGCTGTTGGCGGGCAGCTGATAGAATACGCTGGTGTTGCTGCCCATGCTGTTCATCAGGCTGCTGGTGACGGAGGTGGAGCCGGAACCCGAGCTTCCCAGACCCAGCATCGAGAGGGTGGAGTCCGGGTTGACCTGATGCACACTGCCGTCGGCGTTCTGCCGGTAGATCTGGGGCGAGACGCTGTAGGAATACTCGATGGAGGTGGCGTCATCTGCAATGGTGGACTCGTCGCTGTCGAGATATTTCTTTAAGGAAGTGAGGTCGTTGGACGTCAGGCCCGACACCATCTTGGTGATGAGCTGGCGGACCGAGACCATTCCCTCCACGCCGCCGGAGGTGTCCTTTTTGCCGTCCTCGTCGGTGGGCAGGCCGGTGGCTGTGGTGCCGTCGCTGCTGCCCGAGGACAAAAAGCTCGTGATGTCCACGCCGCTGCTCAGGATCTGCAGCGGGTATTCGCTCAGGGTGGAGCGCTCCATGTCGGCAATGTAGGCATTGACGCCGGTGGACAGCGAGATGATAAGGGCGATGCCAATGATGCCGATGCTGCCCGCGAAGGCCGTGAGCAGGGTGCGGGCCTTTTTGGTGCGCAGGTTGTTGAAGCTCAGGGCCAGCGAGGTGAGCCACGACATGGACGAACGGCCCATGTTCTTGTGGATGGGAGGGGCAAGCTTTGTGTCGTCCGGCTCGAAGGGGCGGGTATCGTCGGTGATAGCGCCGTCCCGCAGACGGACGATGCGGTTGGCATACTGCTCCGCCAGTTCGGGGTTGTGAGTGACCATGACCACAAGGCGGTCTTTTGCCACATCCTTCAGCAGCTCCATGACCTGGATGCTCGTCTCGCTGTCCAGTGCGCCGGTGGGTTCGTCGGCCAGCAGGATGTCGGGGTTGTTGACGAGGGCGCGGGCGATGGCCACGCGCTGCATCTGGCCACCCGACATCTCGGTGGGGCGCTTGTGGAGCTGGTCCCCGAGGCCCACCTGCCGCAGCGCCTCGGCGGCACGGCGGCGGCGCTCAGCGCCCGACACGCCCGAGATGGTCAGGGCCAGTTCGACGTTGGCGAGGACGGTCTGGTGGGGGATGAGGTTATAGCTCTGGAACACGAAGCCGACGGTGTGGTTGCGGTAGGAGTCCCAGTCCCGGTCGGTGTAGCGGCGGGTGGAGATGCCGTTGATGATGAGCTCGCCGTTGTCGTAGCGGTCGAGGCCGCCGATGATGTTGAGCAGCGTGGTCTTGCCCGAGCCGCTGGGGCCGAGGACGGCGACGAATTCGCTGTCGCGCAGGTTGAGGCTGACCCCGTTGAGCGCTGCCTGTGTCAGATCGCCGGTGGTGTATTTCTTTTCGATATTGATAAGCTGAAGCATTGGCCTGCCTTTCCGGCAGCAGAACGGGGGAGTGTCTGCTGACCTGTTCCGCCCGACATTTGTGGACGGAGAGGGAAACATAGTATCTGTTTGATTTTATCAGAAGAATATGAACAATTTATGTCGTAACGGGTGCCAAGTTCTGTGTTTTCTGCCGAAGGATGGAAAAGCGTTGCAGCCTGCGCGGAAAAGCGTTCCAAACCAGGAGGATGCGGCAGATGTGTCTTGATTTTTGGAGCGGTTGATGGTATTCTTGAGACAATATCCATGTTAATATTTTCAGTGTTCCAAAATTCGACGAAAACTGACGCAAATTTGTCGTTGCAACTCCTTTCGACGCTCCATACAATTTTATACAGTATAGTATGAAGTAGTTTGTCCGGCATAAGTGGATGGGCCGGGCAGATGGGGTGAGGAGGATGCAGAATGAAACAGAATGTCCCATTGGTGAGGAGTTTTTCGGCGCTGGAACCGTATCAGGAGGCGTATACCCTCGCCTGTTCTCTGGAGACGGAGGGACAGGGCTGCTGGCTGACCGTGAGCCGGACAAAAGCTCTGGACGACCCAGCAGACACGGCCCGTACATGGGTCCCGGCCCCGGAAGAGGAATGCGGACGGCTGCTGCAGTTTTTGTATGAGAACTCGGTCCAGCCGGAGCTGTGGCAGGATGCTATTTCCTGCTGGTATCCGCAGGCGGAGCAGGCAGAAAACCTGCGGGAAGGGGGCGCGTCGTGTGAGTTATGAGGAACAGGACGTCATATGGCGCGTAGCTCTGGCCAGCTATGACCCCAGAGAGATGCGGGTATGGACACGCTATCTTGAGGAGCGCAACCCGGCCATCCGCTGTACGGGCTACCGCAGCAGCCGGACGCTGCTGGAACGGCTCGAGCAGGGCGATGTGGACGTTCTGGTGCTGGGCGGCAGACTGGAGGACATGGACAGCATCCAGTTCCTGCCCAAGATACGCGGCCTTGCCCGCAAGCCTCTGGTGCTTCTGCGGGACGACGGACGCAATGAGAAATCGGCTGTGGAGAGCCTGAGTCAGGAGGACGCATGCTACCTCATCCGTCAGGCCACACTGGAAGATATGCTGCAGGAGCTGCGCGTTCCGGCCCACCGCCCGGCGGAGAGTCTGGAAAAGCGCTGCGAGCGCATCTACCGCAGCTGGGGTCTGAGCACCTACGATGCCAACAAGCGCTACCTGACCGGTGCGCTTCGGATGATGATGGGCTCTGACCACCGTCTGGCCATCCGCAAGGAGATATTAGGGCCGGTGGCGGAGGAATACAATCTCACCGTGGCGGCTGTGGACAGCGCCCTCCGGCGGCTGCTGGAGACGCTGGACGAGACCGGTACCCAGACATGGCGGGATTTTCGAAAAGAGTATGGCTTAGAGCGCAGGAAGGTGACTATCGGCCGCCTGCTTTATGCGCTGGAAAGTAAACTGAGTCAGCAGTGAGGTGCTGATCACACGACGCGGAGGTAGAGCAGAATGCGCAGGCGAAACGATGGGGCAGGAGGCTCCCTTCGGGAGGAGTTTGGGGATGTGTGCTTTCATGCCCTTGGCATCATCGACCAGAACCGGGAATATCTGCAGATGCATCTGCTGGCGTCGGCCGACCTGCCCACCCGGCAGGCACTTTCGGACATCCAGATAGAGTCTGCCCGGCTGGACCGCACGGTACGCAATGCCATTACGCTTTATCAGCTGGAAAATGAAGAGCTGAGTGAGCTGCAGCCTCTGGACCTGTGCAGTCTGCTGGAAAAAGCGGGCCGTCTGGCCCCGGACATCCAGCGGTCACTGGAAATAGCGCTCACGACGGAGAGCGGGGGCATCGAGCACTGCACCGTCATGGGCGTTCCCGATGAGGCCGAACAGCTGCTGCTCCACCTCATCTCCAACGCGCTGCGGGCCTGCGATGCAGGCGGCAGGGTGTGGGTGAGCCTGAAACAGAAAAAGACCGGCGTCGTGCTCCGGGTGGAAGACAACGGCTGCGGCCTGATGGAGGAAGACCCCATCGAGAACAACCGCCGCTTCCTCAGCGGCGCAAAGCTGGGTCTCCGCATCTGTAAGCTCATCTGCCGCCGTGCAGGCTGGAAGCTGACGCTGACGGCCCGGCCGGGCGGCGGCACCCGGGCGCAGGTGGTGTTCCCGCTGGCATCCTGCGAGGACATCCCACCGGAAATGGAACTCCACTCCAGCGAGGAGAACGACATCCGCGCAGCGCGGTTCGCAAGCCGGGCGGCACAGGAGCTCCTTCTGCTGAGGAGATATTGAACGAGACAAAAAGGCATCTGCAATGCTGCCCGGGACGGCGCAGCGCAGATGCCTTTGCTTTTTGTGCGGGACAGGGAAGAGAGCAGAAAAATTGACAGACGGTAAAGAATCTTAGTAGAAACAGCCCGAAATCCACAGAAAAGTTTGCGAAATTAACAAAATGTTTAACTTTGCAAGATGATTTTACTGTTTTTAAGGTGTAAAATAATCCCGAATGATTGATTGTCAGCCGGATTTGGTTTATAATACCCGTGTATGCGAGTCTGAAATTTGATTCGTTAGCAAACAACTTCTGCCCGGGCCGGAGAGCCCTGTGTGCAGAGGGAGAGTGCATTGTCCTTCAGGAGGAAAAACAACTGTGAGAGTAGGTCTTGACATCGGCAGCACTACCATCAAATGCGTGGTGCTGGATGAAAACGATACCCTTTTATATTCGACGTATGAGCGCCACTACAGCCACATTCTGGAAAAGGCGCAGGAGCTGCTGCGCCGCATCGACGCAGAGCAGCTGCATGGCCGGAAAGCGCTGCTCAGCATCTCCGGCTCCGCCGGCATGGGCCTGGCCGACAGCTGCGGCGTGCCTTTCGTGCAGGAGGTGTTTTCCACCCGCGTGGCGGTCAAAAAGTTCGTCCCTGCGACGGACTGCGTCATCGAGCTGGGCGGTGAGGATGCAAAGATCCTGTTCCTGACCAACGGCACCGAAGTCCGCATGAACGGCAGCTGCGCCGGCGGCACGGGCGCTTTCATCGACCAGATGGCGACGCTGCTCAAGATGAGTGCCGATGAGATGAACAAGGCGGCCGAACAGGCCACCCGTACATACACCATTGCATCCCGCTGCGGCGTTTTCGCCAAGAGCGACGTGCAGCCCCTCATCAATCAGGGCGCAAAGACCGAGGACATCGCGGCCAGCATCTACAAGGCCGTGGTCAACCAGACCATCGCCGGTCTGGCACAGGGACGCCCCATTCAGGGCAATATCCTCTATCTGGGCGGTCCGCTGACCTTCAGCACCGTGCTGCGCAAGAGCTTCGACGAGGCACTGGGCGTTACCGGTACCTGCCCCGAGAACAGCCTGCTCTACGTCGCGCTGGGCGCTGCCCTCTACGCCGACAAGGAGTTCGTCCTCTCGGACGTGGCCGCTGCGCTGGATGAGTACGCTGCCACGGCGACCTACGCCAGCGAGCCGCCCCTCTTCGCCAACAAGGAAGAGTATGAGGTATTCCATGCCCGCCATATGTCCCACAGCGTGCCGCGGGTGGCGTTCGGCGCCCAGTGCGGCCCGGTGCATATCGGCATCGACTCCGGCTCCACCACCGTCAAGCTGGTGGTCGTGGACGAGCAGAGCCAGATCCTCTACACCAACTATCAGCCGAACCTCGGCAACCCGCTGCCCCTTATCCGGCAGCAGCTGCTGAAAATCTATAAAGAGCACCCCGGCCTCAAGGTGGCCAGCGTGACCACCACCGGCTACGGCGAAGAACTGGTCAAGAACGCCTTCCGCTGCGACTTCGGGCTCGTGGAGACCGTGGCCCACTTCACGGCAGCAAAATACTTCATGCCGGACGTGGACTTCATCATCGACATCGGCGGTCAGGATATGAAGTGCTTCAAGATCGAAGATGGTGCCATCAGCAACATCTTCCTGAACGAAGCCTGCTCTTCCGGCTGCGGCAGCTTTTTGCAGACCTTCGCGCAGGCACTGGGCTACGACGTCAAGGAGTTCGCAGCCCTCGGCCTCTTCGCCGACCGCCCCGTGGATCTGGGCAGTCGCTGCACCGTCTTTATGAACAGCTCGGTCAAGCAGGCCCAGAAGGACGGCGCGTCCATCGAGAATATCTCGGCGGGCCTGTCCATCAGCGTCGTCAAGAACGCACTGTACAAGGTCATCCGTGCGTCCAGCCCCGAAGAGCTGGGCCGGAAGATCGTTGTGCAGGGCGGTACGTTCTACAATGAGGCCGTCCTCCGCGCCTTCGAGAAGGAGATGGGCGTCGAGGTCATCCGTCCCGACATCGCCGGTCTGATGGGCGCTTACGGTGCGGCCCTCTTCGGTCTGCGCCAGTGCCGCAAGAACGGCCAGACCACCTCCGCCATGATGAGCGAGGAAGAGCTGGAGAACTTCGACCAGAAAGTCGTCAGCGTCAAGTGCGGCGGCTGCGGCAACCACTGCCAGCTCACCGTCAACACCTTTGCGGATGGCCGCAAGTACATTTCCGGCAACCGCTGCGACAAGCCCGTTACCGGCAAGAGCGCCGACAACAGCCTGAACCTGTACGCCTACAAGCAGGAGCTGTTGGCCAGCTACCAGCCGGTGCCCGGCAAGCGCGGCTCCATCGGCATCCCGCTGTGCCTGGGCTTCTACGAGCTGCTGCCCTTCTGGTGGGCCTTCTGGACCAAGCTGGGCTTTGCGGTGCACACCAGCCCGGTGTCCAGCCGCGGGCTGTATCTGGCCGGACAGGCCACTATCCCCAGCGATACGGCCTGCTTCCCGGCAAAGTTGAGCCACGGTCACATCAAGGCCCTGAGCCAGATGGAGCTGGACGCCATCTTCTACCCCTGCCTGACCTACAACG
>OLGJ01001283.1_pt1 | contig 11530 bp, 10 predicted proteins | sample 1605431 | NCBI WGS metagenome assembly OLGJ01 (sample SAMEA3888920, study PRJEB22519) | human gut metagenome | biome: human gut; feature: human-associated habitat; material: faeces | place: Denmark | collected 2009
TTTCTATCCGGAAAATGCAGCATACAACTCCTCTTTCAGTTTCTGTTTATATATTATATTATGCATTTATCCGGCAATATGACTTTTTATCCCACCAATATAGTATTATTTTCTTTATTTTGTAAAGTTTTTCTGATATAATCAATGGCTAGAAAAAAGGAGGACATGTTTCATGAGTATGAAATTAGTTAAACGAGTACCAACTGGCGATGAGATCAAGGAACTATACCCTCTTTCAAGCGAGTTGAAAGCCATCAAAGCCAGAAGAGATGAAGAGATCAGAAAAATTTTCGTAGGCGATGATGACCGATTTATATTTATCATCGGACCTTGTTCAGCAGATAATGAGGATGCTGTTTGCGATTATCAGAATCGTCTTGCAAAGGTTGCAGATGAAGTTAAGGATAAGATACTGGTCATTCCACGTATATATACTAACAAGCCAAGAACTACTGGTGATGGTTACAAAGGAATGCTCCATCAGCCTGATCCTACAAAGGCATCAGACATGCTCGAGGGCCTTTACGCCATCAGAAAAATGCATATAAGAGCTATCAGGGAGACAGGACTCACCGCTGCTGATGAGATGCTTTATTCAGAAAACTGGCAGTATGTAGATGATATCCTCTCTTACGTTGCCATAGGCGCACGTTCTGTTGAGGATCAGCAGCACAGACTTACCGCAAGTGGAATGGATGTTCCTGTAGGTATGAAGAATCCTACAAGTGGTGACTACAACGTTATGATGAATTCCTGTATAGCAGGACAGCATCACCACACATTCCTCTATTCTGGATGGGAGGCACATACAGACGGAAATCCTTTGACACATTGTATATTGAGAGGTGCACTGAATAAGCATGGACAGTCTATATCCAATTATCACTATGAGGATCTCAGGCTCCTTGCTGACACATACAAGAAGTTCAACCTCGTAAATCATGCATGTATAGTTGATGCCAACCACAATAATTCTGGCAAGAAATTTATTGAACAGCCAAGAATTGTCAAAGAGATAATCCACAGCAGGAATTACGATTCTGAGATCAAGAATCTTGTAAAGGGTGTTATGGTTGAGAGTTATATCGAAGACGGCAACCAGCCAGTAGATGGTGGATGCTATGGTAAGTCTATCACAGATCCTTGTCTTGGATGGGATAAGACAGAGAGACTTCTCAAAGAAGTTGCTGATCTTCTGTAAAAAATACATTTTAAGCCTGCGCGCTTATACAATTACACATGCTGTGCTTATACAACAAAAGAAAACCGGCGGATCTATCATGATACCACCGGTTTTCTTTATTTATCTGTCAGGCCGAAGCCTCGCAGAGTTTGACGAGTATGCATCTTCCCAAAGACACATCTCCCATCATCTTATATTTACTTGTAGTATACGCATACATCGGATCGACAACTCTTCTCAAAAGTCTTGAAAGAACTGGAACTGTAAATACATATTTAACCTTATACTCCCTGTCCGAATTCTCTGTTAATCTGGCAACATGATCCCTTATATCTATGTAGAACACCCCACTATCATTGCCGATAACATTGAACTGAAGACAACAATCATCAATATCCGCCAATTCCAAAGAACTGAGAACGCCGTCGATACACTCCACGCATTCTTTATACGTCATATAAACACCCAATCTTTATAAGAACTCGAAGTCTGCATCCTCATCGCCATCTCCGATAAGTGCCTGATTACGCTTTACTCCTTCTTCTACTTCACCAACAATAAGTTCTTCCTCTTCTTCCTCCTGAGCAGCCTGAGCACTCTTACCTGTGAATGCTGCCGGCTTTGGCTCTGCCTCTGGAGCAGCCTTTGGTGTCATCTTGAGCTTCTGAGGTGCATCTCCGCCCTGCGACTTCATCTTAAGCTTTGTTATAGGATCCGCCTCAACTGCAGCTTCAACCTTATTTGCAGCCTCAGCAACCTTTGCACTTGATCCACTCTTGAGTGTCTCCATCTCTTCCTTGAGCTTGGCAAGCTCAGCCTTTGCATTTGCGATAACCTCGTTAGCCTTCTTCTTAGCATCGTTTATTATCTTGTTAGCCTCAGCATTTGCTGCGTTGGCTTCCTTCTTGGAACCAGGAGCAGCCTGCTCGAGCTGCTTCTCAAGCTCATAAATCTTTACGCTGTTCTCCATAAGGTTCTTCTTTGACACTTCGTTCTCTGACTCAAGAGCTGCATACTTTGTCTCAAGTTCTGCATAATCTTCTGCAACTGAGCGCAGGAAGCTGTTAACCTCATCCTTATTATATCCAAAAAGTCCTTTTTTAAAGGTTTTAGATTCAATCTGATCCTTTGTCATTGTATAGTTCTCCTTTTCAGTATTAGTTCTCTCTATAATATTATCCTTTGCATATAGAAACTCCACTTGTAATTATATTAACAAATATTCATTTTTTCAACAATATTGTTGGATTTTATAAAATTTTCCCAATATATTACAATTTTTTCGGCAAATCATGGATATATTACAATTCATTACTGTCAAGTAATATGGTAAATGGCCCATCATTGGACAGATCCACTTTCATATCTTCACCAAATTCTCCATGTTCCACCACAGGAACAAACTCACGGCATCTTTCAATTATATACTCATACATCTCATTGGCCATATCAGGCGCTCCTGCACCAGTAAATGATGGTCTGTTGCCCTTCCGGCAGTCTGCGCACAAGGTAAACTGTGAAACGATCAGGAGTTGGCCGTTTACACTGTTTATGTCAAGATTTGTCTTGCCATTTTCGTCGGCAAATATCCTCATCTTCACAAGTTTGTTTATCATCTTGTCAGCGATCTCTCTGGTATCCGAATCGTATACTCCGACAAACACCAGAAGACCTTTCTGGATGCTGCCTATCATATTTCCATCTACCTCGACTGATGCGTGATTGACACGCTGTATAACAAATTTCATTTTACGGATCCTTTCATAGTCTTTTTACAGACTATTTTTTCAACAATATCATTTTGACAGTTATTTTCTGGTCATACTATCTGTCCGACATGCTTATCGCTTCAACTGCAACACTGCCGCCTCTTACAACTTCTATCCTGTTAGGGAATCTCTCCTTGAACAGTTTTATGGCATTGTCATTCTTTGCATCAGTCTGAACGCACTCTACAAGCACAGATTTCTTATTGTAGTCAGTTATCTTGTATCCAAATGCATTTGCAATTCTGAATACTTCATCTTTATCCTCATTTGAACAGCTGTTGACCTTGATAAATAAAATCTCGTTGTTGTGAATGGCTATATCAGTGTAGTCAACTACCTTGATAACCTCAACACTTCTATTGAGTTGCTTTTTCACCTGCTCAAATGTCCTGTCATCACTGGTGAAACCGATGGTCATTCTGGATATTGTCTCATCCTCGGTTACTCCAACGGTTATAGTATCTATATTGTATGATTTGCTTGAAAACAAACCTGAAATTCTTGCAAGTACACCTACCTCATTCTCTACGAACAGGCATATCCATCTCTTCTTTACGCTCATTCTATATACCCCTTTCATCTGGATAATATACAAATCTATATATGTACATTCTATTACCAATATAAAATCAATTTATCAATATCAGCAGTCAAGTATCATGTCATTCAGTGACTTTCCACCCGGAACCATAGGAAATACGTTGGCCGTAGGATCGATGAAGAATTCTATAACTGTAGGTCCGTTTGTATTTGCCCTGGCAGCCTCAAATGCCGGCCTGATTTCCTCAGGCTTTGTAACTCTGATGCCCTTTGCATCATAGCTCTCTGCCAGTTTTACAAAGTCAGGAGAATACTTTGGACAGCATTTATCCGGATTCTGACAGTCTCTGTTGCATCTTCTTCTGTATCTGAGACATGTACTGCTGTATCTCTTATTGAAGAACAGCTCCTGCCACTGGCGTACATTGCCGAGATAGCCGTTGTTCAGTATACAGAGGGTAACAGGAAGCTCAAGCGCAACAGCTGTAGCCATCTCCTGAATGTTCATCTGGACTCCGCCGTCTCCGGATATACAGATAACATCTTTATCCATGTTGCCAAGCTTTGCGCCTATGGCAGCAGGAAATCCATAACCCATGGTTCCAAGACCTCCAGAAGTTAAGAGCTGTTTGTTCTCGTCTATATCAATGTACTGCGTTGTCCAGAGCTGATTCTGTCCAACATCAGTTGTAACGATGAGATTGCTGTACATATCGTTTATGGTTCTGATGATAGCCTCAGGGGTCACACCATCATATCTGTTCATGTTGATAGGATACTCAGCCTTGACATTCATAATGTCATCCACCCAGCCTTTGATATCAAGAGGTTCTGCATATTCAAGCATCTTGGATATGGCAACCTTGGCATCAGCAACTATAGGTATATCTACCTTTATATTTCTTGATATGGACGCTGCATCTATATCAACATGTATGATCTTGGCATTCTTGGCAAATGTATCTATAGTACCTGTTATTCGGTCGTTAAATCTACATCCGATGGAGAAAAGAACATCGCTCTCCATGATAGCCTTGTTGGATGCCATGTTACCATGCATACCGATGTTACCGACATAGAGTGGATGGTCAGTAGGAATAGCACCCTTACCCATAATTGTAGTAACTACAGGTATACCGGTCTTCTCTGCAAGCTCCTGCATTTCTTTTCTCGCATGTGCGATATTGACTCCGCCGCCGCAGAGGAACACAGGCTTCTTTGCATTCTTAAGCTCCGCAAGGGCTCGCTTGATCTGTCCAACATGTACACCCTCTGAAGGCTTGTAACCTCTGATATTTACTTCTGTAGGATACTCGTCACTTCCCATGGCAAGCTGTATATCCTTAGGAATATCAACAACTACAGGACCTGGCTTTCCGGTTCTTGCTATGTAAAAAGCATTTTTAATGATCCTTGCAAGATCTTCTCTCTTTCTTACTGTGACTGCATACTTACATATGCTTCTTGTGATTCCAACTATATCAACCTCCTGAAAAGCATCATTTCCAATAAGATTCATTGGAACCTGTCCTGTAAAACATACCAGTGGCACGCTGTCGTAGTTGGCTGTGGCAATTCCCGTTACAAGGTTTGTCGCACCCGGACCACTTGTTACCAGACACACTCCAACTCTTCCTGTTGAACGTGCATATCCATCTGCTGCGTGGACAAGCGCCTGCTCGTGTCTTGGAAGTATCATATCGATACCTTCTGCATCATACAACGCATCAAACAGGTCTATCGCCGTTCCACCAGGGTATGCGAACAGAGTGTCTACCCCCTCTTCCTGCAACGCTTTTACAAACATCTTTGCTCCATTGATCTCCATATCTTATACCTCCTGTAAAGTTCATGATAATCTAAACTTACGCCTCGGGATGTATATATGCACCCCATGCATAGAAAAAGCCCTAAGCGCAACTGTTTTACGCTTAGGGCGAATATGTTCATATCCGTGGTACCACCTAAATTCAGACAAATGTCTGCACTCATCAGATACTATAATAAATTATCACTGTAATCATTATTAATATCTTATTCCTGTAACGGGGAAAACCGTTGAAACCTACTCGACAACAGCCGACAAATATGTATGCTGCAATCTTTCAATCCACTGCTCGAAGGCTACCTTCCACACATTCCTGATGAAGACTCTCACCACCGTCTTCTCTCTGTTGATCGGGGGGATGCATGTACTCCTCCTCGTCATAGCATTTGACTATTTCCCGGTCGTTTTACGACCCTTAGATGTGATTATTTTATCATTAACATGAAGATGTGTCAACGATTCTTTTACTTGCCCGCCAGCAGTTCAAACCAGAACACATCATAACCTGCCGCAGCGGCAACTCTCTGGGAGGCTATATGGGACATGCCAGTTCCATAATATGGTATCCTGCCACTTCTGAGTATATCCATAGTGAGTTCAGATACCAGCGATGTACCCACATGCCTTCCCTCAGCATCTTGAACAACATTTATACCAATCTGCCAGAAGTCGTCACTGTCAGCGCTTGCGCCAGCCATACCAATAATCTCACCATCTGATACAGCAGCCACAGCCAGCACATCAGGAGTGTTATCATCAAAGCAAAATGCTTCATTCCATCTGTCATCTCCTTTGAATTGCAGGATCTCATCCCCCGTATACCTGACAAGGTTAAAATCTTCTTTAAACTTCGAATCAATCAGTTTATCTGTAGTATCTTTTCTCACTGCCTGTTCGCTCAGTTTTGTCGGAAGGTAAAATGGGTGAGCAGATTTCAATTTGCATCCGTATCTGGAAAGAATATTATCGAGCTCACGAAAATTCTCTATATCCATGAACCATTTTCCAGATGCATTCTCATAGCGTTTTCTGCATTCATCTACAATCTCTCTCCTACCGGTAAATAGCAACTTGCCATTTACCACAGCTATTTTGAGTGGGCACTTTTCCTGTCCTTTGAACCGTCTTTGTCCTTCTATCTGTTTGTATTCAGAAAATATATTGTCACCGGAATATATATCGGCCGCATCACAGCAATAATCTCTTGCCAGCTGATCATACAGTGCATTCTTCATCTTCCAAGACAGCCAATGTTTTCTCGTCATAATATTCGTATGTCCTATCCGGACTTCATTCAAAAGAGGCACATCCACTTCATCACAGGTATGATGAAACACAAATCCGAGCTTTTCCTGTACTATGCGGGACTTGGAATTGCCATCGTAGTAACCGCACCATATCGTTCTCATGCCCAGATCAAGGAATCCATGTTCTATAAGCCTCCCAGCCGCCTCCGGTGCGTATTCGTTGCCCCAGTGAGGCTTTCCTATCCAGTATCCAAGCTCACATTCGTCATCGCGATCTGTCATATCTGTCCTTCCATTTAACAGTAATTCGATGGCACCAACAACCAGACCTCTGTCCTTCAGACACACAGCGTAACACTCCGGCCCATTAAATACATTCCGTATCACATCAAGGCTGTACTCCCTGCTCTCATGCACAGGCCAGCCAGCTATAGGTCCCACATCAGGGTCACTTGCATATTCAAATAATATATCTACGTCACTCTCCTGCCAGTGACGTAATATTAATCTATCAGTTTCTAAAATCAAATCATATTCCCCTTTCATATAAGACTTTATTTTTCTGATACACCTATTCTAAATTATATATACCACTAAATGTCGCACTCACTGTTTAGCTAATTCAGTCTTCTTATCCCAGTCTGTGCTTTCCCAGTTCTTCACTATCCTCAGATATTTACCGAGATTGATAAATGATCTAACGATCTCGTCCACTATGACTGCAAGAAAGACGCCTGCTATTCCAAGTTTAAAGACAAACACGAACAAAAGTGCCACAGAAACCACCCACAAAGTGCCAAACAGCTGTGTTATGAGCATCCATATCGTGTTGCCACTGCCCCTGATTGCATTGCCAACAACTATGTTTGCTGATTTTGCGAACAGATTGATACTGATAAAGATCAGATATATCCCACACAATTATACTCTTGTCGTTGGTGAAAAGTGATATGATCTGCTGTGGAAACGCAAGACAGACACCGAGTGTGATGATTCCAACTACTATACACAAGCCATACGCACAGACACATACACCCTTGTATTTACCCAGATCATTGTTTCCTTTTGCCTCACCGGTTAGTGTCATTGTACCGTTTCCTATCGCTCCAATGATGACAACCGCCAGGACTTCAACACTGAATATGATGGAATAAATTCCGGCAGCCATCTCATTTATTGCGTTGAGAATCCTTATAAGCAGCAGATTGCCAAGATTCCATGCAAAATCCTCAAGAGCTGTGTTCACTCCCAGCTTTGCCGACAAAAGATACGGCTTTATATGTGCCTTTACCACCCATTTCATAGATGGTTTAGTGTTAAGTTTCTTGCTTGATACCACGAATATCACTGCAAATATAACTCCAGAGTACTCCGCTATTGTCGTCGCTATGGCTGCACCCTTTATCCCCATGGCTGGAAACCCAAATCTTCCAAATATCATAACCCAGTCAAGTAGTATATTTACACCAGATCTTAATATTCCATATACAACAAGTGGTTTGGTATAGTTTGATGTCTGGAGTATGACGCTGAATGCACCACCCAGTCCTGTTATAAGAAATACGGGCGCATAATATCTTGAATAATCAAGACACATCGGCATCAGGCCGTCTGACACACCCATGAGTCTGAATACAAATTCAGCGCAGAATGTCCAGAAGAAAAATAACAGTATCGGTATGATATTATTGTATTTCACCATGGCACCGGAGTATTCCTCTATGTGTTCGGTATCTCCTGCACCAACGCTCTGACTTATCAGTATAGACGCTCCTGTCACGATGGAGAAACAAAACGACATGGTGGTCCACATCGGTGAAGTCACATTGCCAAGCGCACTCATGTACATGCTGTTTACGTGTCCTAAGAATATTCTGTCTATAAGCATCTGGAGCTGAGATATCAGATTGCTAAGCATGATCGGAACCGCAATATTTAACAGTCCCGGAAGGTATTTTTTGTTAGTCTTTATTAAAGTGTTTTTCATTGCAGTATTTCTCTTTCTATTATCAATATTTTGTAGGTTCAAATGTCATGATGTTTATTGCCGATTTTGTGTTCATACTCACCGAAAACAAATATGATACATTATATCAATACTTAACATATCTTGCATCAAACTTATAGTATTATATAAAAGTTCTATAAAATCAACTCCCCAATATAATATATAGATACCACAAAAAGAGGTAAATATATGTGTTCCATCGCAGGATTCTATAACTCCAACAGGGATTTCAATACCAAACATGAACGATTCTCATACATATTGAACGACATGAATAATGCACTTGCTCACAGAGGTCCGGATGCACAGAATACAGTGCTGTCATCCCACTGTGGGCTTGCTCACACCAGACTGTCCATACGTGACGTGGTAAGAGGCGAACAGCCCATGAAAAAGACAATCGGAGAAAATGCTGTATACATAGTGTACAACGGCGAGATCTACAACACGAAGGAACTGAAATCGGAGCTGCTCGCCCTTGGATATACATTTGATACAACTTCGGACACAGAGGTTATTCTCAACTGTTTTCTTCACTTCGGTCCCGATTTTGTTCACAGGCTGAACGGAATATTTGCATTTGCGATATATGACGAACATATCCAGACCATATATCTGTACAGGGATCACTTCGGTGTGAAGCCGCTGTACTACTCAGTAACTGATGACGGAACACTTGTCTTCGCCTCAGAGATCAAAGGACTGCTCTACTATCCAGGTATAAGGCCTGTCATTGATGCACGGGGACTATGTGAGGTGTTCGGAATCGGGCCGTCCAAGACTCCAGGCTGTGGAGTATTTCAGAATATAGACGAAGTAAAGCCGGGACATTTCATGAAATTCTCACCCTACGGAATGACAGACTTCACATATTACCGCATAACCAGCAATCCTCACACTGACAGCTATGAAGACACTGTGGAAAAAGTCCGTTATCTTGTCAAGGACAGTATAGAGAGACAGATCGTATCGGATGTGCCTGTATGTACATTTCTCTCGGGGGGCATCGACTCATCAATCGTCAGCAGCGTATGCGCCGCAAAACTCAGGGAGCAAGGGAAAAAGCTGCACACTTTCTCATTTGATTTCAAAGATAATTCCAAATATTTCAAGTCAAATGCATTCCAGCCGGAGCAGGATCGACCATATGTAGATATGATGGTAGCCCACATAGGTTCAGACCACACATATCTCACCTGCAATTACAGTGATCTTGCAGACTATCTGTATACTTCCGTGGAATCAAGGGATATGCCGACTATGGCGGATGTGGATTCTTCCCTTCTCTACTTCTGCTCACTTGTGGCAAAGGAATACAAAGTAGTATTGACCGGAGAATGTGCAGATGAGATATTCGGAGGCTATCCTTGGTTTTACAGGGATGAACTGCTGTCTGCAGACACATTCCCATGGATGAAGGATCTGTCGCCAAGGCTCTCAGTACTGTCACCGGACCTCAGAGATTGTCTTGATATACCAGGATATGTGTCATCTCTGTACAATTATCTCTTATCCGAGATCAATCTTCTCCCGGGGGAATCCGATACAGAAAAGCGGCGCAGGCAGATATCTTATCTGAATATCAGGATGTTCATGCAGACATTGCTTGACAGAATGGACAGAACCAGCATGGCGAGCGGTCTGGAAGCCAGAGTTCCATTTGCAGATCCACGAATACTTGATTATGTGTTCAATGTTCCATGGGAGTACAAATATTCCGAAGGCTGTGAGAAAAAGCTTCTGAGAGAAGCCATGAAGGATTACGTACCGCACGAGATCATGTACAGAAAGAAAAGCCCATATCCAAAGTCATATGACCCTCATTATGAACAGGAGCTTGCAAAGAGGCTTCTCTGCGTGCTAAATGATCCGGAAAGTCCTCTTCTGCCTCTCATCGACAGAGAATATGTGAAAAACTTCATAAACGCGCCAAAGGATTACGGCAGACCTTGGTTCGGCCAGCTCATGGCAGGACCTCAGATGATGGCATATCTTCTCCAGATTGATCACTGGCTGAGAAAATATGCTATTGTCCTTGACATATAAAAAGACTTCCAGACTTCTGTATACATGCGGCGTATCGAAAATGGCGAATACGCTGCATGTACAAGAGTTCTGAAAGTCTTGTTTTTACAGGCAATTTATATATTTGTTATTTATAGATTGCTTTCGCAGAAGGACTGCCCTTCTTTATCAGTTTCTTGTATGCTGTGGCCTTATTCCTAGGTACTGCAAATGTAATTTTGCTGTATGTTCCACTGAAGGCTTTTGCGCCAACGCTCTTGAGCTTAGCTGACTTTATCGTCATCTTCTTAAGGTTTTTGCATGATAAAAATGCGTTTGACCCTATGCTTGTCACATTGTTACCTATAGTGGCATTCTTTAGAGCCGTATACCTGCTGAATGCATTTGCGCTTACAGATGTTATCTTAAACCTTACATCTCCTATAATGACAGTATCTGCGATGGTCAGTGATGCAAATTTCTTATCTGACCTTGAGTACGTTGTACCGGCAATTGCAACTGTTCCGGTGCCGTCTGTCTTTGCTCCGGTTATAGTGTATTTGAATTTTCCAACTGTATATGTCTTTCCCTTGGCAGCCTTTACTATGGCAAATGTCTTTGTTATCTTTCCTGAATATGCATTCTTACCACGTATTATCACACTAGCCTTGCCCACCGCTTTGTTCTTGCTGTAGGTGACAGTGTAATCCTTGTTCAGTCTAAGTGTCTTTGCACCAGCCTTTACAACAAGAGACTTCTGGGTATGTACCTTTCCATTATAGATCTTGTTCTCTATTCCGGAAACAGTGATCTTGCTTGTCTTTTTACTTATATCAGTTGTTGCAAGTTTGGCAATACTTCCAATTTTAGTTGCTTTGCACACGGTACATGTGAATGTCTTCACACCTGTCGCCGTGTATGTAGGTTTCCTTGTCACCCTGCCGGAATTCC
>OLGJ01001288.1_pt1 | contig 11504 bp, 9 predicted proteins | sample 1605431 | NCBI WGS metagenome assembly OLGJ01 (sample SAMEA3888920, study PRJEB22519) | human gut metagenome | biome: human gut; feature: human-associated habitat; material: faeces | place: Denmark | collected 2009
GAGTGCCACAACGACTGCGTCATCAAGCAGCAGACCGGCGAGTGCATCATGCCCCGGGAGGGCGTATTTGCCCGGGTGCTGAAGGGCGGCGAAATTCATGTCGGCGACGAAGTGACTCTTCTGCCGCCGCTGGAAGATCCGCCGCTGCGCGCTGCGGTCATCACCCTTTCGGACAAGGGCAGCCGGGGCGAGCGGGAGGACAAGAGCGGCCCCCTCATCGTGGAGATGCTCACCGCCGCAGGCTATGTGGTGGAAGAGACGATGCTCCTGCCCGACGAGGCCAAGGCGCTGAAAGCACAGCTCATCCGTCTGGCCGATGGCCGTCAGGTGAACCTTATCCTGACCACCGGCGGCACCGGCTTCTCGCCCCGGGATATTACCCCCGAGGCCACCTATGCCGTGGCCGACCGCAACGCCCCCGGCATCGCCGAGGCCATGCGGTACCACAGCCTTTCCATCACCCCCCGCGGGATGCTGAGCCGCGCCGCCAGTGTATTGCGCGGCAAGACGCTCATCGTCAACCTGCCGGGCAGTCCGAAAGCCGTGAAGGAGAACCTCGAGTACATCCTGCCCAGCCTCGGGCACGGCGTCCGCATCGCCGCCGGTCTGGACGGCGAGTGCGCCCGCAAGTAACATTGTTGTCCCGCTCCGGTTTCGGGACGTGAACATATATGAGGGAATTTTAGCCACTATAGAAGGAGAAAATTCATGAAAACCGATCTCATTTCCCGCCGCAGCTTTCTGTCCGTGGTCGGCGCAGTCGGCGCTGCTGCTGCCCTGACCGCCTGCGGCGGCTCTGCTTCCAGCACTGCCTCTTCCGCAGCTGCTTCCGAGGCTGCTGGCGAGAGCGTCGAGCTCATCGTCTTCGCCGCTGCCTCCCTGACCGAGACCCTGAACGCCATCGCCCAAGACTACTCTGCAGAGAACCCGGGCGTCACCTTCCGCTTCAACTTTGATTCCTCCGGTACTCTCAAGACCCAGATCCAGGAGGGCGCTGACTGCGACCTCTTCCTCTCTGCCGGTCAGAAGCAGATGAACCAGCTGGACATCACCGCTTCTGCCGACGTAAACACCGACGGTCTGGACTTCGTGGACCCCTCCACCCGCGTGGACCTGCTGGAAAACAAGGTCGTCCTCTGTGTGCCCGAGGGCAGCGACAAGGGCATCGACAGCTTTGATGCTCTGGCCGAGCACCTGAAGGCTCAGGACATTCTGTTCTGCATGGGCAACAGCGATGTGCCTGTGGGCCAGTACACCCAGAAAATCCTCGCCTACTATGACCTCGACGAAGAGGCTCTGGCTGCTGCCGGTGTCATCACCTACGGCTCCAACGTCAAGGAAGTCACCACCCAGATCAGCGAGGGCAGTGTGGACGCCGGCGTCGTCTACTGCACCGACGCTTACAGCGCCGGTCTGCCCCCCGTGGACGAGGCCACCGCCGAGATGTGCGGTCAGGTCATCTACCCCGCCGCTGTGCTGAAGGCTGCCCCCAACGCCGAGGCCGCCAGGGAGTTTCTGGCCTATCTGCAGACTGACCGTGCCGCCACCGTGTTCGAGGGCGTGGGCTTCACGGCGATGTAAAAGGTTAAAATCATGGATTGGTATCCCTTATGGAACAGCCTGCGCATCGCGCTCATCAGCTGCGCAGCAGTGTTCTTCCTCGGCATTTTTGCCGCTTATTATATCGCAAAGCTGCCCCGCACCGTCAAGGGCGTGCTGGACGTGGTGCTCACCCTGCCCATGGTGCTGCCGCCCACGGTGGTGGGCTACTTTCTGCTGCTGCTCTTCGGCGCAAAGCGGCCGCTGGGCATCTTTTTCATGGAGCATTTCGGCGTCAAGCTGGTCATGAACTGGTACAGCGCCATCTTTGCGTCCATCGTAGTGGCCTTCCCGCTGATGTACCGAACGGCCCGGGGCGCCTTCGAGAGCTTTGACGAGACGCTGGCCTGGTCGGCCCAGACTCTGGGACAGTCCAATGCGTGGATATTCTGGCGGGTGCGGATGCCCTGCTGCCGTCAGGGCATTCTGGCCGGTACGGTGCTGGCCTTTGCCCGGGCCTTGGGCGAGTACGGTGCTACCAGCATGATCGCGGGCTACACCCCGGGCAAGACGGCCACCATCGCCACCACGGTGTACCAGCTCTGGCGCACCAACGATGAGGCCGGTGCCATGCGGTGGGTGCTGGTGGACATCGTCATCTCTGCTGTGGTGCTGCTGGCTGTGAACCTCTTGGAGAAAAAGCAGAAAGCAGGTGGCCGCGCATGAGCCTGGAAGTACATATCGAGAAAAAGCTGAACGGCTTCACCCTCCGCTCCGACTTCACCGCCGGGAACACTGCCACGGCCATTCTGGGCGCGTCGGGCTGCGGCAAAAGCATGACACTGCGCTGCATCGCGGGCATCGTGAAGCCCGACAAGGGCCGCATCGTGCTGGACGGGCGGGTGCTGTTCGACAGCGAGCAGCACATCGACCTGCCGCCCCAGCAGCGGGGCGTGGGCCTGCTCTTCCAGAACTACGCCCTCTTCCCGAATATGACCGTGGAGCAGAACATCCTCTGCGGCCTGAAAGCCGAAAAGGACAAAGCCGCCCGCAAGGCCCGCTGCGCCGGGATGCTGCGGGCCTTGCGGCTGGAAGAACTGGCCAGCCGCCGCCCGGCAGAGCTTTCCGGCGGACAGCAGCAGCGCACCGCGCTGGCCCGTATTCTGGTGGGCAAGCCGAAGATTTTGATGCTGGATGAGCCGTTCAGCGCACTGGACAGCTACCTCCGCGAGGAGGTGGAGGGCGAAGTAGGCAGCCTGCTGGCGGGTTTCGCCGGCACAGCCCTGCTTGTCACCCACAACCGGGACGAAGCTTACCGCCTGTGCCGGGACATGATCGTCATGGACGGCGGGCAGGTGCTCCGCACCGGCACCACGAAAGAGGTCTTTGCCGACCCCCGCAGCACCGCTGCGGCCCGGCTGACCGGCTGCAAGAACATCCTGCCCTGCACCCGGGTGGACGCCCACAGCGTCCGCCTCGCAGACTGTGAGTGTCTGCTGCACCTCGCCGCTGAGGTGCCGGAGGGCTGCACCGCCGTGGGCATCCGCGCCCACGACTTCGCCCCCTGCGCCCCGGGCGCAGAGAATGCCCTGCCGGTGGAGCTTCTCTCCGCCAGCGAGAACCCCTTCGACTGGAACCTCATCTTCCAGCTGCCGGACGGCACCACTCGTCTGTGGTGGAAAGTGAGCAAGACTACCCTCTCCGTGGCCGAACCCGACGCCCCGGCCTGCCTCTCCGCCCTGCCGGAGAGCATCATGGCGCTGGTGGATCATAAGTAAACGCCAAAAGAGCCGGTGCAGATGCACCGGCTCTTGCTCTATTTTTATGACTCACCGAAGAATTTCTTGGCAATATCGGCGCTCTGTTTGGCATCCTTGGCGTACCAGTCCGCGCCGATCTTCTCGGCGTACTCGGGCGTCAGGACAGCGCCGCCCACCATCACCTTGCAGTCGAGCTTTGCCGTATGGAGGGCCGCGATGGTCTCCTCCATGCTCTTGAGGGTGGTGGTCATCAGGGCCGAGAGCCCCACGAGGTGGACATCCTTCTCCCGGACAGTGTCCACCACCGTCTCCACCGGCACATCGCGGCCAAGGTCGATGACCTCGAAGCCGTAGTTCTCGAGGATGACGCGGACGATGTTCTTGCCGATGTCGTGGACATCGCCCTTGACGGTGGCGAGGACGATGCGGCCCTTGCTGGCCCCGGCCCCGCCCCGCTTGGCGATGGCAGTCTTGATCTCTTCAAAGGCGGCCTGTGCGGCGCTGGCGGCCTGTAACAGCTGGGGCAGAAAGAGCCTGCCCTTCTCGTACTTTTCACCCACGACGTCCAGCGCCGGGATGAGGGCCTCGTCCACCAGCGTCAGGGGCTCGTTTTCGTCCAGCAGGGTGTGGGTGCGGGCGGCGGATTCACCCTTGAGGCCCTTTTCCACCGCCTGCATCAGCGCGGCAAAAGGGCCGCTGTGCGCTGCATCCGCCTCCGCCGGGGTGTTTGACGTCTGAGACGCCTGGGCCGTCCGGGCCTGCTTCAGCGCGGCGCTGGCAGGGACTTTATCGGCATAGCGGGCGATGTAGGCCATGCTCTGCTTATCACGGTTGGTGAGAACGTTGTAAGAGTAGACCGCCGCCATCATCTCTTCGCTGGAAGGATTCATGATGGCGAGGTCGAGGCCCGCGTACATGGCCATGGTGAGGAAAGCGGTGTTCAGATAGGGGCGGCAGGGCAGGCCGAAGCTGATGTTGGACACACCGAGGATGGTGCGGACGCCCAGCTCCTTCTTGCAGCGGGCCAGCGCCTCCACGGTGGCCAGAACGTCCTGCTGCTGGGCGCTGGCGGTGAGGGTCAGGCAGTCGATATAAATATCTTCCCGGGGGATGCCGTGGGCCAGCGCCGCGTCCACCACCCGCTTTGCGATCTCAAACCGGGCGTCGGCGCTGGGCTGGATGCCCCGCTCGTCGATGGCAAGGCCGACGACGGCCGCGCCGTACTTTTTGCAGAGGGGCAGGACACGCTCCAGCACTTCGGTCTCGCCGTTCACCGAGTTGACGATGGGCTTGCCGTTGTAGACCCGCAGGCCCCGCTCGAGGGCGTCTGCGTGGGAGGAATCCAGCTGCAAAGGCAGGCTGACGACACTTTGTAAAGCCTTCACCACCTGCTCCATGACGGCGGGCTCGTCCACGCCGGGCGCGCCCACGTTGACGTCCAGCACCTGCGCTCCGGCCTCAGACTGGCTGACGGCCTGCTCGAGGATGTAGTTCATGTCGCCCTCGCGCAATGCCTGCTGGAACCGCTTTTTGCCGGTGGGGTTGATGCGCTCGCCCACCACGGTGATGCCGTCCACGGTGACGAAGTCCATCGGCGAGCAGAGCACCGAGGGCATGGCGTGGGCGGGGCGGCCCGGCTTGCAGTCGGCGAAGACGCCGTTCAGCAGCTTGATGAAATCGGGGGTGGTGCCGCAGCAGCCGCCCGCCGCAAAGAGCTTCAAATCGCGGTAGGGCTTCATCTCCATGGCAAAGAGCTGGGGCGTGATGTCGTAGCCGCTGCCGTCGGCGCGGGGCAGGCCCGCATTCGGCTTGACAAAGACCGGGAAATCGCCGGGCAGAGCCTCGGCCAGCCGCTTCGCCATGGGGAAAATTTCTTTCGGGCCGAGGGAGCAGTTGATGCCCACGGCGTTGGCCCCGAGGCCCCGGGCCGTGACGGCAAAGCTCTCGACGGTGCAGCCGGTGAAGGTGCGCCCGCCTGCCTCAAAACTCATGCTGGCGAGGATGGGCAGGTCACAGTTCTCTTTCGCGGCCAGCAGGGCAGCTTTCAGCTCGTACAGGTCGGTGAAGGTCTCAAAGAAGACGAGATCGGCCCCGGCGGCGACACCTGCCCGGACGATGCGGCCATACTCGGCCACGGCGTCTTCAAAGGCCAGCGTGCCGTTGGGCTCCAGCAGTTCGCCCAGCGGGCCGACGTCCAGCGCGGCCAGTGCGCCGTAGGGAGCGCAGGCCCGCTTGCAGTTGGCGATGCCCGCCGCAATGATCTCTTCCAGCGTGTATTCGCTGCCCGCCAGCTTATGGGCCGACGCGCCGAAGGTGTTGGCATTGATGATGCGGCTGCCTGCGGCGGCGTACCGGCTGTGGATGCTCTCGATGAGCTGTGGGTCGGTGATGTTCAGTTCCTCAGGCCGTGCGCCCAGTTTCAGGCCCGCCGCCTGCAGCATGGTACCCATGCCGCCGTCGAGGAGGATGGTATTCGGCTGGATAAACAGTTCATTCGCTTGCACAGGTCTTGCCCCTCTTTCTATATTCGCACCGCGTGTTCAGCACGCAGTGTCCGCACCCGGCAAGACGTCCTTTCACCGGATGGTCGCTCAGGCCCAGCAGAGCGGTCACGCTCTTGCGGGGCGTCATCAGGTCATTTTTGGTCACGCAGAGCCCGGCACGGCGGGCGGTGTCCAGTGCCGCTGCCACCAGCGGCTGCACCCCGATGGGCCAGTCGCCGTAGCCCGGCGAGAAACGGCCCGTGAGGTACTTGTCCTGCTCTGCGGCCCACTGCCGCAGCTCGGCCTCGGCGGCGTCCGCAGCCTGTTCGACCAGCACAGAGCCGATGGCGTCCGACGCCACACCGGCGGCGATGTCGCCCACACCGGCCCGGCGTATCTGTCCGTCCACGCCGGGGCCGACTGTCACGGCCAGAAGCACGGCCTCACTGCACCCTTCCAGATGCCGGAAGATGTCCTCCCCCTTCAAAATACCGGCCTGCGTGAGGCTCTCCACGTCGGCCTCGAGCCAGACGGCCCGGGGCGTGGCGGCGGCGAGAAGGGGCGCAGCGCACTTTTCCAGAAGGGTGAGGGTAGCGCTGTCAGCCTCGCCCCGCGCGCCGAAATACCGCGCGGCCTGCCGGATGTCGATGGACTCCGGCTTTGCTAAATTCAGGGGTCTGCTGGGGCCGATGGGCATTTTCCGCCGCCTCCTTCTTTTGAATAAAGTATGATAAGTATACCGCACCGGTAGGCTAAAATCAACACAAAAGCCCCTCCCTCAGCATTTTTGCCGGGGGAGGGGCCTATTATATGATCTTTCCTTGCAGCCCCTTGATAGGGGCGGTGGCACGGCGTCAGCCGTGACGGAGAGGTTTATCAGCGGATGTCCCTGACCAACACCGCCTGTTACTTCAAAAACTTGTGGACAGCGCGGGCGACGATGCCGCCCAGGATGCCGGAGACAAGGAACTCGGCCACGCCCTGCACGCCGACCAGCAGGACGACGAACATCAGGGGGTTGGCTGCGCCCTTGACGGACACGAGGTTCTGGACGTAATCGCAGCCGTAGAAGGCCAGCACGATGTAGCCCATGAAGAACAGGGTGTTGAGGGCCGGGGCGCACATGGCGCTGACGATGTAGCTCCAGGTGCCGGGCTTATCGAAATTCTTGACGGCGTTGAAGATAAGGCCGGTACACAGGCCCATCAGCACACGCATACCCACACAGAGGATGAAGGTGTTGACGGGGCTGACCTGGAACAGCGCACCAGTCATGGCGGAAGCGCCGGTGACGGCATCATAGAAGCTCACGGCGCCGAACACGCCGCCGAGGATAGCGCCTGCGGCGGGACCCATGGTGATGGCACCCACGGCGATCGGCAGGGTCAAAAAGCTCATGTAAAGCGGGCCTACAGGGACACTGCCCAGGCCGACGGCCTTCATGACCAGCTCAATGGCGACCAGCAGTGCCAGCCGGGTGAGGGTGCGAATGTCATTCTTTTTCATAATTCAGTTTTCCTCCTTGCTGCCGTTCCGCCCTAAATTGTCGGATACGGCGCAAACCTGCCCGTGAAATACACGGGGTCTTTTGTAGAATACAGTCTGAAATATACGGGATGTTTTGTCAGGGAACTCCCGGGGATAGCATTATAAATCAGTAGTGAAGCGGATGCCCGCATCGCGGCGGGCCGTTTCCAGCACACGGCTGACGGCTACCGAGGTGTCCAGCATCCGGCTGCAAAGCTCCATATCCTCGCTCTCGATGGCGCGGGCAAAGGCGTGGAACTCCGCCGCCTGCCGGGGACGGCCTGCGCTGAGGTTGAAGTGTTCTTCCTTGCCCTTATAGGGGTGGAAGGTGACGCCGCCGCAGAAGTTGGCGGTGGATTTCTGGAGCAGATACCCCTTGGTACCCTGAATGATGTACCGGGCCGGGGAACTGCTGTCCTTGGCATTGATGCTCACGGCCTTGAAGCTGCGATACTCCATCGTCAGCACGCCGCTGGTGTCGATGCCCCGGGTGACATTGGCCGCATAGTGGACCTTGTTGGGCGAACCGAAGAGGCCCACCACATAGCTGACATTGTAGACGCCCAGGTCCATCAGCGCGCCGCCGGCGCAGGCCGGGTCAAAGGACGGCCAGACCTTGCCGGCGCAGAAATCATGATACCGGCTGGAATACTGGCTGAAATTACACTGCACCATCGTGACGGCGCCTACCTTGGGCAGCACCTCACGGATCTTGGCGTAGTTGTCCTGATACTGCGTGGTGACAGCCTCGAAGAGGAAGAGCTTTTTGCTCCGGGCCTGCTCGGCCAGCTCTTCGGCCAGCGCCGCCGTGGGGGCCATCGGCTTTTCGACGATGACGTGGCGGCCCGCTTCCAGAGCGGCACGGGTATATTTTACGTGCAGGATATTCGGTACGGCGATATACACAACGTCCACCCAGCTCAGCAGTTCGTCGTAGCTGGTGGTGTGGCGCGGCACACCATACTGGTCGCAGAGGGCCTGTGCTGCACCGGCGCTCCGCTCCGTGCTGCAAAGAGCCTCGACCTTGAAGGGGCTTTCCGGCCCGGTGAGCCAGGGCAGGAACTCCCGGACGATCATGCCTGCGCCGAGGATGCCTAATTTCATCATAAGGTCTCTCCTTTCAGGGCTCAGCCCGCTTTGGCCTCATCGTCCCGGCGGGGACGGCGGTTATTGCGGCGGCGGGAGCTGCTGCCGTTGTTGTAAGGGCGTCTGCCTGTCGGGCGGGGACGGCGGCGCTCACCGTCGCTGCGCGGCTCGTGGTGACGCTCATGCTGCGGCGCATTGAGCTGATAAAGGAGAGCCAGTCCCTTCAGCAGCAACTCGGGGTCATAGGTGAGCGGGTGACGGCAGAGCGGGATGACATACTTTGCCAGACCGCCAGTGACCACCAGCGTGGCCGGACAGCCCAGTTCTTCCTCGATGCGCTGAGTGATGCCGTCCAGCAGGACAGCCGTCCCCAGCACAGAGCCGGAGAGCATACACTTCTCGGTATCGACGCCGATCGCGCTTTTGGGCGAAGAAAGATGTACCTGCGGCAGCTGGGCGCACCGCTCCCCCAGCGCCCGCAGACCGGTGGAAAGTCCGGGGCAGATGACGCCGCCCCGGAAGACCTTATTCTCATCTACCACGTTGAACGTGGTGGCGGTGCCGAGGTCTACCGTGACCACCGGCAGGGGGAAGTTCGCCGCCGCGTAGGCCGCATCCACAAGGCGGTCTTTGCCGACGGCGTGGGGGTCAGGCACCCCCATCGTGAGGCCGGTGCGGATGTCGGGCGAGACAATAACCGGCTTTTTGCCGGTGTAGTGGCGGGCGCACTCGGCCAGCGCCCCCGTGATCTGGGGGACGACGCTGGTGAGGACAGCGCCCTCGAAGCGGATGGGCTTTTCCGGGTGTCTCCGATGAGAGAACACCTTTTCCATCTCGGCACGGTACTCCGCCGCTGTGCGGGTGCGCACCGTGTCCATGTGGGCCACAAAGCATACACGTCCGTCCCGGATGCCCCCCAGGGCGACGGTGGTGTTGCCTATGTCAATGGCTAAAATCATAATTCAGTTCCTCGCAGGGTCGAACCTCTCCGTCATCGCTGTGCGATGCCGCCTCTCCTACCGAGGGGAGGCCTTGGCATATCGTAAAGCCCCATCTCTTCGCCAGAGGCTCCCCTACCAGGGGAGCTGGCGCGAAGCGCCTGAGAGGTTGTATGGAGACGGGCCTGCCCGTGAGCCGCAGGCTTAACAGAGAGCTTTTTTGTATAAGTCAAGCTGTATTTTACCGCATTTTGAGCCAAGATACAACCCCAATCAAAGATTTTGTTGTGCTCTGGGCCGTTTTGCATTATACTGTAGTTATATTATCCCTATTTATAGGAGGTATTTTGGATGGATCTGAAGGGAAAATGCGTCCTTCTGGGCGTCAGCGGCGGCATTGCCGCCTATAAAATGGCCAATGTGGCCAGCGCACTGCGCAAGCTGGGGGCCGACGTGGAGGTCATCATGACCAAAAACGCCACCCAGTTCATCACCCCTATCACGTTCGAGACCCTGACGGGCCACAAGTGCATGGTAGACACCTTCGACCGGGATTTCAAGTTCGAAGTCACCCATATCTCGCTGGCAAAGAAGGCCGACGTCATCCTCGTGGCCCCGGCCACCGCCAACGTCATTGCCAAGATGGCTCACGGCATCGCCGACGATATGCTTACCACCGTCGTTCTCGCGGCCAAGTGTCCCAAGCTCGTCTCCCCTGCCATGAACACCGGGATGCTGGAGAACCCCATCACCCAGGACAACATCGCCACACTGGAAAAGTACGGCTTCACGGTCATCCCCTCTGAGAGCGGCGTACTGGCCTGCAAGGACGTGGGCAGCGGACGCCTGCCGAAAGAGGATGTCCTGCTGGACTACATCTTCCGCGCCATCGCAAAGCCGAAGGATCTCGCCGGTCTGCGCATTGCCGTCACGGCCGGCCCCACTCAGGAGCCGCTGGACCCTGTGCGCTACCTGACCAACCACTCCACCGGCAAGATGGGCTATGCCGTGGCCCGTGCTGCCGCGATGCGCGGTGCCGAAGTCACCCTCATCCACGGCCCGACGGCCCTGCAGCCGGTGCGGTTCACCGAGGATGTCCCCATCACGACAGCCCAGCAGATGTACGAGGCCGTGACCAGCCGCTTCGACGAGATGGACGTTCTGGTCATGGCCGCTGCCGTGGCCGATTACCGCCCCGCCGCCGTGGCCGACGACAAGATAAAGAAGAAGGACGGCGACCTCTCCATCGCCGTGGAGCGGACGCCCGACATCCTCGGCACCATCGGCCCCAAGAAGAAGGGCCAGTTTCTTTGCGGCTTCTCGATGGAGACGCGGGATATGCTGGCCAACTCCTCGGCCAAGCTCGAGAAAAAGAACCTCGACATGGTGGTGGCCAACAATCTGAAGGTAGCCGGTGCCGGGTTTGGCGTGGATACCAATGTTGTCACCTTCATCACGCCGGACGGCGCCCGTGAGCTGCCCCTGATGAGCAAGGATGATGTGGCGGACGCCATTCTGGATGAGATTTTAGCACGAAAGAGCAAGTGATCGTGCTGAAAGAAGTTCTGTTCTTCTGTCGAAAAATATGATATAATCGAATCGCCGTCCTTACCACTCCATTCCGTTTGGAAGGGAGGTGATTCCGAATGAACAGTATTTTCTCATTTATGCTGTCTGTCGCAGCAGGTGTGGTTGCAAACTACATCTACAAGTGGCTTGGCAGATGGTTCAACAAGGACTGTAAGCACTAAATAATAAGACCCCTTCCCGGAGCTAGCACCTCCGAGAAGGGGTCTTATTATTTGCGATTCCAAATGAACAGCATTTGATTTTCTCGTTTATAAGTATACGCAGTTTTCTAAAAAAGTCAAGCGCCTCGCAGAAAATTTACAATGCTGTAAATTTTACTGTACCACGCAAAAAGTGCTCTGCCGGCCGGCAGAGCACTTTTCCGTTATACAGAGATTTACTTGGTGCCGTAGATACGGTCGCCTGCGTCGCCCAGGCCGGGGACGATGTAGCCGTTCTCGTTCAGGTGGTCGTCCTGTGCGCCGAGGTAGATGTCCACATCGGGGTGTGCCTCGTGCAGGGCCTTGATGCCTTCCGGAGCAGCGATCAGACCGATGAACTTGATGCGCTTTGCGCCGTGCTTCTTGATCTGGGTGATGGCG
>OLGJ01001289.1_pt1 | contig 11504 bp, 8 predicted proteins | sample 1605431 | NCBI WGS metagenome assembly OLGJ01 (sample SAMEA3888920, study PRJEB22519) | human gut metagenome | biome: human gut; feature: human-associated habitat; material: faeces | place: Denmark | collected 2009
CCGTCACGCCTACGGCGTGCCACCTCCCCTATCGAGGGGAGGCCTTGGCATTCCGCAAAATTTTGTCTTCTTATTATACCTGTATCAGTTCCCCCAGCTCCAGCGAATATATCCCTTTATAAGTCACCCGCCGGGGGGCGAAGCGCTTCTCAATGGCCTTGGCATAGAGCTCCAGCTGAGCGCGGTAGGCGCGGACGAAATCGGCAGGAGTCTTGCGGCGGTCCGTCTTGTAGTCCAGAAGCTCGAGGTGGTCGGGGTAGACGAGGACGATGTCCGCGATGCCCTGCACCAGCACCCCGGCGTCGGCGGCAGGGCCGTCGGGCAGGGCGCGGCCCTGGGCAGCCATGACCTCGGCGGCAGGCAGCGACGTGATAAAAGCCAGCTCCCGCAGCACATCCTCTGCCCCGCAGATGCGGCGGAACGCCTCGCTGCGCACAAAGCGGAGTATCTTATAGACATCCAGCTTCCCGGCAATGGCGGGGGGCGTGAGCTGCGCCGCCGCCTGACGCTCCCGCTCGGCGCGGACGGCGACCAGAACGGTGTCGTCCTCTGCGTCCCGCACAGCGGCCAGCGCCCCGAAGTCGGCGTGTTCGAGGAAGGCATGGAGAGCCGTACCCATCTCGGCGGCGGTGAGGCCGTCCTTCGAGAGGAAGCCCGGGCGCTCGAGGGTGGTCTGCTCAGCAGCGTGGACGAGGCTGGTCACACTGACCTTGGCCGGGATGTCCGCCAGCGCTGCCGCCGGATACCGCCAGCCGAAGCCCTGCCGCAGCGTCTCCACAAGGGCCGGGTCGGCCTCGGGCCGGGGCGGCTCTTCCGCCTCGGCGGGGGCTTCTTCGGGCGGGAGGACATCGGCCTGCACTGTGAGGGCGATGGTGCTTCTGGTGTCCGCAAAGGGCAGCTCGAGGTTCCCCGCCAGACGGCGGAGAGGCCCTCCGTTGGGGTGGACGAGGAGCGCCGCCCGCAGCCAGTCGGCGAAGCTGCCCGCCTGAGCGTTCAGGGTCTCCCCCGCCCCGGCGGCGAGGAAGGCGGCGGCTTTGGCGAAGGGGTTGGACGTCCGGCCAATGCCCAGCGGAACCGTCAAGATCAGCTTATCCTGCGCCCGGGTGAGGGCTACATACAAAAGCCGCATCTGCTCGCTCCGCATCTCGGCGGCATGGACCGTGGAGAGGGCGGTGTAGGCCGCCGTCTTATAGGCCCCCTCGCCGCCCTCGGGACGGAGACGGAGACCCGCGCCGCAGACGCGGTGGAGCAGGACGGGCTGGCGGGTGTCGGCGGCGTTGAACTGCCGGGCCGTGTCGGCCACGAACACCACCGGGAACTGCAAGCCCTTGGAGCGGTGGATGGTCATGATGGTGACGCAACCGGGCCGCGCCCCGCCGGGGGCAGTCTCCTGCCCGGTGGAGCCCGCCAGCGTGGCCGCGTCGATGGCACGGACGAGGGCCGAGATGCCGCCCGCGCCCGCCCCGGCGCAGAAGGAGGCGAAACGCCGCGCGTCCTCCCGGCGGCGCTGGCCGTTCTCCATGGCACCGAGGGCGGCGAGGTAGCCGGTGGAAACAAAAATTTCTTCCAGCAGTTCCTCCACCGGCACGCTCCGGGCCATCCGGCGCAGGGCCGTCAGACGCTGGTAGAACGCCTGCACCCGGCGGGTGAAATCATCCTCCGCCCCGCTCTGGACGGCTTGCAGGACTGCGCCGTAGAGGCTGATGCGGGTGTGCTTATCGGGTGTCTGCGCCCCGGCCCGGAGACGGACGAGGTCGTCGTCCGTAAAGCCGAACATCGGCCCCAGCATGGCGGCAGCGAGATAGATGTCCTGCGCGGGGTTGTCGATGACCCGCAGCAGGGCGATGAGGGGGCGGATGTGGGGCGCGTCCAGCAGGTTCTCCCGGGCGTCGGCGTAGACCGGGATACCCCGGGCCGTCAGGGCCTCGGCGTAGGCCGGGAAGTCACCTCTCGCCGCCAGCAGGACACAGCAGTCCTCGTACTGCACCGGGCGGGTAGTGCCTCCGTCCCGCACCGGCTCGCCGGAGGCCACCATCGCCTCGATGCGGCCGGCGATATACTGTGCATCCGTCTCGGCGGCATCGTCGGGCAGGAAGTGGGCCTCCACACTGCCCTCGTACGCGCCGGGTGCGCTGCAGACGAGGCGCTGTCCGTCGCCGTAGGCCGTGTCGCCCAGAGCGGGCGTCATGAGCTGTTCGAAGATAAAGTTGATGCCCGCCACCACCTGCGGGGCAGAGCGGAAGTTGGCGTCCAGCGCCAGCATGGCGTTCTCGCCGGGCCTGCCGTCTTCGGGCCGGGGGCGGGCCTCGCCGCCGGGCAGGAGGGGCCAGCTCTCCAGCTTTTCCCGGAAGATGCTGGGGTCCGCCTGACGGAAGCGGTAGATGCTCTGCTTTAAGTCGCCCACGAGGAAGAGGTCATCCCCTGCCGGGCTGGCCAGACAGCGGTAAAGGGCGTCCTGCAGGGCGTTCGTGTCCTGATACTCATCCACCATGACGGCGGCGTAGCCCTGCCGGATGCCCTGACACAGCTCGGTGGGCTGGCCGTCGGCGTCCCGCAGGAGCCGCAGGGCCAGATGCTCGAAGTCGCTGAATTCCAGCAATCTTCTCTCCCGCTTCCGGGCCGCAAAGCGGACGTCAAAGTCCCGCACGGCGGCAAAGAGGGCGCGGAGGCAGGGTTCGGCAGCGCGGCGGTCAAGCTCGGCTTCGTCGAGGCTGCAACTGATGAGATCTTCGATTTTCTCAAAGAGCTTCGCGGCCTCGTCGGCCCGGGTCTTGACGGCGTCCTTGTGCTCACCGGTGAGCCGCTTTTTCATATTTTTGAGGCCGGGGGCCTGTTCCATGCCGAGGACGTAGGGCGTCAGCCTGTCGTAGAGGGGCGTCCATTCCCCCGCCCCGGCCAGACGCTCCACCTCGCCCAGCAGGGCGGCGGAGTTTTCCAGCCGCTCGAGGGGTTCGGCGAACTTCTCGTTCGCTGCCGCCACGGCCTTTTCCTTGGCGGCAGGGGTCTTTTTGCTGGCCTCGGCGTCGGCCTGCGCAGTCACGAAGTCCTCCCTGCAGTCGTTCAGCGCGGCGCAGAGCAGCTCCTTCGCAGCCCGGGCAGAGCGGGCGGCCTCCTGCATCAGAATATCATGCCAGCAGGTGCGGGCAAAGCCGTTCTCGTCCTGCCACGGGGCCAGCATCTCGTCCAGCTTTTTATCGTAGTCCGGCAGGGCGCGGAGGAAGTCATAGACCTGCAAAACCGCCTCCCCCGCCGCCTTGTCGGTGCGGCCCTTGCCGTAGAGGTCGGCAAAGGCGCAGAAGTCCGCATCCTGATAGGCCGCTTCCAGCGTCTCGGAGAGGGCCGCGTTCCGCAGCATCTCCACGCTTCCGGGGTCGGCAGGGGTGAAGTCCGGCGGGATGTCCAGCGCCTGAAAGTGCTTGTGGAGCAGGTCGAGGCAGAAGGCGTCGATGGTGCAGATGGGGGCTCTCTGCAAAAGCATCCGCTGGCGGCGGAGGGCCGTGTTGCCCGGCTCTGCCTGACTGCGGCGGAGCAGCGCCTGCCCGATGCGGGCGCGGAGCTCTGCGGCGGCGGCGTTGGTGAAGGTGACGATAAGGAGCCGGTCGGCGTCCACGGAATGTTCCGGGTCGGTGATGAGCCGGACGGCCCGCTCCGTCAGCACGGCGGTCTTGCCGCTGCCGGCGGCGGCGCTCACCAGCAGCGCACCGCCCCGGTCGTCGATGGCGGCACGCTGGGCCGGGGTCCATTTTGTCTCGCTCACTGGTCTTCCTCCTTTTTCTCTTCCGGTTCAAAAGGCTTTGCAGGGGCGTCCAACGCCCGCTCTCCGATGCCCTCCTCATGGCAGCAGATGAAGCCGTAGTCGCACCACCGGCAGGGGCTGCGGCCCGTGACCAGCGGCTCGGCGGCGATGCAGCCGCCGTAGAGCTGTTCGCCCATCTGGGTCACAAGGTCGTCCAGATGGAGCTGGATGCGGGAGAGCTTGGCCTTGTCGGCACGTTTCTCTTTCTGGTAGGGGCTGGGTACACCGTTGCGGAAGCTGAAGGGCAGATACCGCCCCGTCTCCTCGGCGTCCATGGCGTCGAAGACTTTCTGCTCGTCCCGGACGAGGCCGTCCAGCTTGTATTCCATGCTCCGGGCAGCCTTGCCCCGGGTGGTCGTCTCGGGGGCCGGGTCGGCCAGCAGGTACAGCACACCCGCAGGCTCTGCCCCGGTGAATCGTCCGTCGGCGTCTCGGGTCAGGCTGAACAGGTAGAGCAGCATCTGACAGTCGAGGCCGCAGTAGACTTCCCGCAGATCGAGCTTTTTCGTGCCGGTCTTATAGTCCACCACCCGCACCCAGCGGGTGCCGTCGTCCTCGATCCACTCGTCGGCGCGGTCCACGGTGCCGATGAGCTGCACCGTCCGGCCATCCGAGAGGCGGTAAGTCTGGCCCCGCACGGCGTCCTCGCCGGGGCCGATCTTCAGCTCACAGGCCACCGGTTTGAAGCTGGACTGGCGCTGCTCGTCCCGCAGGTAGCAAAGCAGGCCCGTCATGCTCTTTTTGAGGCGGGAGAGCAGATATGCGAAGCGGGCCGTGTCCTCGGGGAGGTAGCGCTTTGCGTACTCATCTACGAGAAGCCCGGCCAGCGCCGCCATGGCCTCGTCGTCGAGGTCGAGGAAGGGCTGTAAGCCAGCGCAGGGGTTGTCAGGGCCGGGGTGGGGGTCGAGGGCCATCTGGAGCACCCAGTGCATGAGGGTGCCGCTCTGGTCGGCGGAGAGCTCGGCCCGCTTCCGGGGTCGCAGACCCAGCACGTACTGCAGGAAATAGCCGTACCGGCAGGTGTAGTATTTTTCGAGCTGACTGGGCGAGATGCGGAGCCGCCGGCCCAGCAGCGTTTCCAGCGCCTCGAGGTCGCTGACCTGACGGGGGCTGCGGCCCGCCATCCGGCGCAGGAGGGCGAGGCCCTCGGGTTCTGCCCCGCCGGGGGCATGAAGAGCCTCGGTGAGACTGGCGCGTTCGATCTCCGTCAGGGGCCAGCCGCCGCCCAGCACGTCGAGGCCGTCGGCGGCAGTGGCCGCGAGGTCGGTCAGATCGAGTTCCGGCGCACCCGGTCTCAGCACGTCCACGATGGGCTCGAGGGCGGCGCAGAGGGTCTGACCCTGCCCCTTCGGCCAGCTGAGCCAGAGGCCCCTGGCCGGGGCAGTTAGGGCTTTATAAAAGCAGACCTGTTCCCGCACCACCCGGTTCTCGAAGCAGTCCGGAAGCTCGATCTCCTGCGCCATCAGGGCGTCGCGGTCGGCGTGGGTCAGCAGGCCCGTCTCGCCGGGCGCGGCGGGGAATTCGCCCTCGGAGAGGCCCAGCACAAAGACATAGTCCGGTGCGTCAAGGCGCATCTTGCCTGCGCTGGCCAGCACCACGGCGTCCAGCATCTGAGGGATGTGGCCGAGGTCGGACGAGCGCAGCAGCAGCCCGAACAGCTCTTCGTACTCGGGGATGGTGACGCTCTGGCCACCCAGCAGGCCTGCCATCTCGTCCAGCAGTCCCATGACCACGTTCCACTCCCGGGCGGCTTCCTCGGCGGCGGGGATGCCCCGCTCGGCCCGGATGGCCTCCACCTGCGCGGCCTGAGCGTCCTCCGCGCCCAGCTCCTTCAGGCAGAAGTAAAGGGCGCGGCTCATCTGCTCGGCGTTGGCAGAGCGGAGCTTCGAGCGCAGGCCGTCGGCGGCGGTGATGAGAAGGGCGCGGGCCTTTTCGGCCCGGGCGAGGTTTTCTCTGTCCTCGTCGGTAGGCTCCACATCACCAAAGCCCCGGGGGTTCTTCTCGAAAGGCGCGCGCCACGCCGCCGCGTTGGGCGACCAGGTGTAGGCGTAGTTCTCAAGGGCGCAGACCTCTTCCTCGGTGAGGGCGCAGAGGCCGGTCTTGGCCAGGGTGGTGAGCTGTTCCGTCAGCTCTGCACCCCGGGCAATGGCCAGCAGACACCGCACCGCCGTGGCCGGGGCGCTGAACTCGGGCGTCGTCGGCTCGTCGCAGTAGAGGGGGATGTCCGCCATCCGGAACTCGTACTTCACGGCGGCGCGGTATTTCGAGATGTCGCGGCAGACCACCGCCACCTTCCCGCAGCGGACGCCCTGCCGCATGAGGCGGCGGATGGCAGCAGCGGCGGCGCGGGCTTCTTCCTCCCGGCTGGGGGCGGCGAATAATTTTATTTCCGGACAGGCCGGAGGCGGGTCACACCGGCCCGCGGCCAGCAGCTGGGCCGCAGCGGCAAGGCCGGGGGCGTCGGCGTGGCGCACGTCCCGGCGCAGCAGTTCCGGCACGGCCACCGCAGTGCCGTTCCGGCGGGCCAGCTGGCGCAGCTGCGCCGCCACCTGCTTCGCGCCGGAGAAAAGGCTCATGTCCCCCGGCACGAGAGGGGTACCGTCGTCGCAGAGGGCCACCGTCACGGTGGGCAGCGAGGCCAGCAGAGCGCCCATCAGCCGCTTTTTCGGGGCGTTGAAGGTGTCGAACTCGTCGATAAAGACGGCCCTGTCCCGCAGGAACTCCGGCAGTTCGCCCCGGGCCAGTGCGGCCTCAAGGCGGGATGCGGCCAGCTCCAGCCGGTCGGAGGGGTCCATGCCTGTCCCGGCCAGCAGGGTCTCGTAGCCCTGAAAGATGAGGGCCAGTTCGCTGAGCTTGGCGCTGTCGGCGCCGCAGTCCTGCGCCAGCTCATAGAGCTGCTGGCCCGAGAGACCCGCGCTCTTGAGCTCGTCGATGGTCTCGGCGGCCATCTGGCAGAAGGCGGCTGAGCGGCGGTGGCGGTAATAGTAATGGACGTTGTCCTGCAGTTCCTCGAGGGCACGGCGCACCAGCACGGCCCGGCCCGCGTCGCTGAGGGTCTGGATGGCAGAGCCGCCCTCCGCCGACAGGATATGCTCGGCGAGGCTGGTGAAGGAAAAGCTCTCCACCAGTCCGCTCAGCGCGTCGCCCATCTCCCGGTGGATGCGGCCCTCGGTGGACGAGGTGAACTGCTCCGGCACCAGCAGGATGCTCTTCTCCCCCGCCTCAGCCCGCGCCCGGATGCGCTGGTACAGCAGGGTGGTCTTTCCGCTGCCGGAGCCGCCTAAAAGTAGTTTTAACATGGTGAATCTCTCCGTTGGGTCAGTTTTCTATCGTGGGCGGCTTGCCCTCATTTTTCTATCATTGTACCACAAAATTGCAGCGACATCTATTCTGTGGTACAATGAAGAAAAAATCATCTCAGAAAGAGGACACCTGCATGAAAATTTTAGCAGTAGATTACGGCGACAGCCGCACCGGCCTCGCCACCTGCGACCGCACCGAGTTCCTGACTTCCCCCATCACGCCTCAGATCACCGTCAAGGCCCGGGACAAAGTCGCCGCCAGGGTCTGCGAGGTGGCAAAAGAGATCGAAGCCGAGCTCATCGTCATCGGCCTGCCGCTGAACATGGACGGCACCGAGGGCGAGCGCGCCCGCAAGAGCCGCAAGCTGGCCAAGACTGTGGAGATCTGGAGCGGCCTGCCCGTCCGGATGTGGGACGAGCGCCAGACCACCTGCGCTGCTGCTGACCTCCTCGACGAGAGCGGCACCTTCGGTGCAAAGCGGAAAAGCATCCTCGACTCGGTGAGCGCGACGGTCATTCTGGACGACTACCTCGCATGGCGGAAGGAGCATCCGGGGGAGGTCTGAACGCCCCCGCCGCCCCTGTGGCAAAGTTTCTTTGCGAAGTCCGGACAGTTTGTTGCAAAGTCCGCAGAAAATCGTCGTTTTCCGGTTTGTTTTCACAATTTTTCTGAGCCGAATTTGTATAGTTTTCCAGCTTGACAGCACCGGCTCTTCTCCGATAAAATGAGGGTAGAAGAACCCCCTGACCAGATGGCCGGAGATGACGCTTCTTCATGAGAAAAAACAACTGGACTCACCAAAACAAAAACGATTGGAGGCGACCCACATGACAAAACTGAGAAAGCTGACTGCCCTGCTTCTGGCCGGTGCACTGACCCTTCTGCTCCTGACCGCCTGCAGCGGTGGCGGCGGTTCTTCCGGCCCGGAGGCCCAAGCCGAAGCCGAGGTGATGCGGGCCATCCGAAGCAACTCCTCCACCAAAAATCTAGAATATGACGTTGGGATGTGCAATATTGCCAAAGACGAGCTTGCCAAAACCAATCTGGACACCGAACTGAAAGGCAGCATTGGAGGATACGGGGTCTACCACAAAGTAAAGATTGATCGGGAAAAATCCACCCTGACCCTCATCGCCCAATACGATTATCAGAACACCAAGCTGAAAGATCTCATCGGTTGCATCACCAAGAACAACGAGGCTTCTAACCTGAACTTCAATCTTTCCAGTAAATGGACTAAGGTAGGCGTAGCAGCCAAGACCCATAACGGGAAGACCTACATCGCCATCACTCTGCAGGTAAAGAATACCTGACCTGTCCCTTTTCCCTTATAAACGCAGATCACCCGCCAGTTGGCGGGTGATTTTTTTGCAGCTGTCCCACCGCCCGGAAGGCGGAAAAGCAGCTTCTTATTCGTATTTCGTAATGGTCACGCTGTTGATGGTGATGGGTTCGGTGGGGCGCTGAGTTTCGTCCACGCCGGTCTGGGCGATGGTGTCCACCACTTCCATCCCTTCGTACACCTGCCCGAAAACAGTGTCGGTGTAGTCGAGGTAGGGTGCGCCGCCCGCCGTCTGGTAGGCGCTCACTACGTCAGCCCGCCAGCCGGCGGCGTTCATCTGATCGATGAGCTCCTGCGTCACCGAGCTGCCGCCCGGCAGAGTCTCCATGACATAGAAGACGCTGGCGCAGTCGCCGGAGGCGTCCGCTGCCGCACAGAGTGCGCCGGAATAGTGATGGAGCTTATCGGTGGTCTCGGCGGAGAAACGGTTCCCGTTCCAGATGGTGGTGCCTCTGCCGTCCGCGCCCTGCCCGGCCTCCACCACGAAGTCCTTCTCCACCCGGGTGACGGTCAGTCCGTTGTAAAAGCCCTGCTGGGCCAATGTCGTGAAGTTCTGCACGGCCTGCGGGGCCTCGGTGGAAAAAAGCACTGCTTTGAACACGCCTGCCGAGGAATCGAACACCGCGATGGTATCCCCCGCCGCCGGGTGGGTGAACTGCAGCTCTGCCGACTCCACAGCCGGGCGGCTGACCGTCTGCACCGTGCCGGCCTTCCCGCCCTGGATGCTGGAGAGAATATTATGTGCACTGCATCCGGCCAGAACGGCCGTCAGGGCCAGTGCCGCCATTATTTTTTTCAAGGCTCTCATGAGCGGGCCTCCCTGTCCATATATTATAGCAAAGATGGCTTTTCAAAAGCTATCGCTATAGTATATCACATTCCGGCCCGGGAAGCGAGAGGGAAAAGCGTGAAAATTTGTTATTGGATTTCTATGCGAAAAACATCTTGACGAGCGGGCAAAAAAACGCTACACTATAGGCGTACCCGGAACCCACAGCTCAGAAGGAGCAGAGCGGGCAGGGTGTGACAGTTATTCCATTTTTTAGATATTTGACAGGAGAACGTGACTTATGGCAGAAGATATGAACAAGTCCGCCGCTGAGACCGAAGAGGAATATCAGCCTGACCTGATGACCCTCGAGGACGAGGACGGCAATGAGGTCACGTTTGAAGTGATCGACGCTCTGGACCATAAGGGCGTGCATTACCTGGCCGTTGTCGAATACGCCGAGAATGAGGAAGACCTGGACGAGGACGCCCAGCTGGTCATCCTGAGCGTCGGCGAGGACGACGAGGGCGAGTATCTCGATGTGGTCGAGGACGATGAGACCCTGCTGGAAGTCAGCAAGCTGTTCGAGAAGCGTCTGAGCGACCAGTTCGAGATCGAGTGATTTCTCAGCAAAGACTTCCTGCCCGGCGCGATTTGTTGCGGTTTATATGATCCTACTAATCATTCAACGGGAGCTTGGAGTTCGTCGGTGGATTGCAGACCTCCCCGTCATGGGTCGACCATGAAGGCTCGATGAGGAAGCGCGAAACCGGAGACAGAGCACCCACCTGTCCGCAAGGGTAGGTTTGATTGCCGCAGACGTCCGGGCGGGATTCTTTATAGGTATTAAAAAGGCTCTCGTGCCGTATTTCCTGCCGGCATGAGAGCCTTTTTCTTTTGTCTCTACTCCCCGGTCTCGTCTGTAAACAGGCCCGGGATACCGCAGATAGCGGCCACGCCCACCAGCGTGAACACGATGCGTGACCAGATGGACGCGCTGCCGCCCAGCAGCCAGCCGACGAAGTCGAACTGGAACAGGCCCACAAGGCCCCAGTTGATGCCGCCGACGATCATGAGGATGAGACAGATTTTATAAAAGGTCTGCACAAAAAGACCCTCCTTCCTTTGGGCAGTATGCCCGACGGGAAGGAGGGTTATGCATTTTATAGGAATAACCTCTCCGTCATTGCTTCGCAATGCCACTGCCCGGGTTGCGGCACCCAGCAGCCGCAGCACTTTGCTTGCGTCTTGCTGGCCGCGGCCCCAACAGAGGCTCCCCTACAAGGGGAGCTGGCGGGCGCAAGCCCGACTGAGAAGTTGTACAAAGACAAGCCTCAAAAAATCGCTTCATTGTTTTCGCATCCTCTGCCTGCGTACCGGCACTCTCACAGATGATGACAGGTGCAAGCCCGCGCTCGGCCAGCAGCTCCATCAGGGGCTGGGGTTCGGGGCCGAACTGGGTCTCGGCAAAGGTCCAGTGCCGCTTTTCACCGCCCTTGGAATACTCGATGCGGGAAAAATGGACATGGAACTGCCGGGCCCGCGCATCCCCCAGCACCTCCCCGATGCGGTCAAGGATAGCGGCATAATCCGCCTTGGAGCGGATGCCGCCCAGCGTCCGGGCGTTGAGGTGGCCGAAGTCGATGCAGGGGGTGATGCGTCTGTCCACTCCGCAAAGAGCCAGCACCTCTTCCAGCGTACCCAGCTGGCCGATCTTTCCCATCGTCTCAGGGCAGAGGGTGATCTCGGCAAAGCCCGCTTCATCCAGCGCGTCCTGCGCCCGTTTCAGGGTGTCCAGCGCTTTTTCCAGAGCAGCCTCCCGGCTCTGCCTGCCGCAGCTGCCGGAGTGGAAGATGACCCGCCTGCCGCCCAGCGCCCTGCAGAGCGCCGCGCTCTGGAGCAGATAGTTTACGCTGTTCAGCCGCTTTTCCTCGTCCAGGCTGGAGGCGCTGATATAGTAAGGCGCGTGGACGCTGAACAAAATCCCCCGGGCGGCGGCATCGTCAGCCATCTGCCGGGCCTTGTCCAGCCCCAGCCGGACTCCATGGCCGCACTGGTATTCAAAGGCATCCAACCCCATTTTTTCGGTATAGGCCGGAATGTCCAGACTGTTCTTATACCCCATGGCCGTGAAGCTGTCGCTGGTGCCTGCGGTGCCGAACCGGATCTTCCACTCACTCACAGGGTCTTACCTCCCCGGTCGTAGTACTCCTGCCAGTGTTTTTTCTCCCACTTGCGCTTGAGCACCACCTGTGCCCCAAGATCCGGTCCGCGGGGGATGACCATCAGGCCCG
>OLGJ01001290.1_pt1 | contig 11500 bp, 10 predicted proteins | sample 1605431 | NCBI WGS metagenome assembly OLGJ01 (sample SAMEA3888920, study PRJEB22519) | human gut metagenome | biome: human gut; feature: human-associated habitat; material: faeces | place: Denmark | collected 2009
GTCTGCATGGTCTTGGACTCTTCGATTGTGATGACACCATCGTTTGTAACCTTTTCCATAGCGTCTGCTACCAGATTACCAACAGCTTCATCACCGGCAGAAATTGCTGCAACTTTTGCGATCTGCTCTTTGCCCTTAACCTTCTGGCTCATTTCCTTTAATGCCTCAACAGCGGCATCTGTTGCCTTCTTCATACCACGTCTTAACACGATCGGATTTGCTCCTGCTTCCAGGTTCTTCATACCTTCCTGAACCATAGCCTGTGTTAAAACAGTAGCGGTAGTTGTACCATCACCGGCTACATCATTGGTCTTGGTTGCAACTTCTTTTACAAGCTGTGCACCCATGTTCTCAAATGCATCCTCAAGTTCCACTTCTTTTGCGATTGTTACACCATCGTTTGTGATCAGTGGAGCACCAAAGGATTTATCTAGTACAACGTTACGTCCTTTCGGTCCTAATGTTACACGAACGGTATTTGCTAATTTATCGACACCTGCACCAAGTGCTGCTCTGGCGTCTGAACCATATTTGATCTCTTTTGCCATGACTACAATAACCTCTCTTCTTTAAAATTCAGCCTATAATTTCCAATTTATAAAAACTACTCAACAATTGCAAGAATATCATTCTGTCTTACGATAATGTACTCTTCCCCATCAAGTTTTACTTCTGTCCCTGCATATTTGGAATAGATTACTTTCTGGCCTTCTTTTACCTGCATAACGATTTCTTTTCCGTCTACTACTCCGCCAGGACCTACAGCGATTACTTCCGCTTCCTGTGGCTTCTCCTGTGCTGCTCCCGGTAATACGATACCGGATGCGGTAGTCTCTTCTGCTTCTAACTGTTTTAATACTACTCTGTCTGTTAATGGCACTAATTTCATTACAAATAGCCTCCTTTTCGTCTTTACTAGCACTCACTTTATTCGAGTGCTAACTCTTTCTGTAAATAAAATATCACTGTTGTTTTTCATTGTCAACAGTGATACTCAATTTTTATATTTTTTTTAGATTCCCGGAATTCACTTTCTTTGTATGCTTTATTATTTCATCGTACTGTGCATACATTTTTTGTGTTTCGTTTTCAAGTGTATAATAATGAAAAATATACGGCACAAGAAGCACAAGGAGCAGCATGGTAAAACCATAGAGTGTCATGATCCCCGTCAAAAGCGGGGCAAACAATGACAGTACCGTTATCACAGCAAATGTAACCGTTACAATCAGATGAATCAGACGTTCGTGCTGGAAAAATCCAATCTGAACCAGATGTTCTTCCAAAATACATTCCCATTCCTCATATGTTTTCTCTTCTTCGTCTGCCAGAAGCCGGTCCACACGTTTCCGGTACTCTGTAATTCTTTTTTTCATTTCTGCCTCGATTCAGACTCTATATTAATCCATAGTGTTCCATTGCATGCTTTATTCCATCATCGTAGATATCCGTTGTCACAAATTCAGCCGCCTCTTTTGCCGGAGGTGTTCCATTCCCCATGGCAATTCCATGTCCCACAAAAGAAAGCATATCCAGATCATTGACACTGTCACCAATCGCATAGGTATCCTCATTTTTAATACCCATATGCCTGCAGAGCCAGTCTATCCCGGTCGCTTTCGATGTTCCTTTCGGAATAAATTCCACAACATGTCCTTCATGCTCCAGACAGTCAAAATCAGCCCCCAGTTCATCCCGGATTCTGGCATAATCGGTTGTTGGCAGGATATCCCCCGACATTTTATTAATGCGGATGTCCGGTGAATAGCCTTTTAATATTTTGGCAGATGCTCCCATTGCCTCAAAAAGGTACAGCACATACGGATCTGTCTTGAAATTTTCTTTATCTATCCAGTGGCAGTCCGGACCTTCCAGCACAATCGGCATCCGGCATTCTTCCATGACCCGGACAATTTTTTCTGTCAGTTCCGGGGAAAGGATATTTTCATACAGAACCTTTCCATCCATCTCCACATGGTTGCCGCATGCTGCAACAATTCCGTCAAAGCCGATCCCAAGCAGCCGCTTATCGTTAATATTGCTACGGGATCTTCCACTGCACAGAAATGTCTTATGTCCGTTTTTCTGCAATTGTTTGATGGTTGGAATTGTACTTTCTGGAATCTGCATTTTTTCATCCCACAGCGTTCCGTCTATATCAAAAAATATGTATGCCATTTTTACTCTCCTCATCTGTCAGCTGTTTCCCCTATACTAGCATAATCCGGCAGATGCGTCAAAGTATCCTGATTTTTTTCTATTTCAATGCATTTGCAATCCGCACAACAACATATCTGTTTTTCTGGAATTCGATCTCATACTGCCAATACGGGCACGGTGCTACTGAGCTTCCAATCTCAATGGTAATGGAAGGTTTATTAAGCAGATCCATCACATACTCCCGGTACTGTCCTCCCCAGGACTTTCCGCTGCCGCTATCCGGGGCTTTGCTGTATCCGGTAATTTTCTTTGCGATATCATACATTTTATAGGTATCTTTTTTCAGGCTTCCTTTCGTACAGTCCCCGTAAATAATTCTTCCCATGGCATGGTAATTCACCACACCCTGCAGATTTTGTTTTTTGATCAGCTGCTGTGTCAGCGTTGCTACCGCATAAGATTCCGGCTCACTCAGTGCTTTTTTGCCGGAATACCCCTGTGCACCTTTCTTTCCGCCGGGAACAAAATGTTTTGCCGGGAAATTCCGGTTTAAATCCACACCGCGTCCATTGGACTTCCATGTGGAATGTCTGGTCTGGGAAACCGTTACCCCGTCCGGATTTGCCATAACAATATAATGGATCTGTATTTTATTTAATGTGTTTGCCGGTTTTACCCCGCCAATCGTCCCATTATAATTTTCCAGATAATACTCCAGTTCCTTCATCAGAACGGCCGAACAGATATACTCTCTGGCATGCAGGGTGCTGACTACCAGTAATGATTCCTCTGCATCCGGATTTCCGATTGCAAAATCATAGATGGCACGCCCCTGCACAGAGGTCCCGATTTTTGTCATTTCACAGTAGTTGCTGTACTTCTGTTCCAGTTCCTGCATGTCTTTTTTCATCTGGCTGTAAGTATACTTCTGTGACCGGATCTGTACGGCTTTTGTATTGGAAAACGTGACTTTTGCAGCCTCATCCGCTTCCTTCTGCTCGTTTTTTGCAACAATTTTATATGTATATGTCTTACCGGATGATACGTTTTTATCGGTATAGGATGGCTTGCTCCTCTCGGCAAGTTTTTTGTATTCCCCTCCGGCTGTTTTCCGGTAAATCACATAGGAAGTGGCATCGCTGCTTTCTTCCCATTCCAGATATACCTTTGTTTTTCCCTGTTTTGTTGTATGCAGTCCCTCCACGGCAGAAGGCTGTGGCAGTTCTTCCGGCTGTTGGGTATCATCTGGCTGCTGGATATCTCCCGGCTGTTGGGTATCATCCGGCTGCTGCGTAGTATCCGGTGTTACATGATTACTCTCGGTATCCGTTACCGTGGCAGTATTTGCGGCATCTTCTGCATAAATACTCTGTGGGCACTGTGCCAGCATTCCAGCCACAAGTGCCCCGCAAATTACTTTTTTCCATAAACATTTCATCTTCTTTTGTACTCCCTTTTTTCTATTGTCTTTTATTAGACGTTTGCGAAACGCGCCTTGCGTCTGCCACCGCTTACACAGTCCAATGCTCTTTATAGACAGAATTGCTGAATTTATAGGAATCTGCCCAGTTTTCTTTCCAGTCACAGAAATCTGCTTTGATATGCCGCCTGATATCTTCCGTGTCCTGCATAGTATACGCCTCTCTGTTTATTTTACAAATTATATTACCTCGATTTTATTCTTTCTCCTTATCTTCCTGCTTTTTTCTGTCAGACAAATACCTCCACATCAGCACAATCCCGGCTCCCAGTACCACCAGAGAAAATATCCATGAGACCGCATCTCCCCTGACGCTGAAATCCAGCCAGTGCGTTTCCGTCCGGACTACCGCAATAAAATTTGCCGTCATATGTCCGATCATGGATGCATAGACATTTCCCGCACGATCCATCAGAAGTGCCAGCACCACACCAAGAATCAGTGCGTAAATAAACTGCACGATATTGACATGCACGGCCGCAAAAATCAATGCCGAAATTCCAACCGCAAACGGTTTCGACAGCATATCTTTTAATCTTCCAAAAAGAATCCCCCGGAATACCAGTTCTTCCAGAATCGGGGTAAACACTGCCAGACAAAGAATTTCCATTCCTATTGTACTTCCGTAAAAATCGGTATTTGCCTGCTGGTAACCCATCGAAATTTCCGTCAGTTTCGTCATGGATATGAGATTGTTCAAAGAAATTCCAAAGCATGCCATGATCCCGGCCGCAAAAAGTGCATGACAGATACGTTCCCGGCTGATTCCAAACGGCTGCTTTGCAATCCCTGCCAGTGCCTGTCCCTGACGATAAAACGGAAGCATGGATGGAATTGTAAAAACAGTGGCAATCAGCTGACAGAACACATAATGTGTGGCATCTCCTCCAAATGCCCACTGTGCAATTGTCATAATAATCAGCATCACCGCATAATAAAAAAGAAACGGGTATAGAATATACCATATTTTCCCTAAAATCTCCTTAAAAAATTCCATACGATATCCTCCCGTTTCTCTTTTCCCAATTATTTTCTATGTTAAGCGTTTACAACCGCTTAATTTTTTAACGGTTTTTATGCACGTCACATGTATGCAGCTTACGCAGCAGCTCCGGAAGCTGCTCTAGGGAATCGCACATGCCTGCTACTCCTGCTGCTTTCATTTCTTCCACATCCCCGAACCCATAACTGACTGCAATACAGAAAATTCCAAGTTCTTTCGCCCCGTTGACATCAAACATCGTATCCCCGATCAGACACATCTCGGATTTTGGAATATGACTCCAGCGGTGCATGACTTCCTTAAGAATCTCGGATTTTTTATCCCGTGTACCATCAAATGTTGCACCTACCACATCATCAAACAGCGGAAGAATCCCGAAATGTTCCAGAATCCGTTTGCAGGATACTTCCGGCTTGGAAGATGCCATGCCAATCCGGTATCCCTGTTCTTTTAATGTACGGATACACTTTTCCACACCCGGATATAACTTACACTCAAAAATACCGGTCTTATTGTACCGCTCCCGGTATTTTTGTACCGCATCATACGCTTTCTTTTTGGAAAAGCCATAAAATTTTTCAAAGCTTTCCGATAATGGCGGTCCGATAAACTGGTACAGTTTCGTGGTATCTGTTTCTTCAATTCCGTAAAAATCAAGTGTATATAATACCGATTTTATAATTCCTTCCGAAGAATCAATAAGCGTTCCGTCCAGATCAAACAAAATGGTGTTCATTATTTCTTTACTCCTTTGGTATCACGGTTTCCCACATGCAGACGATGCAGGGCAACCGGCTTTCCTTTCACCTCGACCTCTTTTTCCTCACCTTCATGCAGCACATGAATACTTTTCAGTTCATCCCCGGCAGCCAGTTTCATGCCACGCACGCCAACCGCACCTTTCTTTTTCTGCGGAATTTGTGCACAGTCAATCCGAAGAAACATATCTTTCTTTGTTGCCATCACCAGTGTATCATTTTCTTCCAGCGGACATACCGTCAGTACTTCATCTTCCTCTCCCAGCTTTGTTGCCGCCGTTGTCTTTTTTGCGACCACAAATTCCATACCGTCCACAACTTTGATCATGGCATATTTTGTGCCAAATAACATCCGGTGCGAGCTGACATGTTCAAGACCTGCCAGATATACAACATTCTCTTCTTTACTGTCATAATTGCAGAGGTTGTCAATCGGTGTTCCTTTATCCCGGAATTTTCCATATGGAAGATCAAGCACTTTTAGCAGATGCATCTGTCCCTTGTCCGTAAAGATACAGATTTTATCCGTATTTTTGCATGTAAAGATATGCCTGTATTCCGCGTTTGCCGCCTCTTTATTTCTCTCATAGACAGAAGTATCCACAATCTTTGCATATCCGAAGCGGTCCATCAGAAAGACAACATCCTGCTCTTCGATCTTCTTTGCTGCAACTACAGCTTCTTTCAGATTGTCAATCACGGTTTTGCGCTCTTTGCCATAAGCTTTTTTAAACGCGGTCAGTTCTTTGATGATTACTTTTGCCATGGAAGAACGATGCTCTAAAATATCCTCATATTTTGCAATATTTTCCAGTGTCTCATCATGTTCTTTCATCAATGCTTCAATTTCCAGACCAATCAATTTATACAGACGCATTTCCAGAATGGCCTGTGCCTGACGATCCGTAAAATTCAGCTGCTGTGCCATGATCTTTGAAGATGGATTCTTAAAGGTAATATGATCCGTATTTCCGTCTGTCAGACAGGCTTTTGCATCTTTGATGCTGCGGCTGCCGCGTAAAATCTCAATGATCAGATCAATGACATTGCAGGCGCGGATCAGACCTTCCTGTATTTCTTTTTTGTCCTGTTCTTTCGCCAGAAGGGTCTGGTACTTTCTGGTTGCAATCTCATACTGGAATTTCACATGATGACGGATGATCGGCACGACGCCCATCGTCTCCGGTCTGCCATCCGCTACCGCAAGCATATTGACACCAAAGGTGTCTTCCAGCTTGGTTTTCTTGTACAGCAGATTCTCCAGAGCCTCGATATCTGCTCCTTTTTTCAGTTCCAGAACAATACGAATTCCCTCTTTGGATGACTGATTGGTAATATCGGTAATGTCACTGGTTGCCTTGGATTCTACCAGACCGTAAACATCATTTAAAAACTTCCCGATATTGGCTCCGATCATGGTATACGGAATCTCCGTGATTACCATGCGGTCTTTGCCGCCTTTGCCCTTTTCAATCTCGATTTTTCCACGTATTTTGATCTTGCCGACCCCGGACTCATAAATTGCCGGAAGATCATCTTTATTTGCAATGATTCCTCCTGTCGGGAAATCCGGTCCCGGAATATACTGCATCATCTCCGCAGTGGTAATATCCGGATTTTTCATATAGGCAATCACACCGTCGATCACTTCTCCGAAATTATGTGGCGGAATGGAAGTTGCCATACCGACAGCGATACCTTCCGCACCGTTGACCAGAAGATTTGGCACCTTTACCGGCAAAACAACCGGCTCTTTTTCGGTTTCATCAAAATTCGGCATGAAATCCACAACATTTTTATCCAGATCTGCCAGATAGGCTTCCTGCGTTACTTTCTGCAGACGTGCCTCCGTATATCGCATGGCAGCGGCACCATCGCCTTCAATGGACCCAAAATTTCCATGCCCGTCCACAAGCGGCAGTCCCTTTTTGAAATCCTGTGCCATGACAACCAGGGCATCATAGATGGAAGAATCTCCATGCGGATGATATTTACCCATGGTATCTCCGACAATACGCGCACTCTTACGATACGGTTTGTCATATCGGATTCCCAGTTCATACATATCATAAAGTGTACGGCGCTGCACCGGTTTTAATCCATCACGGACATCCGGCAGCGCACGGGCAATGATAACGCTCATCGCATAGTCAATATATGATTTTTGCATCAGCTCCGAATACTCGGTGCGAATGATACTATGTTCCATTTTATTTCTTCCTCACTCCTAGAAAACCTGACAGGATCTATACGTCCAAGATCGCATCGTTTGCATGTTCATAAATAAAGGCCTTTCTCGGCGGCACATCCGTGCCCATCAGCATAGCGGTTACATCCGACGCCATACGACCGTCTTCAATCTCCACGCGCTTCATGACACGCGTCTGGGGATTTAAAGTAGTCTCCCATAACTGCTCGGCATCCATCTCTCCGAGACCTTTGTATCGCTGCAGGGTAAAACTTCCGGTATGTGTTTTCCGGTATTTTTCCAGTGCCGCATCATCATAAAGGTACTCTTCTTTCCCTTTTGACGGAATCACTTTGTATAGTGGCGGCATCGCCACATAAACATGTCCTTCAAAAATCAGTTCCGGCATAAACCGGTAAAACAGTGTCAGAAGCAGCGTGGAAATATGGGCTCCGTCGACATCGGCATCTGCCATGATAATAATCTTGTCATAGCGCAGCTTACTGATATCAAAATCATTTCCGTACCCTTCCGAAAAACCGCAGCCGAATGCGTTGATCATTGTCTTGATTTCTGCATTGGCAAGCACCTTGTCGATACTGGCTTTTTCAACATTCAGAATTTTTCCGCGGATCGGCATGATCGCCTGATACATACGGTTTCGCGCCATTTTGGCGGAACCACCGGCAGAATCTCCCTCTACGATAAAAATCTCACACTTTGACGCATCCCGGCTCTCACAGTTGGACAGTTTTCCATTGGAATCAAACGAAAACTTCTGCTTGGTCAGCAGATTGGTTCTCGCTTTTTCCTCTGCCTTGCGGATTTTTGCAGCCTTTTCCGCACAGCCAATCACAATCTTTAAGGTTTCTAAATTTTTATCAAAAAACAGCGGAACTTCATCACTTGTCACTTTGGCAGTTGCACGGTTTGCATCCTGATTATCGAGTTTTGTCTTCGTCTGTCCTTCAAAACGCGGGTCCGGATGCTTGATGGAAATCACTGCTGTCATTCCGTTTCGCACATCTGTACCGTTGAAATTTGCATCCTTCTCTTTTAAAATGCCAAGTTCTCTGGCATAGGAATTGATAATCGTCGTAAACGCAGTTTTAAATCCGGTCAGGTGTGCACCACCTTCCGAATTATAAATATTATTACAGAATCCCATGATATTCTCATGGAACTCGCTGGTATACTGGAATGCTGCTTCCACCTCAATGCCTTCACTTTCCCCTTTGAAGTAAATGACATCATGCAACACTTCGAGATTATTGTTCAGATCTTTGACAAACCCAATGATTCCATCCGGCTCATGAAACTCAATGTGCTCTGCTTCCGGCTTTCTCCGGTCCTCATATATGATCGTCAGTTTCGGGTTCAGATAAGCGGTCTCATGCATCCGGCTCTTCACATCATCTTCCCGGAATCTGGTCTTCTCAAAAATTTCTGGATCTGGAAGAAAATTGATCTTCGTTCCGGTCTTCTTTGTCTTCCCGATCTTTGGAAGAAGTCCGTCTTCAAGTTCTACCACCGGATGTCCCTGTGCATAGCGGTCATGATACACATATCCGCCCTGGCTGATTTCCACATCCATATAGGTGGAAAGTGCATTGACTACCGAAGATCCGACACCATGCAGTCCTCCACTCGTCTTGTACGCATTGTTGTCAAATTTTCCTCCTGCGTGCAGTGTAGAAAATACAACGCGGGCAGCCGATACTCCCTTTGCATGCATGCCGACCGGAATACCACGTCCGTTATCTTCCACCGTACAGGAGCCATCTGCCTCAAGGGTCACCCATATTTTATCACAGGCACCTGCCAGATGCTCATCCACGGAATTGTCGACAATCTCATAAATCAGGTGGTTGAGTCCTTTGGTCGTTGTACTTCCGATATACATTCCCGGACGTTTCCGGACCGCTTCAAGCCCCTCCAGTACCGATATACTGCTTGCATCATATCCTGACATGTTCCTCTATCTCCTTACTATCCTGCTAAATTACATTTGATCTCTCATGTGAGCAATCACCATCACTGCAATCCGAAAAGTCATCGCATCGTCAAACGTACGGATATCCAGTCCGATTGCTTTCTCGATACGTTCCAGACGATATACCAGAGTATTGCGGTGCACATACAGCTGTCTTGCCGTCTCTGATATATTCAGATTATTCTCAAAAAATTTATTGATAGTAGACATTGCTTCCTCATCATCTAAGATGTCCGGAATTTTCTCACCGAATACCTCTTTGATAAACATATTACATAAACTCATCGGAAGCTGGTAAATCAGACGCCCGATGCCAAGCTTTCCGTAAGAAATTGTGTCATACTTTGCATAAAAAACACGACCAACTTCCAGTGCCATCCGCGCTTCCTGATAAGATTCCGCAATTTCCGGAAGCTGTGTCACAACGTTTCCATAACCGACACGCACACGAATCATTGCTTCCATATGTAAATTATCTGCAAGGCTTCCCGCAATTTTTGACAGACGTTCCTCCATCTCCTCTTCTTTTATATGGGAAACATCTTTGATCAGAACGATACTGTGCTGATCCACGCAGGTCACAAAGTCCTTCGAACGGATATCTGCAAGATTTTTTACCAGTTCCATCGCCATATCGTTATTTTTACTTCCGGTATCAATCACAAAAACTACCCGCGGTACTTCCTGAATGTGGTGCTTTTTTGCTTTTCCGTAAATATCCACAATCAGCATATTACCAAGAATGATATTCTGCATAAAATTATTGCGGTCGAACTGCTCTGCAAAACTCATAACCAGATTCCGGATCTGGCAGACTGCCATCTGTGCGCATACAAGAAATGACTCTTCTTTCACCAGACAGACTAAAATATATTCCGTTTCACCTTCTACCATCACTTTATACAGATGATAATCCTGATACGTCTGTTTTTCAGCAAGCGATTCTGCGAAATCAACGACCACCTGCTGTTCTAATGCCTCCGGCAACGGCATCTCCTCCGTATGTGCTACCAGCTTCCCCTTTGCAGTAAACAATGCCGTATCCATGTGGCTGATCTCTTTAATTTCGTTTAATGAATTCTGTAATTTCTGATTTGAAAGCATATACTCTCCTATTATTTACGTTCGAAAGAACCCGGGTGTAAATACTAACACCCGGGTTCAAGATTTACAACTATATAATTTTAACGGACTAGTTGGTAATTGTCAATTCTGTTTCCTTATCGAATACATGAATCTTATGCGGATCAAATGCAAGCTTGATATGATCGCCATAACGGGCAGGTGTATCAGAATCAACTCTTGCTGTCATGTTTGCACCGGCTACAGAGTAGTACAGTAATACTTCTGCACCAAGTAACTCGTATCCTGTTACATCAGACTCGATGACACAGTCACCATTCTTCTGGATCATTTCAGGATCATCAGAGATATCCTCTGGTCTGATACCTAATACAACTGTCTTTCCGTTGTATCCGCCCTCTTCAAGCTTCTTTGCCTTGTAATCCGGAAGAACCACAGAGTAATCACCGAATGTTAATGTAGCTTTATCTCCCTGAATGGTGCACTTTGCATCGATGAAGTTCATCTGTGGAGATCCGATGAATCCGGCTACGAATAAGTTATTTGGCTCATTGTATAATTTCTGTGGAGAATCAACCTGCATGATTACACCATCTTTTAATACAACGATTCTGGTTCCAAGTGTCATAGCCTCTGTCTGATCATGTGTTACATAGATGATCGTAGCACCTAATCTGTTATGTAAAGAAGCGATCTCAGATCTCATCTGTACACGAAGTTTTGCATCCAGGTTGGATAAAGGCTCATCCATAAGGAATACCTTAGGATTACGAACGATTGCACGACCCATGGCAACACGCTGTCTCTGTCCACCGGAAAGAGCCTTCGGCTTACG
>OLGJ01001303.1_pt1 | contig 11425 bp, 8 predicted proteins | sample 1605431 | NCBI WGS metagenome assembly OLGJ01 (sample SAMEA3888920, study PRJEB22519) | human gut metagenome | biome: human gut; feature: human-associated habitat; material: faeces | place: Denmark | collected 2009
CAAATTGAAAGCAAGCTTTCTTTGCGCTCGTTTGCATTTTCTTTGTCCCAAAATCCGTATGCCTTCTGTTAGAAGACCAAATTAAAACATTACTCTATGGATAGTTTGATACAATATAACAATGCTGTCAACGCTATAAAGACAGCCATACTTCAAGGACAATATGAAGCAGCCAAAGGTGTGAACCGTATACAACTTGCTTTATATTTTGCCATCGGAAAATATCTTTCACAACATACCCGCAAAGGAGTATGGGGCGAGGGCGCATTAGCATCCATCAGCGAACAACTTCGTAAGGAACTACCTGGTCTTCGAGGATTCTCGGAAACTCAAATGAAGGATATGAGACGTTTTTATGAAGCATGGAATATGCTTGACAGCAATTCGGCGGTTGCAACCGCCGAATTACAAAATAGTGAAAATCAGATAGATATATTCCATACTTTATCTATTTCTAATATTCCAGATTTTCCTGTTGAGGACTTCTTTAAAGTACCATTCACACACCACTCTGCCATCATTAGTGGACCAAAAGAAACTTCGGCACGCTATTATTATATCCACCGCACTGTAGAGGAACATCTTTCCGTAAAGAAGCTCCGCCAACTTATAAAGGAGGATGCTTACCATAGCCAAGGACGCATGCCTAACAATTTTACCAGGACCATCAACAATCCTAGGGATTCAGAACATCAAGAATTTCATCATGACCTTTGGCAGAGACTTTGCTTTCATCGGCAACCAATACCATTTGGAAATCTATGGTGTTGAACAATTCCCAGACCTGCTGTTTTTCAATCGAGAATTGAACGCCATGGTTTGCATAGAGCTAAAACTTGGCGAGTTTAAGACCTCTTATCTTGGGCAACTTTTTGGCTATCTCCAAATTCTCGACGACAAGGTGCGTAAGCCACACGAGAATCCGTCTATTGGAATCATTCTTTGCCAATCAGCAAACTACTCTTATGCAGAATATGCTGTTCGAGACTACAGCAAGCCGATGGGAGTTGCTACCTACAAGACGTTGGATGACATGCCTGAAAGGTTACGCAAGGCTTTGCCTGATATGAAGAAAATGATGGACTTGCTAAAAAACAAGGAAGAATAATTATTGTAAAAACAGAAAGTAAAATCATTGTTATCAGGGATACGCAAGTCATCCTTGACAGAGATGTTGCGGAATTGTATGGAGTAGAAACCAGAGATATAAACAAAGCGGTTAAAAATAACCCCAAAAAGTTTCCCCCTGGTTATATTATTGAACTGAATAGCAGCGAGAAACAGGAACTGGTGGAAAATTTCCACCGGTTCAATACCCTCAAGCATTCCACTGTTGCACCTCACGCATTTACTGAACAAGGACTTTATATGCTTGCCACAATTCTGAAAGGTGATTTAGCCATCAGTACAACCATTGCCATCATTGATACTTTCACTCAACTTCGCAAATTGGCAAGAACTATAGATAAGGTGAATGAAGATGCAAAGGAGCATGGTATTTTACCAGACAAAGCAACAGAAGGTAAGATACAAGCTGCCATGAACGAAGTCTTCGCAGATAAGCTGCCATTAAAAATGCGCAGATTGACTTTTGGGGTAAATTTAGGAGTGCTGAAATTTTCTATAGAAACCACAAGAGAATCCAAAGAATAAAACAATATAAAAAGGAGGGAAGAATATGAACATGTTTGAACAGATGCCATTCAGCGAGAAGTATCCAGTCTTCCGCAAGTTGGCAGAAATAGGCGACCTACGCAAGCTCTCCCGAGAGAAACTAGAGCTGTATGACGAGGACATCAAGAATATGCGTGATATATATGCCACCAGAAAGTTTAGTGCTTCATCCTGCTACTTCAACCACTTCATTCAGCCAACGAAATTGACTCTTCCACCCAGTGAAGTCGTATCTTCCACCCAGTGAAGTCGTATCTTTAACCCAGCGCAGTCGTATCTTTAACCCAGCGCAGTCGTATCCGTAGACTCAATGAAACGTATGAACTTGCGCAATGACGTACATGATGCGAAAGAGGCTCACTTGATGGGAACCAGAATGCTTCTGAAATTACGTCCCGACGTATCTGTTACTGCGTCGGGACGCATCTTTTGCTGCGTCGGGACGTAGCAAATGCTGCATCGGGACGTAATTTTCACTTCCTCAGTTGGCTATGATTCCTCCTCTCACCAGCCATTTCGCAAAGAAGCGGTCACTAACCAGATAGCCAGTCGGAGTCTTGCTTACCAGCTGCTTATCTACCAATGCCTTTAATGCCGTTTTCACGCTGCTCGTAGCTGGAAGATGGTGGGTGCTGATAAACTGCTGGCTCAACGGCGAAGATACCAAATGCTCACGAGCTATCGCCCCCAAAAGCATCTGCTGGTTCTCGGTTAGCCAGGCACAATAGTTCTGATAAGTCATCGCCTGCTCCTCAATCAGTTCCAGAATCACCTCATCTACCAGAGACTTCGTAATCTCGGAAGAAGCATGCTCGTAGATGCCATGCAATATCGACTGCACATACCAGGTTACACGATCAGACTGCTGATAAATATAAGAAAAGGTAGATTCATCTATCGACCTGTGCTGAGATGCCAACAAGCGATTGGCAAACTCCCGATACACCTGCTCCCCGATGCAAGGCAAAGACAACACCAGCGAACTCTGGAAGAATGGACGGTTTGCCGACAGAAACATCTCCTGCATCATGTGCTGCTGACTGCCCGAAAACACGAAATATACATTCGGCAAAAACTGGATATAAGAACGGATCATCGCCTCAACCCCATCCTCCGGATAACTTAATATCTGCTGAAACTCATCAATGGCAATGTAGCATCGCTTTCCCGATTGCTTCAAATACTCAAAGATTCGCTTCAAACTCTCCTTCCCTTCACTCGGTTTCAAGTCTAAAGAGAAAGAAGGAATGCCTGTCAATTCATCTATCGTCAGAGTAGGACGCCAGCTGCTGAAGAATTCCTGTACCTTCCGAAGGGCTGATTGGGAAACAGTATCCAGCTTTCCGATGATTTCAGAAGCCATCAGTTGCACCATCTGCTCCAGATTCTTGGTGGCAAAGATGTCGAGATAGAAACACTTCACTTCCGCGTATTGCTCCTCCATCTGATGGAATACATGATGAATTAATCCCGTCTTACCCATACGGCGTGGGGCAACCAACGTGATGTTACGTTCATTATGCAGCGAAGAAATCATTTTCTCCGTCTCTTTCTGGCGGTCGCAGAAATACTCTGCGCCCTTATAGCCATATACCACAAAAGGATTGTTCAATCTAGCCATATCTTGTTATCATTCATTATACAAACGTTCATTGCGCTTTTTACGCAACGCAAATTACGCAATAAAAAACGAGACCGCCAAATGTTTTCTAGTTTTTTAATAATAATTATCTCCTAAAGCCGCCTCTGATGTACAGGCAACGGAATAAGCAATAATACTTCACACAGCATTACTGCGGAAAGGTAAAGGCTGAAGCTGCTAGCCCAGGGCATAAAAAAACTCCCACAGATTTCACAGATTCACACAGATTCATTATCTTTAACCCAAGTTTTACATAAACGAAAAATTTTTTTTAAGCTATTTGGTGGCAAAGAAAATGCAAACGAGCGCAAAGAAAGCTTGCTTTCAATTTGCCGAGTGCAGCTTTTATTCTGCAAAGTTACGACTTTTCCTCGTAACTTCCAAGGTTTTAGGGAAAAAATACTTGAAAAGGGGGAGGAGAAAAAGAAAATAGGCGACTCCCGAAATTGAGAGCCGCCTATTGGTTATACTATTTTTATTATGATGAAACAGATGATTACTCTACTGTGCAGTAGATATTGTCATTTGTCTTTCTTGTAGGATACAACTTGATGGTGTTGCCAGCTACTGTAATGTTGTCACCACCTGCTGTCAGGTTGTTGAGGCTTCCACCGAGGTTGATGGCCCAATCACCATTTACGCGGAACTTCCAACCATCTGCTGTAACACCTGCATTTGTTGCCTCGAAGCAATACTCTTCAGCATTCCATGTCATTTTAGCGTCGCCATCCCAATTGTTGAAGCCACCAATCATACCCATGGTCTCAACCTTAGTGGCTGTGATAGTGCCTTCTGAAAGATTAACATCCATGTAGTAAACACCTTCGCCTGCATTTACGCCGATGTTGCCATTGTCGACACCGATAGCAGCTCCACCAAAGCTTACAAATGTACCTGCACCAATAGCGGTGTCCCAGTTTCCTTGCGCGCGCTGGAACTTGAACTCAAAGCCAGCAGCGTTAGGATCGGCCAAATAAACATAACCAGTGTATACGCCCTTTGCATCGTCTACGAGAGCAAGCTTCTGATCATTGGATTTCCAACCATCAGTGCTACCGATGAAGTAGATGAATGGATCGTAGTTAACCTCCTCTAAGGTATAAGAGTAGTCCATCATGTTGATGGTGAGCTTATACTTACCAGCCTTGGCAATCTTACCAGCCTTAGCGTCACCGTTGGTCAACAAACCTGTCATGCTGTCGTCGCCGTCAACCTTAGGACCTACTACGCCAGCAGCCCAGAAGTTACCAGCATCAACGTTCTTCTTAGGAATAATCTTCCAATACTGATTATCCTTGGTTGTCTCGAATGTGATGGTGAAAACAGGATCATCATATACATCCTTATCGCTGTGCTTGAATGCCTGCTTAGCACTTACAGTATTCCAACCATCAACGGCTGCGGCATCACCAACGGCTTCGACATTAAACATATCGCCTACGAGGTAATAGCCATCTTCAATAACTGGAGCCTCAGGAATAGCCTTAACCTGGAATGTTGCAGATGTAGCCATCTTCACGGCTGTTGAGCCATTGCTTACCCATGCATCAAGAGTAGCATCGATGTCGCGCTCTGTAGGACGCTTTCCCCACTTATCTACGATATAGCTTGTCAATTCAGCTGTTGCCATGTTGCCATCAGCATCAATGTCGAATGACTGACCGTCGAAGTTAATCTTATAATTAGGTGTATAAGCAGCGTCGGAAGAAGTAGGAGCAACAATGCTCGCTACTTTTACCTTCTCTGTCTTAACGTTAGCCAAGTTGATGACATCAACTGGAGTTACGCTACCGTCGCCGAATGATACAGCTTCCTCCTGAGGATTTGACTGTGGGTTACCCCAATCTGTGTAGTCCTCGGTACAAGATACCATAGACATCAGCAGGGTCATTCCCAATAATATTTTCTTAATCATAATTGTCTATACTTTAAGTGATTTACAATTTAACGATGCTGAATGCACCTGTGATGTCGTTGAATGAGATGACATACTTACCTTCTGCCAAACCGATGTTATGACCATTAGCCTCGCACTTACCATACATGTTGATAGCGCCATCTGCTGCACCATATCCCCAGTTGGTATCCCAAGAACCAGCAATCTTGAACTTGAAGCTTACTGTCTGTCCGGCAGGAACTTCCATCACATAGTACCAAGCGTGGTTTTCAACGCCCTCAGTGTTGTAAGGAAGCATTGGAGTGTCGCTCGCGAAATCGTCTAATGAGGTTGCAATCTGGATAGTACCATAGTTGGTTACATTACCCTCGTACTTCTCCATCTTGGCTGTATTGTCAGCAGTGTTGATTGTAATGGTGTAGTAACCGGCTTCAGCAGCAACGATATGACCACCGTCACCACCGCCATTACGATTTTCTATTGTGCCTTTTTTAGCGCTGATTTCGTTATTGAGTATGGCGTTCATACTGTAATCCCAGTTGAAGTCTGAAGGCAGAATCTTGAAACCAGCTCCGTCGCACTCGGCCTTGTCGTTGTAATCGCCGGTAAGGAAGTAGTTGGTGTATTCAATCTCACCAGCACCAGTCTTCTTGTCGTAAGAGAAGTTTGGCTTAAGGAACATAGGAAGTGCGTCTACTCCAATGTTCTTGTCGTTTGCCCACTTAGCGCCGAACATGTTACCTACAAGATACCACATTGTTGGAACAGCATCCTTCAGTTCAATATAGTACGGCTTTACTTTGAGCTTTACTGAGTTTGAAGCGACAGGGTTCAGACGGCTTGTGCCCTCAAGGATGTAAGCGTTAACACGAACGTACATCTCCTGCTCGGCAGGAACATTACCTTCAGTCCATTTAAGTATCTTTACCAATGCCTTGTCCATTTCTTCTGCAGAGGCAGAAATATTACATTTCTGTGTGGTGTTGCTAAGAACAGCGTAGTCTGGCACCTTTTCGCCACTCTCGTCTGCAGCAGCTTCATCAGTAGAAACTTTGAAGCTGTTGGTTGGAGATACCTGCACCTCGTAAGTTGCGTTGACAGGGGCATTTTCTGCTGTGTACTTAGGCTGTGACCATGTAAGGCCAAGTCCTGTGGAATGCTCCAAATCAATAGTCGCATTGGCATATTCTGGAGTATTCAACGTGAACTCCTTAGGCTGGATAAGCGTAGGGTTTGAGTCGTTGTCATCCGAACATGAAGCGAATAAGCTGATGATGCCGATAAGCAGAGCACCAATTATATATTTATTCTTCATATTGTGTTTTCTTTTATAATTCTATTATACTTTAGTTTTGAACCTCGTTGTATCCATCAATCTGTGTCAAGTTCTTGTTAGAACGAACCTCTGAAGATGGGAGAGGATATACATTATAGGTCTTGGTGAAGGTTGTACCATTAGTACTACCACCCTTAAGCTCCCATTTGTATGTAGCCTGAGTTCCACCAAACTGATTGAAACGAATCAAATCGGTACGGCGCAGACCCTCGCAATAAAGCTCGCGAGAACGCTCGTCAAGAACATCGTTAAGAGTGTAAGAAGGACGTACGGCAGCGTGGGCACGATTGCGGAGAGCGTCGATATAACCCTTAGCCTTAGCCGAACCCTCGCCATTGATGTGCATCTCTGCCTCTGCAGCATTGAGGTAAGCCTCTGCTACACGGAAGAGGAAGAAGTCTATATCTACGTTATAGCTGTCGTGAGGAGTACCACCATTAGAATAGTTGTTATTCCATTTTGGTGTTGCAATACCCTTGACGAACTTATCGTTAGCACCAATCTCCAAAGTACGATCGCCGTCACTATTGCCCTTACCCCAAAGGATAGCACGGTCGTCAACGTTCATAGCACGGATTTCGGAAGCTGACTTGTTTACAACAACTTTTGGATCGGTGAAGAACTTCTCTACGAATTGTGGACGAACACGCATACCTGACCATGTGTTGGCAGTAGTGGCAGCATCCTTACCTGTAACAGTCTGCATCGTAGCATCCCAAAGAGCAGCTACATAGAACATAGAACCACCCCATCCCTGAGTCTTTTCTCCATCTTGCATCAATGGGAGAAGAGCCTCGCAGCTTGCACCATTCGATCCATTGTCGCCCATGAAGAGCAGGTCGTATGGCTTGTAGCCATTAGCCTTAGCCTCATTAGACATCTTGCTGTCATCGAAGAGCTTATAGTCTGAATTGATAACCTTCTCGGCATATTCGAGAGCCTTATCCCAATATTGATTGTTCTGACCATCGTTATTGAGGTATGTACCAGCATTGAGGTACAGACGGCTTAAGAGCAACCAGCATGTGCCTTTATCAATGCGGCCATAGTCTGGGTCGCTGTCAGTCTCAGGCTTTGCTGCCAGCAAGTCTGGCTCTGCTGCAAGCAATTCGTCCTTTACCCAGTTGAACAGGAATTCACGGCCCATCTGAAGAAGCTCTGCGCGAGTGTAGCTCTTGCCTTCCTCAAAATTAGAGTTGTAAGCGTGGGCCTGACGCGGTGTCTCTACAGAAATCTTGTCAATGAATGTCGGGTCTCCAAAGAAGTCGAGCATCAAGAAATAGCTGTAGGCACGAAGTACACGTACCTCTGCATACTTAGTTTTATCCTCTTTGGCTGCGTCGAGGCTCAAGAAATGATTCTCGTAAGAGATGTTCGACATCAGACGATAGTAGAGGTTCTTCAGAGTAGCATTACCCGGATCTAACTTATTGTAGGCAACATCTGCGATACCGCCATCCGACCACCAGCAGACAGCTTCGTCGGTAGGTACCTCGTTGAAGTTGAACAGGTTGCGTAGAAGGGTTGACTTACCATTGTCGTCGATAGTGAAATCGGCATTACCGTCATTACCCTCCATGATAAGACCAGCATAGCACTTGCTGTATAAGCCCATAATATTAGGATTGGCATCAACAGTAGGGTCAATGTTTCCCTTGTTCAAGTCATCCATGCAAGAGCTCAAGCTTGCTGAAAGCAGAAGAGCTGCTGCTGGGGCAATTATTTTGAATTTATTGAGTTTCATATCGAAATCTATTTTAAATTGTTAGAAGTTAAGGTTCAGACCGAGCAGGAATGTGCGGCAACGAGGATAGATGTTGTCGTCCTTACCTGATGTTACTTCAGGGTCGATACCTTTATACTTGGTGATAGTAAATACGTTAGAGCATGAGGCGTAGATACGGCCAGAGATGCCCTTGTAGTTGCCACCCTTCAGCAGATTGTTGAAGTTATAGCCCAGTGTGATGTTGTCGCACTTCAAGAAGCTACCATTCTGAACGAAGTAGTCGGTAAGAGGATAGTTGTATGAAGTCCAGCCCAAATTTACAATATCCTTTGTGCTGTTTTTGTAATATCCCTTAGCACTACAAATTTCTTTCGTATTTATTGCACCCTCAGCGTATCCATTGTAGAGATAGTTTCCGAAGCTTGCACGGAAATTACTGCCGAGATCCCAGTTCTTGTATGCAACCTTGAAGCTGAAACCGCCTGTCCAAGGAGCCACGATATTCTTATAGAAGTATCTGTCGTTCTCGTCAATTGTACCATCGCCATTACGATCTACGTAGCAACCCATGATTGGACGTCCGCTCTCATCGTAAACCTGCTGGTAAACCAAGAATGAGTTGGCTGGCTTTCCTACCTTATGATAGGTGATAGCCTGATCCTGACCTACCTTCATACCTGCCTCTATCATATCACGACCACCAGCAAGTTCGGTAATCTCGTTCTTGTTGTAAGCAGCGTTGACGCTCAATTCTACAAACCAGTCCTTGGTCTGGATAGGACGACCTGTGATAGCTACCTCAAAACCCTTGTTTTCCAATGTACCTGCATTCATCAAGAGCGCATTGTCAAAGTTCTGACCTGCAGCGATGGTTGTTGTGCTGAGCAAGTCGGTTGTCTTGCGGATATAACCATCAAGGTTGATGGTGAGTCTCTGGTCGAACATACCATAGTCGAGACCTACGTTCCATGTAGTAGTCGTCTCCCAAGTCAATTCGTCATTGTAAGCCAATGGACGGTAGAGTATTCCTGGGTTGTTGGCAATACCACCGATTGGATAGAGGAAGTGATTACTTGTACTCTTCTTATAGGTAGCGGTGTAGTACTCTTTACCTGTATCCTGCTGACCGGTCTTACCCCAACCAAGTCGGAGTTTCAAGTCGCTGATAGCATCAACATCTTTCAGGAATTTTTCGTCTTTGATACGCCATGCGAAGGCTGCTGATGGGAAGAAACCCCAACGGTGTCCGTCTGCAAAGCGGCTTGAACCATCATAACGGGCAGTGAATGTAAGGAGGTAACGATCCAACAGAGAATAGTTGGCACGTCCATACCAGCTCACGAGGTAAGTCTGTCCCTTCCAGTTGCTTGTATCGTAAGACTTCACGGTTCCTGCAAGAGCTTCGCCCTTGTCGTTCTTACCTTCGTAGGTAGATGGATACATAGACTTGCTCCACTGGTCTCCCCAATATTTCATGTGGCTATACTCATAACCAGCCATGATGTCGAAGTGGTTAGCCTTGTTGAAGTCCTTGGTGTACTGAGCATAGGCAGTAGCTACAACGTTATACTTCTTCTCCTTATTTTCGCTGTTGCCACCATAGTAGAATCCGTATGTAGATTGTGGATTGTTGGTGTTGTACTCTCCACCAGTGCTATATTCTCCAGCTATGTTGGCGTGAAGATGAAGGTCTTCGAAACCATGTATCTTATAGTCTGCCTCTACATTACCTAAGAGAATATGCGCACTCTTGTAGAAATCGTAGTTTTCAACTTTTTCTACAGGGTTTGTTGGAGCATCGTCGTTGCGGTTATATGGGAATGTTGGGTCGTATGAAGTAGTAGGTAATGCCCACTGCCAATAGCCACCCCAGTTTTTGAATGTTTCGTCACTGCTCTTTACTGGGCGGGTAGGATCCATGTTGATAGCTGCACCTACTGCATCCTGTCCACCTGGATTTGTTTTTGAGTAAGAATACTTACCGTTGACATTAATGTTAAGGTGCTTGTCGAACAATGATGGATTGATGTTGAAACCGGCAGTAACACGCTTATAGTCAGAACCCTTCAGAATACCTTCCTGACCGGTATAACCAACGCTGACACGATAAGGCATAGACCAAGAATTCTTACTGATTCCACCTGTCAAGCTGACATTATGCTCATGGCTGACAGCTGCACGGTAAATCTCGTCCTGCCAGTCGGTATCGTATGTGCCGGCAGAATAATCTGGAGTTCCATCTGCATTGAACTTCTTCCAGCCTAAGCCTTGGTAGGCAGAAGAATCTTCACCATAATAGTTCTTGATGAAGTCTGTATATTCAGAAGCATTCATCACATCCATCTTCTTGGCAACAGTACTTACTGAAAGTGTACCATTGTAAGAAACCTGTGGCTTCTGACCGCTACGACCCTTCTTGGTTGTAATGATGATGACACCATTGGAACCGCGTGAACCATAGATGGCAGTTGCTGAAGCATCCTTCAATACGGTAAAGCTCTCGATATCATTAGGGTTGACAAGAGACAGAGGGTTGTTCACACCCTTTGTGCTGTTGTTATCCATAGGCATACCATCGATAACAATCAGAGGGTTATTGCTTGCAGTAAGAGAAGCACCACCACGAATACGAATCTGTGCACCATCACCAGGAGCACCCGTTGATGAGTTTACATTTACACCAGCAATTTTACCCTGGATCATATCCTGTGCAGATGTAATGATACCATGGTTCTTCTCATCAGGCTTGATAGCTGTAACAGAACCAGTCAAGTCGTTCTTCTTAGCTACACCATAACCGATGACAACGATTTCGTTCAAAGACTTAGAGTCATCTTCCAAGGTAATGTTCATGTTACTAGATGCCTTCACAGTCTGTGGTGTCATACCCAGATAGGTGAATGTAATCTTGGCACCTGGCGCTGCATCAACTGAGAAGTTACCATCCATGTCGGTAATGCCCACTGCCTTACCGTTAACTGTAATGGTAGCACCCATGATAGGCTCACCAGAAGCATCCTTCACATGTCCCTTAACTGCATTTGTCTGCGCAAAGGAACTCACCGTCAGAAGCAGACCGCTTGCTAGGGTCAACGCTCTGAGAGGCAATTTAATTTTAACCTGCTTCATCATTTGCTTGATTTTTAAGTT
>OLGJ01001306.1_pt1 | contig 11417 bp, 7 predicted proteins | sample 1605431 | NCBI WGS metagenome assembly OLGJ01 (sample SAMEA3888920, study PRJEB22519) | human gut metagenome | biome: human gut; feature: human-associated habitat; material: faeces | place: Denmark | collected 2009
CCTGCCGGACCGTGCCGTCCATCTGGGTACGCTCAACATAAACGTAGCCATGTACTTTCCTGGTCAGAACGGACTTGCGGTACTCTTCCATCGTGCGGCGGATGCTCTCTAAGCGCTCGGCCTCCTGCGGGGTGCCTAAGTACGCCTCCGGCAGAACGATGTGCAGGGTGCTGGGCTTGCCGTCGGCCAGATGCTCGGCGCGCTGCCAGTACTCCGGCTGGGAGGTGAACTGGTCAACGGCGATGCAGGCCCACGGGTCCAGCGGGGTCGCTGCACCGGGCAGCAGGATATCAGCAGGGACAAAACAATTCTGCATGGTAATCACTCCTCTTTCACGGATGCCGTTTTTTACGTCCGGGCGCGGCTCAATCCACAGTGCCAACCAGCCCGTAAATTGCCAGCGAGAGAATGCCGATATAAATCAGCACACTGGGCAGGCCGCGGAATATATGTGGGATATCTTTGCTGCGCAGCCGGCGGCGGCCTTCATCCACCACCAGCACGGCGACCAGGTAGCCCACGCCGCTGCCAAAGCCGAAACCGATGGACTGCAGCAGGTTATAGTTCTGGCTGGCTGCAACCAGCAGGGTGCCCAGCACGCAACAGTTGAAGGTTGCGCCGGGCAGCTGTTCGCGGCAGGCATCGCGGCTTTTGGGGAACAGGCCCAACAGCAGCCACACAATGCCCATAGCGATCAGTGAGCAGTTCAAAAATACCAGCGGGCGCAGGGCGTTGACCGACAGCCAGCCGGGCAGCACCTTTGCCAAAGCGGGCAGCGCTAAGCTTTGGGCAGCCCAACCCATGGGGGCGCTGATGGTCTGTACCAGAATGATGGGAATGCAGTACTGCCATGTGCTGATTTTTGGGTCGTTGACCAGCTTGTTCAGTCGGGAAACGCCCAGCGCGCGGAAGAACACTGCATTCTCCGCAAACACAGCTATGACGGCGTAGGTCAGGAACTGCGCCACAGCCTGCAAAACGGAAAGCTCAGCGCTTACGTTTATTGCCATACAGATGACGCCCCTCCTCGATCTTATAATGCACATAGGCACCGCCGATGGCGGTCCACACGGCGGCAATCAGGCCAATGATGATAAACCCGGTGCCCGGCTGGTCGGCCAGCGGCAGCGGCGCCACGGGAAATACCACGTTGCCGAACACGGTGCCTTCCGCCAGCAGTTCACGCACAACCCCCACCAGCAGCACCGAAAAGCAGATACCAATGGTATTGTTGATGCCGCGGCGGAACGCCTCGCCCACCGTTTCCAGGTCGTTGGATTCCATACGTTTGATCACGGCGGGCTCCACTACCAGCATGGGCAGATAGATCCCCAGCAGCGAAAGATCCGCCCCAAACAGGTTGTACAAAATGATATAAGCCGGGATATACACAATAGCGGCAGCGTAAGAGTATACCACACCGCGGAAGCGGTTGCCGGTCAGGTGGCAGATTGCCACAGCCAGCATACGGGTTGCCGTTACAAGCAGAATGGTGGCAGCGCACAGCATCCAGGCATTCTGGCCGCTTACAGCAGCCGCCACAATGGGTGCCAGCCCCAGACCGCGCACCATAACGGGGTTATTCAGCCACAGGTGGTCATCATGGATATTCTGGGCCAGCTCTTCCTCGGCCTCTTTGCGGGTCTTGGGCTTATTGGCGGGCTGGACCGTTTTGGGCTTTTCGGCCGTAGGTGCTTCCTGCTTGCTTTCTACCGCTTTCTGCTCCGCCTGGGCGGCGGCCAGGGCTTCCTGCTCGATCTGCTCGGCGGTTTTGCCCTGCTCTGCGGCGCGGCGCGCCTGTTCCAGCATTTCGGGGGTCAGCTGGGGGATGATAACGGTTTGGGAATGTTCCTGCAGGGTCGGCTTTTTGTTGCTGTTCTTACGGTTCTCTGTGTTGGGCAAGGCGCTTTTCCTCCTTCCGCATGAATCTGATCCTTTCTGCGCGCTGGGCCAGGCGGTCCAGCCATTCGGGGAAAGCACCCCGGATCTCGTCTATCTTGCTGTTGGCGAGCTGTATGGCCTCCCCGTCACGCACTTTGACCTCCCGCCGTTCGCCGTCCACCCATTTGAGGACGGTCTTGGTGATGTCGGGCGAAGTGTTTTGCAGGGCGTGTTTCAAAAGGTGCAGGCCGTTGTACTTACGGGTCTGCGCGCTGACGGCATACTGCTCCGTGATCTTCACGTTCGTCGCTTCCGCCTTCACGCCGTACTCGTCCAGGTTGGAGGCGAAGGTGATCTTCACCTCCGTATCGAAGAGCGAGGAGGCGAAACGCTCGTAAACACCTTTTGGAATCCACCGTTCGCCCAGGTTGAAGTCCAGGTCGTCGAAAGCGATGGGTTTGGGCGTCGCCTCGCGCAGAGCCTCCAGCGATTCCCGGGCCGGGGCGTGGTCGGGATTCTCCCGCAGGAACGCCTCGATCCGTTCGGCTTTCCCGATGACATTGCCGGCGATGAACTTGTCGGCAACCTCGTAGCCGTCCGTTTCCGGGTTGTAATAGATACGTCCTTTCAGTTCCCCGAGTATTCCCTCCACGGTAGTTCCCGTGAGCGAGGCCATGTAGTGCGGTTCCACCCGGCCGTACTTGTTCAGGCTGGCCACAAGGGCCTCCGAAGCGTCGTCGGCGTGCGTGATCTCATCGGGATTGAAGGCCACGGGACGCTCGAAGATGTCGGCTTTGCGTGCCTTGCCGTCGATGTAACGCTCCAGCGATAGAATCTCCGTCCCCCGCGCGTCCATCTTGATCAGGTCGAGGTTGCGTTTGTCATTGAGCCGTCCGAAGCGTTCGGTGAAATTGTCGTAAAGCCGGTTGAGCATCTCCCGCAGGGCGGGGTTCGCCGTCAGCGTTTCCGCCTCGTTGTTATAAAGGTGGTAATAGGCATCGCGTATCTCGATATACATGGAGGCTTTCGTCCGTTGTGCAGGCGTGAGTTCCAGCGGGTGGAACATGGGTTGCAGGGATTCAATCCCCCGCAGGTAGCCGACCCGGTTTTGTCCGTCCGTGACGAGTGTCCCCTCGCGGAAATAGGGGGCGACCTCACCCTCGAACGGGCGGGGTTTCATATCCGCCTCCCGTATCTGCGGCATTTCTTTACCGGGTTCTTCCTCCTCCGGATTTTCCGACGTGTCGAACAAGCTGCCCGTTCTCGGCGTACCGGCGGCTTGTTTCCGTCTGTCTTTCGGGGCTTCCGTCGGGGGGCGTACCGCCTGCCGTTCCCGCTGTTCCGGGGTTTCCTGCTGCCGGGCGCTTTGTCGGCGCAGTTCCGCCCTCCGTTCCGGGGTAAGCGACATCATCATCTCGTAAAAGCCGTTGATCGGCGGGTTGTCCTCCCAGTTCAGGGAGGCATACAAGTCTTCGGGATCACGCTCCGGTGGCGTCGTTTTCGGCATTTCGCTCTTCTGTTCCTCCGGAGAGGAGGCCGGGGCGAATAACGAGGGTTGCCGGGGCGTCTTCCGCTTTGCTCCCCGGCGGCTGTTCCTTTTCTTGGATATACCGAGTTCTGCCTGCCGCCGCTCCTCGGCGCTGAAGCCGAACAGATCGTAGAGCGTCAGCAACGGTTCCTGCTGCACGTTTACCGGTTCGGCAGCTTGGGTGGCAGGTACGGGAGCCGCCGTTTCCACCGTGTCGAAAAGCGACCCGGCGAAGCCCTCCCGCGGTTTCGGTTCCGTTGTTCCGCCCACGTGCTGCACGGGAGTATCCGCCATGCCGAAATCTTCGGGTTTCGGCGGGTGCTGCTCCCACAAGCGATTCTCCCGCTCCTTCGACCAGGCCCCGAAGTCGGCCAGATCCTCTCCGGTCGGTTCTCCGGCGGGTGTGGCGGCAGAATCCGGTAACGCTTGTCCGGGTTTGTTTTCGATTCGGGTAATCTCCCCGGTTTCGGTATCGACATGGTAGCCCTGCGCCGCCATTTCGGCGACGACGCGGCGTTTTTCCTCCTCTTCCCGCTGCTGCTGAAGGTTACGGGCGTCGGCGATAATCTCCTTGACGATTTCTCCGGCAAGGCGGGGCTCGTGTCTTTCGGCACGCTGGCGTTCCGCCTGACGGGGACGGGACAATTCCCGCTCCGGTGTACCGGGTGTCTGTTCCGGAGCATGTTCCAGGCAATAACTCTCGTTGAAATGCCGGTTGAAATCCTCCGAGAGCATACGCCGCATCTCCCGGTCGATGCCGTCCACGCCCTCCGCGTGGGTGAACTCCATCGCCGGTTTGCCGTAGGGGTCTTTGCCTACTTTGGCCTCGGTATGGATCACTCTGTCGAACGACTGGAAAAGGTTGTTTATCCGGATGCCGTTCGACAGCTTGCGGGATTCGATGAAATCCCGCTGCCGTTCGGACAGTTCCCCCGTGGCGGCTTTCTTTTGCAGGATAACCAGGTCGCTGCCGACCTCCGTCCCCGCGTGTTCTGTAAAGAGGTTGTTCGGCAGCCGGATGGCCGATACGGGCTCGCAGCGGTTCATCAGCCACTCGCGCACGGGGCGTCCCTGCTCGGCGTTCAATACTCCCTGCGAGGTGATGAATGCCACCAGGCCGCCCTCGCGTACCATATCGACGGACTTCATGAAAAAATAGTTGTGCAGCGCCCGTGTGCCTTGCCGCCGCACGGGGTCGGTATGGGTGGAGAAGAACGGGTCGAAGAGCGCCACGTCCCCGAAAGGGATGTTGCTCACGGCCACGTCGTAGTAACCGGCGTATTTGGGTTCGATGCGCTCGAATCCCTGTACCCGCACCTGTTTTTCGGGGTGCAGGTGCTTCAGGATCAACCCCGTGGCGGGGTCTTTCTCGAAGCAGGTGATCTCCGCGTAGGGGTCGTGGAAATCCACGGCATTGACGAAAACCCCCGTTCCCGCGCTGGGGTCAAGAATACGTTTGGGGGCGATCCGCGTGTCCCATATCGCCTCCACGATGGCGTCTGCCACTTTCGGGGGCGTGTAAAAAGCCGTCAGGACGGAGTTCTTGATCCCGTCCATGTAGCGCTTGTATTCCCGTTCGTCGGGGGTGTTCGCCCTGATGACCTCTTGCAACTCGGCCACGAGCGTTGCCATGCCGTCCTTGTCCGGTTTCCCGGTGGGGTTTTCCAGCACTTCCTTGATGGCGCCGAAGCCGCTGTATGCGCCGAGTGTCCTTTCTTCTTCGGGAGTCGGCGCCCGCCGTTCCCTGTCGAGCGTGAAGGCCGTCTTCAGCGCGTCGATATTCTGGCGGAGGTGGGTTTTCTTATTGAATGCCATCTTCGAGAAGTATTTGGACGGTTCCCGTCAGTTCGGTATAGAACAGTTCGTAGTCGGGCGTGTCGGCGAAGTCGTCCGTGAGGTCGTACTTCTCCAACACCCCGCGGCAGAGGGGCAGCAGGCGTAGAGCCACCTGCCGGGCGGTATCCTCGGGAATCTCCGCCTCGAATTCCCTCCAGAGGATGTTTACCAGCGTGTTGTAGGGTGAAAAGTGCAGTCCGCGGCAGAGTTCCTCGCGGGCAATTTCTTCGGCCTCGATGTGGTTGCAGCCCGAACGGATCGCCTCGCTGTACGCTTGGGCGGCGCTGTCGGCCCGCTCGGCGATGAACTCACTTTCGGCGATGAGTTCCGGGTGGCTGTCCTTGAGGTAGGATAGTAACGAAAGTCCGTAATAGGACAATTCCCCCGTGGGGGTATGGTGTTGCTTGTCTGGCATGATAAGAATTTTTAGTGGTCGTTGATAATCGGGGAAGAGAAAGGCGCCCCGGGTTCCCACCCGAAGCGCCGACCACTGAAAAAATCCTTATCAAACAAGCGTATCTCGTTATGACAGGTCTTTTCCAGTGGCAAAGGTAACGATTATTTCCGTTTGTTCCTCTTTCCCTGCCTGGGAGTATCGCGCGGTTCGAAAACGAACGAGGTCTTGAACTGGTCATCGAGCGTGAGGGCCGCGTCGAACGTCCCGCCGCCGTTTTTGACGAATCCCCGGATCGTGCCGGTTTTGCCTTTGGTCAGCAGTTCCGCGAGCTGCTTGTCGGTCAGCTCCTTGCGGGCCACGGTTCTCCATACGGTCAGGCCGCAATCGGGATTCTGACACTTGGCGAGTTTGGGATAGAACACCACGGGCCTGCCGCAACGCGGGCAGGCTGTGTCACTCTCCGCGCCGTCGATTCTTGCTTCCAGCAGTTCTTTGGCGATTTGCGAGGTGAAGATCTCGATACCGCGATGGAACGTCGGGGCGTCCATCTCCCCGGTGGCGATCTTCGAGAGGGCCAGTTCCCAGCCGCCCGTCATGGCGACATCGGCGATCTTCTTGTCCCTGACCACGGCATACACGGCCAGTCCCTTGTCCGTGGGTACAAGCGACTTTTTCTCTCGCCTGACATACTCGCGGGCAAAGAGCGTTTCGATGATGGCGGCACGGGTGGCGGGCGTGCCGATGCCGGCATCCTTCATCGCCTCGCGTTCGGCCTCGTCGGACAGTTCGCGTCCGGCGGTTTCCATCGCCGCCAGCAGGCTCGATTCCGTGTGAAGGGGGCGCGGCCGGGTCTGTTTCTGTTCCGTGACGCATCCCTTGACGGGCAGCTCGTCGCCTTGCACGATGTCGGGAAGGAGGGTCATGTCCTCCTCTTTCTCCTCGACAGGTTCATTCAGGACGGCCCGCCAGCCCGTCTCGACCATGATACTGCCGCGGGCCGTGAAATCATGTCCCGCGCTTTGCAGGGTAAGGGAAGTGTTTTCTTTCACGCAGGCCCCGGAAAAGGTTTCGAGCATCCGCCCCGCGACCATCTCATAGACGATGCGGTGGTCGGCATCCAGTTCGGAGGGGAGGTTCTCGGTGGGAAGCAGCGCGTGGTGGTCGGCGATCTTTTCGTTGTCCACGCTTCGGCGGGAGAGAGATGCGGTATCCATCCTGCCCGCGTATTCCGCGAAACGGGGATAGCGTGTCATGTTCCCGATGAGTGCCGGAATCTCCTCGGCCACATCTTCCGATATATAGCGTGAGCCGGTACGGGGATAAGTGATGAACTTCTTCTCGTAAAGCGACTGGGCGATGTCGAGCGTTTTTTCTGCCGAAAAACCATACCGGCTGTTGGCCTCTTTCTGGAGTGTCGTCAGGTCGTACAAGAGAGGCGGCTGTTCCCAGGCCTCCTTGCGCTCCACGTTCACGACGCGTACCGTTCGGGCGCCGATAACCTCGGCGCGGGCTGCTTCCGCCTTCTCCCTGCCGTCGAATTTCTCCGTGGAGAGGACGGTGAACTCCGTGCCCTCCTTTGCCGTGGAGAGCTTCAGCCGGAAATAGGTGGCGGGCTTGAACGCCTTGTTCTCCAGGTAACGGGAGCAGATGATCGCCAGCGTGGGGGTCTGCACCCGTCCGAGCGACCAGACGCCCCGCCCGGCAGCCACGGCAAGCGCTTGCGAGGCGTTGATACCGACGATCCAGTCGGCTTCGCTGCGGGCTTTGGCCGAGAGGTAAAGGTTGTCGTATTCGTTGCCGGGGCGGAGGTGTTGTAACCCCTCGCGGATGGCCCGGTCGGTCAGGCTGCTGATCCATAACCGCACGAAAGGGGTGCGGCATTCCAGGTAAGAGTAGATGTAGCGGAAGATCAGCTCCCCTTCACGCCCCGCGTCGGTCGCGACGATGATGCGCTCGGCCATGCCGAACAATTCCCGGAGAATACCGAGCTGCTTCACGACACCCGGGTCGGCCTTATACTCTTTACCCTCCCGAACCTGCCGGGGCAGGAGGATGAACGATGATGGCAGGATAGGCAGGTTTTCCCGGCGGAAACCCGCGATGCCGTACTGTTGGGGCATTGCCAGCCCGACCAGGTGGCCGAAGGCCCAGGTTACGGCGTAGCCGTTTCCCTCGATAAAACCGTCTTTACGGTTCGTGGCTCCCACGATGGCGGCGATCTCACGCGCCACCGAGGGCTTTTCTGCGATAATTACTTGCATGATGATTCGGATTTTTCAGTGGTTGTTTTCTTGTAGTTCTTCTTCTTTCTCTTTTTCCGGACGGGCGATCAGCCGGCGGTCGTAATAGACATGGTTGCCGTTCCCGTCGTAATACTGCCGTCCGTCGTCCGCCTCCTCCGGGGGGCTGCGTTTACCCGGCCGGAGGTACAAGGCGGCCAGCGCCGCGATCAGGAGCGGCATGGCTCCGGCCTGCATGTAGAACCATTTCATACGTTATACCTTGACACCTTTGGAGTTGCTCTTTTTGCTGCTGCGGTAATTTTTCTTCTGCGTCGGGGTGGCTTCCTGCTGTCCCTGCTTGAGCGGCTCTTTCACACCTTTGACCGCTTCGACGGTCTTGCCCTCGGAATTGACGGCGACCTGGGTACGGCTTTCAACGGCGGGTTTGACCTCCGCTCCCTGCCGTTTCGCACGGTCGGGATTCCAGCGGAAGAAGTCCATCTTGTTACGCTCGAAGTTGGGCTTGACCCAGGCGTTGAACGGCTCACCCTGCCCGTCCTTGACCATGCCCTTGATGTAGAAAGCCTTGACATCCGCCCGCTTGGAGGGATCATTCACCGCTTCCGTCCACTGGTCATAAGCCTCTTTGGGCACGGAGGCTTTGAGGATTGTCCGGTGAATCGTGAGCGTGGGCTGTCGTTCGGAGGCCGTAGTTTCCTGCCGTCCGTTTTTCTCGGCGGCCTTCTGGCGGTAAATCTCCTTGTTCTCCTGGGCGTAGCGGTTGCGATCCAAACCGTCGTAGGTAAAGGAATAGTTACGTTCGGCCGCGTCGATTTGGATATAGGCATCCCGCTTATAACCCGCGCGGGTGGTATATCCTTCGAGCAACACCTTGCCGCCGCCGTAGAAATCCATCTGCTTGCCTTCCGAGAGGTCGGCCTCCTTGATGCGGGCACGTTTTTCGAGTAACGAAACGGGCATGGGTTCCAGCGTGTTCGTCCATTTGTCTATCGACACGTAGCAGGGCGTGAGCTTGCCCGGCTCCAGCTCCAGGTCGATCACTTTCCCGGCATGACGGGTGTTCATCAGGTTCGTTTTCGCCTCCTCATCGAGCAGCACCCCGTGGAAGGGGGCGTCGAGGTCGGGTCGTTCCTGCCAGTAATGCGGCACGACGCGCAGCGAGCCGTCCGCCTGCTCTTCGAGCGACACGCGCCCTTTGGTGGAAACACGCATCCCGTTCTCCAGTTCGGGGTTCATCTCCACCAGCCCGTTGGATTTATGTCCGTAAGACATGGCTTTCAGGTGCGGCTCGATGTCCTCCATGCGGATACCTTTCTTCTCCATATCCGCCAGGTCTATCTTCGTGACGTCCAGCGGCTCGAACTGCCGCTGCTCCTGCGTCTGAAGCCGTTCGGAGGGGTCGATACGGTAATTTTCCAGAATCTCCGGGTCGAAGTCGATGCGGATAAGTTTGTTCAGGGCATTCTCCGTCATGACGAAGATACCCGTGTGGACGGGGTTCTGGGCCTGTTCCATGAACTTTTTGAAGAAGGCTTCGAGGGCTGAATCCTGCGTGTTCACGTTCAGCAGGCTCGCCACATTCTGATCCGTGGGGTCGGCGGTCTGGATATTGCCGTCCCGATCCACGCCGGTAACGGCTTGCAGTCGTCCGTCGTCGGCATTCTGAACGAGCATGACTTGTTTAGCGTCGTTCTTTACGTTTTCGTCCATAATTACGAGTGTTTTTAGTTAGCACCAATAGCGATGCGGGAACGAAAGTAAGGGGAACCGGCTGAACGTAAAAGAGTTGGAAAGGCTATGGAAGCATCGGGCACAGAAGTGGCCGCTTGTGGCGCAGGGCAGAGGAAATCGGAGAAACGGAGTGCCGGGAAGGACGGATTTGGCAGAGGGTATTTTCGTGGCTCCGCACCTTATTTGTCAGGTAGTCGGGATCTATTGTTAAATGTCAATAAAGCGCATGGATAACCCGTGTTTTTTTATAAATTTGCGAAAACGGGTTTCAATATCCGACAAAACGTGAGGCATGGAAATATATACCCCAAAAACCAAGATCAAACTTTCTCCGGTGATAAGAAACGGGAGAGAATTTGTCGAAGTGACTTTCGGTAATGACAATGACATCCGCTTGTCGCTGTCGAAGGAAGAAAACGTACTGCTTGTCGGCGGCAGGGCTTATCTGCCGGCAGAAGATTTCGTGCTTGCCGAGTTCTTCGACCGCTATGTAAAAATGGCATTTATAGACTATTCAGCCATCAAGGAAACCGCACCCCGTAAAGAGGAAGACAAACGGCCGCCACTGCCGGAAGGCTATCTGGAAAAACTTCAGCAAGTGCGTTACAGTGACCATACCGTAAGGGTATATACCTCCTATTTCCGCGATTTCCAACAGCATTTCGAGGGGCGTAAGATTGAAACGGTTACTCCCGGCGAGATAAACGACTACCTGCTGTATCTCATCCACGAGAAAAACATATCCTCCTGCCAGCAAAACCAGCGTATCAACGCCATCAAGTTCTATTACGAGAAAGTTCTCGGTCAGGAACGGCGGTGTTACAAGGTGAACCGTGCCAAACGGGAGAAGACGCTGCCCGACGTGTTGAGCAAGGAGGAAATAAAGAAGATACTCGACGCGACGGTGACAGACCTGCGCTTCTTCTGCATGTTCTCCATACTCTATTCCGCAGGATTGCGCATCAGCGAACTGCTGGAACTGAAACCCGGCGACATCAACGAATCCCGCTCCCTGATACGGGTGCGGCAGGGTAAAGGGAAAAAAGACCGCTACACCCTGCTGTCAAGACCGTTGATGAAAAAGCTGACGGAATATAACAGACTATACAAACCGAAAGTGTGGCTTTTTGAACACAGACCGGGAGAACCTTTCACCGAGAGTATCGTGTCGAAACGGCTGAAGGCAGCGGCCCGGGAAGCGGGAATCACGAAACGGATTTATCCGCACCTGCTGCGCCATTCGTTCGCCACTCACCTGCTGGAGCAGGGAACCGACATCAAGATAGTGAAAGAGCTTATGGGACATAACAATATCAAGACGACAGAAAGGTATGTCCACATAGCCGACACTTTCAAAAGCAATATCAAAAGCCCGTTGGACGATCTGTTGATGGAGGAAGACGAGGTCTGATACTTAAAGAAAATAACAGCCAAATCGGCTGATAGTATAACATTACTGATAATATATATGAACAAAGATATATTAAAAAAAGAATTAGACAAGCTGGGTGTTAATCCAAATGAATATTCGCTTAATGGGAACATTGAGTCGGACAAAATAGTCCTATATCAAAATTATAGCAAATGGGAAGTTTTTTATTTTGATGAACGTGGAGGACGGAATTGCGAAAAAGTTTTTTGTAATGAAGAGGATGCTTGTTCATATATTTATGAATTATTTAAGTCTAACAAATAATATCAGTAACACGCACCTAAATCGCCTAAACAGCGATTAGCTGCCAGCCATTACTAACAAGGAAAAAATAATATGTGTCAATACAAATCAATATGCAATCCTATA
>OLGJ01001313.1_pt1 | contig 11396 bp, 11 predicted proteins | sample 1605431 | NCBI WGS metagenome assembly OLGJ01 (sample SAMEA3888920, study PRJEB22519) | human gut metagenome | biome: human gut; feature: human-associated habitat; material: faeces | place: Denmark | collected 2009
AATGCGGGACAAAATCATTTATGGTATAGTGAGACAATATCATATATGGTTCATAACTTGACACTTACGCTCGCAAACTTCCCCTTGACTTTCCCCGGCCAATCCCGTATACTATTGAAGTTGATAAATTTCTCTAACGCGTTTAGAGCACTGGCGAAACAGTGAAAGACAAACGGCATAACGGCCGATAGGTAAGGAGGTGCGAGAAATGCCGGTTCCGAAGACAAAAAGTTCTAGATCCCGTCGCGACAAGAGACGTGCAAATTGGAAACTGACTGTTCCGGGTCTTGTGGAATGCCCACAGTGCCATGCACTGAAAAAACCTCATCATGTATGCCCAGTATGCGGTTTCTATAAAGGCAAACAGATCATCACCAAGACTGTTGAAGAATAATGGTCAAAGGAAAATGCTTCTCGATAGAGAGGCATTTTTTTGTTGCAGAAATTACTTCTCACTATGGCGCGATATGATACAATAATAGGTGTTTCTCGAAGAAATGAGCTAGTGACTGGTGACTAGGGATTAGTAGCTAGGGATTAGGTTTACGATACGAGAAAACCGCTAATTTCAAATCTCCGCGGCGCTTCTGATTTTTATGTGCTGCACCACCATTTCTCGTTTCTCATTTCTCATTCAAGAGAGGCTTTCATCCCCCAGCAAAGGGCGCTGCGCCCCACGGGCTGATCCTGCCCCAAAAACCATCTGTTATTCCGCAAGTGCGGATTTCTATACCACCATCGACATATCTATCTACCATCAAGGAGGAAGTATGGGAAAGCATTTTTCTTTTATCCATTGTGCGGATCTGCACCTCGGAGAACCATTCGGAGGCGTGCGCCTCGGGACGAAGGGGCCGTGGAACGAGCAGATCGGGAAAGCCACCTTCAAGGCCTTTGAAAAGGTGGTGGATGCGGCACTGGAAAATCGGGTAGATGCGATCTTGATTTCCGGAGATGTATATAATTCAGATCATCACAGCCTCGCGGCGCAAATGGCTTTCGGCAGGGAGTTGTATCGGGCGGCGCAGGCGGGGATCGAGGTCTTTATCGTGCATGGAAATCACGACCCGGGTGAAGCCTGGCGTGCGGATATTCCGCTGCCGGAGACGGTGCATATTTTTTCTTCCGAAGAAGTGACAGGCATCCCGCTCATGAAGGATGGGGAAAAGGCGGCCACGATCTATGGCATCAGTTACAAGACACGCCATACGAAGGATGATCTGGTGCGCGCTTTCCATGTGAATCCGGAGGATGGATTCACCATCGGGATGCTGCACACGGAAGCCGGCGTCGATGGGAGTCCCTATGCGCCTTGCACGGTCGAGGAGCTGAAGACTGCGGGCATCGACTACTGGGCACTGGGGCATGTGCATACGAGAAAGACGCTCTCGATGAAGCCCTATATCGTCTACCCGGGCAATACGCAGGGGCTGGATGTCACGGAGATCGGTCCCCGTGGCTGTTACCTGGTCGATGTGGGGGCCTATGGTACAGTGACGTTGAAATTCATCGAGACGGATGTGATCCGTTGGATGGACATGGTCATCGATATCGCTCCTTTCTTGACCGCAGATGATCTTTTGAAAGACGTGGCACGCCGCCGCGCAGGGCTGAAGGAACTGACCGGTAGGCCAAATATGGTGCGTCTGGTACTGACGGGGCATGGTGCGCTGCACAAAGCGATCGCGACGGAAGAGGGGCGTGATTTCCTTCTGCAGTCTTTAAATGAGAAGGAGCAGTTCCGCCATCTCTTTGCTTATTTCACCCGCATTGAGGATCGGACGCGGCCATTCCTGAATCTGGCCGAGCGCCGCGAGCTTCCCGATGTGACGGGGAATTATCTGAAGGCTTTTGATGCGGTCATGGATCTTCCGTCGGAAGAAAGGGCGAAGATGCTCCGAGAGATGGCTTCTTCGCAACCGGAGCTTTCGAAGTATAAGAATCTATTGGGCAAGGTGTCTGATGAGGCACTTCTTGCTGCTTTCCGCCGGGCGGAGGTGCTGGGAGCGGAAATGCTGACAGAGGAGGATGGACGATGAAAATCACGGATTTGCAGCTCTCAGAGTACGGCATCTATCGGGGCGCGTCCTGGCAGCCGTCGACGTCTTCGCTGAATGTGGTCATGGGAGAGAATGAGAGCGGGAAGACGACGATGCTTCGTTTCATCCGTGATATGCTCTTCGGCTATGGGCGCGGCAAGTGGCAGGGACGGAAGGGAAATATGGCATTCGTCCGTGCGGACGGGCAGGAGTATCGTGTCTTTCGTGAAGAGAAGGAGCGTTGGTTCGAGAATGCGAGCCATGAGAAATTCTCCGAGGAGCTGCCGACACTCTGGTGGCACGGTCTCACACGCTCTATGTATGAGCAGATCTTCGCTGTCGGCTTAGAGGACCTGCAGGGGGCTTCCTTCCTTGCGAATGACTCCATCCGCAGCCGTTTCTTCATGCTGCAGGGCGGTGATAAGCTCGCCAGTGCCAAGAAGGATATCCAAGAGAATAAGGAAAAGCTCTTCGTGGCTTCGTCTCAGGGAAAGCGCAAGATCAATCAGCTGATGGCGGATCTGGATACGGTGAATCAGGAGCTGGATCATCTTTCTCATCAGGAAAAGGATTTCGCCGAGCTGCAGAAGAAGCAGGAGCTTTTGAAAAAGCAGATCCGTGAGCTCGAGGCTTCGCTCGCCAAGGACCAGGAAAAGGACAGAGAGCTCGCCAAGCGGCTGGGCGCCTGGGAATACTACAAGCGGGCGCGTGATATCAAGCACCAGCTGGATCTCTCCTCGCAGGTGAAGATGTTCCCGTCGAATGGTAAGGAGCAGTGGAACCAGCTCATGAACCGCATGAAGGTGATCCACGACCAGAAGGCATCGCTTCAGAAAAAGCTTGATGAGTACACGCCGAAGAAGAAGGAAGACATCATCCCATGGGCGAGAGAGGCTGAAGCGCTGGAAAAGCTCTACGTCGATCTGGGACAGTGGCGCCAGACCATCGTCGATGTGGAAGCATTGGAAGAGGAAAAGGAAAACTGGAAGCTCGATTTTGTGAATCTGGGCTATTCCCTGCCGCTCTGGGATCGCGCACTGCCTTTGGAGGATGCTTGCGTCCATGTGGACTGGGCAGAAGGACGGCGCCTTGCGCAGAGCGTGGGTGTCAGGGGCAATGAGCTCCATTTCTGGGAGCAAAGAGAGCCGGAGGTCGAAGCCGTCGCAGAAGAGGCGACAGATGGAGACATCCAGACCGAGGAGGATTTCCAGCAGATGGAGGACATGGCCTCCTCGCTCGAGCAGCTTCTCCATCAGGAAGCGGAAATCAGAGGAAAGATCGATGCCGCCTCGCAGCTCGAGGATAAGAAATTCACCTTCTGGTTCTGGCTGGGCATCCTATGCATGGCAGGAGCAGCAGCCGGCATCGCCTCCTTCTACATGGCCATGGCAGGCACCGCGGCGCTCTATGGCGCAGCAGGCGGGCTCATGTTGGGTATTCTCTGCTTCCTATTCAATAATAAGAGCATCCACAAGAAGGGGAATGACCTTGAGAAATGGAATGATTCGCTGGCCTCTCTCGTGAATGAGAGGAAGGCGATCTCCGACAAATTCCCGGGACAGGCGCCGGAAGACATAGATGATCTGCAGGCCTTCCATAACCTGATGCAGAGCCGTCGCTCCGATTTCTACAAAGACCAGGCAAAGCGGCAGGCCATCTCCTGGAAACGGGAAACGGTACGAAAGCAGCAGCTTGCACACCAGAAGTGGACAGAAGAAGGCAAGCTGCTCCGCGAAAAGAAGGAAAAAGCAGACAAAGACTGGGATGCCTTCCTCGCGAAAAACAAGCTCCCCAAGACCAGCGCAGAGAATCTCTCCGCTCTGCAGGAGCAGTGGCAGAAGATCTACTCCGCCGAAGGCAAGGGCAAGATCCTCGACCTGCGCTTGGAGCAGATGGATGCGCGCCTCGATGCCTACAGCCGCCGTGCAGAGAGCATCATCTCGAAGACGAAGATGCCCTACACCGTCGATCCGGACGGCATCCAGGAGCTCTATGAGGAAACGCATGCGCGCAGCCTGACGTGGCAGTCCATTCAGGAAAAGAACAATCAGCACGATGCGTATCGGAAGGAAATGGATAAGCTTGATGACGGCTGGGCCTCCTGCCAGCGGGAGATGGATACCCTTCTCCATCTGGTCAATGCAAAAAATGCGGAAGAATTCGCGGAAAAGGTGAATGCTCACGAGCATCATGACCAGCTGACGAAGGAATGGGAGGCCGTGAAGCAGGATCTGCGCCTCTATGCAGGCAGCGATGAAGAATTCCAGTCCCTCTGGAACTTCCTGGAAAGCGGACAGTACGATGATTGGATGGAAACCCATCAGAACCTTGAAAAGCACATCAAAGAAGAGACGGCGTCACTGGGTGAGCTCCAGAAGAATCAGGGAGCTGTGGAAAATGAGATCTTCCGTCTGGCGGGGGATAATACCATCACCGATACCCTGCAGAAAAAAGAAAAGATCGAAGCCGAGCTTGCCAATGCACTCTCCGAATGGCTGACCTACATGTACACAGAAGAAATTCTGAACCGCGCGCAGGCCGCCTATGAGTCCGGCCGCCAGCCGCAGATCATGAAGCAGGCGAATACTTTCCTCTCTGCTATGACCAGAGGCAAGTATGCCCTTCGGATTTCCGAAGACGGGAAAGATATCGGCATCGTGGACAGCGAGCACCGCGTGAAAGAGGCCAAGATCTGGTCCTCCGGTACAGGCGATCAGGTCTTTCTTGCCATTCGCCTTGCTATGGCGCTTTCCTTCGGAGAGCAGCTCGAGACGCTCCCCATCGTCTTGGACGACATCTTCGTCCGCTTCGACGAAGAGCGCCAGCGTGAGACATTGCGCTTCCTCATGGAACTTGGCAAGACCCAGCAGATCTTCCTCTTCACCTGCCACGCACAGACCATGCGCATCGCAGAAGAAGTGGGGAAGGAAAAAGCGACCGGTGAGTTCATCCACCTGAAGACCGGGACCATCGAGCTCGGAGCATAGATTTGGAGTGGCTGGTGATGAAGGAAACGGCGTTCCTCCAGTATCGCCACCTTCCCCGCGGGGAAGGCGGCGAGCGGAGCGAGGCGGATAGGGTACTAGCAGAATGAAAAAGAATGAGGCAGACGCGAAAAGCGTCTGCCTCATTTTGGCTTTTGATGGCAGTACCCGAGCGCCGCAAGCGCATTCCCCCCTTGCCCGATGGGGAAGGCGAAGAAGAAGCGGGATCTTTTTTGAATCATCAAGAAAACCGTGTAAAACCCAAAATTTCTACGATGGTATTTCTCGGAGAGAGGAAATCCATCCTCCCGGGAGCCGAAGCGGCGGCTGACAAAGATCTTCACTCAACGGCTATACGACCCAGGAAAAGACGGACAAAGCCGTAAAAAACTGATTCAGACCGATGGCGAAGTGCAGGCGATGTATCTCCTGTTCCGGGAGCATCACCTGCTGCTGTCAGCGGTCATGAAGCTGGGATACGGCGAATTGCAGGTGCTGTATGCCTTCATCCGCTATGAGATGGAAGAAAGGGAAAAAGAAAAAGCAGGTCACAAAATAGTGTAGCCTGCTTGTTTTTTTATTGCTTGCGGATATATGCTGTGGCCGGACCAGAGCCGATTTTGATGATATAGCCCTCTTTTACCAGACTGGACAAAGTACGTTCTATCGTTCCCTGACTGATATCCGGGCAGTGTTCCATAAGATCCTTTTTGCTGATTTTCCCTAGTGTTTGGGAGATGATGGCTTTGATACGGTCTGGCTTGGAAATCTTTTTGGTTACCAAGTATTGAATCCGGTCTTCGAATTCATCATATGCTTTTATGATGATGCCCAAATAATATTTCACAAAAGGAGCATAGGTGTTTTGATTTTCGTGCCAGCCGAAAGAACTGGCCTGAAGAGCTTCATAGTAAGTGGTTTTCGTTTTTTCAATCAGCATTTCCAAGCTGATGTATTTTCCGACGATGTAGCCGGCACGATATAAAAGAAGGAGTGTCAGAAGTCGGCTCATCCGTCCATTTCCGTCATTGAATGGATGAATGCAGAGAAAATCCAGGATGAACATGGGAGTCAGCGGCAATTTATCTATGATGTTTTCCTGCCAGGCATTCTGGAACGATTGACATAAAGAATCCATAGCGTCAGCTGTCTGAAAAGCAGGAACGGGAATAAACCTGGCCCTTTGATGCCCTTGTGCATCTGTTTCCGCAATGACGTTATCTGCGTTTTATAGTCTCCTCCAATGGCTCCTGTTGAGTAAGAGTACAGATCTCGGCGGAGCTGCCTGATGACATTAGGGGCAGAGGAAATATAGTCGTGATTTTCATGAATCAAGGCGAGTACTTCACGATATCCGGCAATTTCCTGTTCAGACCGATTGTGCGGTTCAGCTTTTTTGCTGACTAGTGCTTCTAATCGTTTGTCACTGGTGAAGATTCCCTCGATACGGTTGGAAGCCCCTGTACTCTGGATCATGGCAACGTCTACCAGTTTTTCAGTTCGTCTGTATTCGCCTCCAGAAATAAATCCTGTCGTCCCTTGTGTTCATGGATACAGGTGAGAAGCTGGACGATTTCAGGTGTCAGTAAATTTTGTATTTCCTGCGAGTAGTTAAATGTCCGTATAAAAATCTCCCTCATATTTCTATTATCTGCCACATTTTAGCATGAAATGTGGCAGATAATAGAAAGCAGGGTTACAGGAATCGGACGGACGGAGGGCGAGTATTCCTATAGTTATCGCATTCCGTATCAGGTGCGTTTTATGGTGGTGCCTTAGCTAAATTGGGGCCGCAGCCTGAGCCGAAGATGAGTATGTTTAATCCGCTTCCCGGTCACCGCCTTGCCGCTACGCGTTATACCGGAAGAGCGTCAACGATTGCTGAGATTGCAAGCTTTGAAAACTGGGTGATACTCTCTCTTAATTCCATTGCTTATACCGGTCTTGTTACAGGGGACAGCCGCGTGAAAAGAATCCGGCACGAAATACTGGATGCGAAGATGGGGCCGATAAGCTCCGAGCAGGATATCCTCGCCAAAAACCCCATTCCAAAGGAGTATGACATCCGGAATGGGTTCAAGGTAATGCTTGACCTTTACGACGAGTCGCAGTCATCAAGCGTCAAGGCACTCACTTTAATCGGGCCCGATGGGGAAAAGGTGGTAACAATTGAAAACAGCAGCAGGTGGTCGGTCTTTCTCTATAACTGGGCGAAGATGATTGCGTGCCGTCTTGACAAGGACCGGTATGCGGTGATGATCAGCCAGTCATACTATCCCCCGCTGATAATAGACAAAGGAAATATCACGGCCGCCGGAAACGGTTATGCGTTGCAGTGTTTCAGCCTGGTCAAGTTCAGGAACAGCAGCATCCTGGAAAAAGGTATATGGGATTTGTGCGGGGGCAAGGATGGATGATGAAAATGCTAAAAAATAAAGTGCAGTTGACGCGAGGCGATACGGCGGTCTTAAAAAACTTGCATATAGGGCGTATGCAATCCATGGGTTGATTTTTAGGAGGTTATTATGAATGATTTCAACACGCTTTTGGATAAGCTCTTATCCATGTTTCCCTTGAAGGTACTCATTGGTATATTCCTCGTTGTCATCATGGACGTCAGGACTGTCGTGTCCTTTGCTTTCGCCTAGCTGGTATTCCTGGACTGCTTCACGAGATGGCTGGCTATCACCCATGACTTCTTGGAAGCAGAGGGGGAGGCAGAGCCAAGCCTTTGGCAGTCTTTCAAGGCCATCCCGGCAGCCAGACGCGCCGGCCTTATCCGGAGCGAAGTGATGAGAAAGCAGGGCGTGGACAAACTCATGCTTTACATTCTCTGCGTACTTGGCGCTGCGTCCTGCGACCTGATCTTTACCGAGCTTCACAGTCCGGCATGGCTTACGAGCTTTGTTATCGGTTACATGGCTGTAACCGAGCTTTTATCCATTGTTGAAAACCTGAGCGATGCAGGCGTCTCTTCCATGAGCCGTCTCATCACGAGACTGAAAGGAAGGTTATAAATGAGACGGGGAATCGATGTATCTGAAAACAATGGGCATGTAGACTGGGAGGCGGTCAAGGCCGCCGGAGTCACATTTGCTATTATCCGCCTGGGATACGGGAACAGGCACCTGGACAGTCTTTTCTACGAGAATGTGAACGGGGCAAAAGACGCTGGCCTTGATGTGGGCGTTTACTACTACAGCTATGCTGTAAACGAACTGCAGGCAGAAAGGGAAGCGAAGTTTCTCCTTGAAACCCTTGATGACTGCGGCCTTACCGAGGAGGATCTTCCCATGGGGGTATGGCTTGACATGGAAGATGCCGATGGCTACAAAAGGTGCCATGGCAATCCGGATAATGAGGTCATCACGGACATGTGCTTTGCTTTTATCCTTTCCTGCAACGAAGCTGGCTTCAACTGCGGCGTTTATGCCAATCTGGACTGGCTCACCAACCGTATTGATACGGATGCCTTCTATGACTATGTACCCTTCTGGTGCGCAGAGTGGGGAGATGCCTGCAGCTTTGACCGGGCAGTCCTCTGGCAGGATACGGATCATTTCATGATCGCTGGAAAGGCTTTTGATGGAGATTATGCGTTATGAACTGGAGGACGTATGAGAAAATTCGAAATTACGGCATCTGCTTTGGCCTTGCTTTTCTTCTTGGCCTTTCCGTTGGATACTTCTGCTTCCGGGCAGGAGTACGTGATGACGGAGACGGAGCTCACGGCGCTGGAGTCCGGCTTGAAGAAGCTAGGGAGCGAGAACGAGCGGCAGAAGCAGGAATCGGAGAAGCTGAAGATCGCGCTCTCCGCATCACAGAAAGCATCGGAGAAAGCCAAGATGGAATCCGCCAGGCTGAATCAAATGTTAGCCGGATTGAAGAATCAAGTACAAGAGCAGGAGACCTTATTGGAGAGAGCCAATCAATCCTTAGCGGAATACGAGAAAGAGGAGAAAAAGAAGAATAAAACGCTACGGCTTCAAAGGAAACTAGCCTATGGCGTAGCAATAGCATCGGTAGTAGCCTATGTGAAAAAATAGAAAGAGCCCTGCAGGACTAGAAATGGTCTTGTGGGGCCTTTTTTTTGCTTTGATTAGAAAATATCTTGCTTAACAGCATTAAATCTATGTTAAAATATGTAATTTCAAAGAACAATATATTTGATAAATTAATCAGAAGATAATATAATACATTGAATATTGAGTAAATTTAGAACTTAAACTCAATATATTCTAAGGTGTTTTTTTTATAAACAAAATTACTGCCAAATCTAGTTTTGTTAGGAAAGAGGATGAAAAATGAAAAAGCACATTAAATCTATTCTGACGGCCGCAATCATGTTGACAATTTCTGGGGGGGGTAAATATTTTAGCAGCAACTACCCCGGTATTAGATGAAGTTATCGTAACGGCTGACCGTACTAGAGCTACAGAAGACTCTGCAGGCGCTGTATATGCCGGCGGCTATGTGGGGAGTAGCCCAGCTGTTGGTATCTTAGGTGACAAAGATTATATGGAGGTTCCGATTCAAGCTACCTCTATCACAGCTAAAGCTATTGATCAAGTCAAAATCCCTAATATTACGATTTCCGAAGCGGCTACATTGGATCCGGTTGTTAGAAGTCGTGGTGGCAATGCTTATAATGATATTAGCATCAGAGGCTTTAATATCAGCCCACATGATTACTTTGTTGATGGAATTCCCGGATTGATGTGTCAGTCTTCCATTGGTATGAATTTTGTTGAGCGCCTGGATATTATTTCGGGCCCGGCTACCTTGACCAATGGCTCGTCTTCTTATGGCAAGTCCGGCTTTGGTGCTGTTGATTTAATTCCAAAGAAAGCAACAAATACACCAATCAGACGTTTCACAGAAACTTTCTCCGGTAGAAGCAGCTGGACAGAAGCATTGGACATTGGACAGCGTTTTGGTGCTGATAACGAATGGGGCGTTCGAATCAATGCCGATGTGACTAAAGGTACCACATTCCGTGAAAAAGAAAAGATGACCAATGGAAATATCTTTGTGGATATCGACTACAACAAAGATAACAATAGAGGAAATTTCTTCTATGGTCATAGCCATGTGAAAGAATACGCACCTGATTTGCCATTAAGTTTGGGGAATTTTGGGGTTCCTAAAGCACCTAAACTATCCACTAATTTCCAGGCATCCTGGACAGATTATTCCTACGACAATGATGTACTTGGCCTTTCCTATGAACATGATTTCAATAAACACTTAACATGGTTTGTTAAAGGCGGTTATCATGATGAAGATTGGTACTCCTGCTTTGAATCTTATTATCCAACGCTCGTAAGCGATAAAGGCGACTTTGAATCTTATATTGAACAAGTGCCGCTTCGTTACTTTAGAAAGTCCATTATTACTGGTCTGAAAGGAAATTTTGAAACCGGTGCAGTAGCACATAACGTGGTTGCATCTTATGATAAACAGTGGTCTTCCGGTTATATGGGAGATTGGCTTGCCGGCTATGATTTAACATTCAATGGTAATATTTACAACAATTCTATTGAAAAGTATCCGAAACCTAATGTGGATCAAATTGTTTGGGATCCATCTAAGAAGAAAATTTCTACGGGGTTATCCTTTGTAGATACTATGGAATGGAATAAATGGACCGCATTGGTAGGTCTCCGCCATCAGAAGGAAAATGTAGAAGGTGGATATCATGCATCTGCTACTTCTCCGTCCTTTGGCTTGATGTACAAGTTTAATGAAAGTCTGTCTGCTTATGGCAACTGGATGCAAGGTTTGGTTACCGGTCAGGAAGTTGGCAAAAAATATGCCAATAAAGGTCAGTATCTGGCTCCAGCTAAAACAACACAGAGAGAATTAGGCATTAAATGGGATAAAGGAAATCTGGGTGGTACTGTTTCCTACTTCCATGTAAATCAGCAGATTGCACAGAAAGACCCTTTAACCAATATTTTTGATTACAATGGTAGGCAACAGAGTCAGGGCATCAGCTTCAATGTATATGGTGATGTAGGTGAAAAACTGCATTTGCTGGGCGGTATGGCCTTCATGGGTGTAAAGAATATTGGTGGATCTTATGATGGAAACCGCTATCATGGTACTCCAAAATGGAATGCAACCCTGGCACTTGATTATGATGTAACCGATGCCTTCTCTTTGAATTCTAGAATTCTGTATAACTCCAGTGCTTGGGCTGATGATGCAAATACCAAGAAATTGGCTTCCTGGACCCGCTTTGATTTAGGTGCTAAATATAAATGGATGGATCGGAAGAACCCGATGACACTTTCTTGCAATATTATCAACGTATTTGGGTAAGTGTCAAGTTTTCCTCGGTAATTCATTTGACTGTCGATAATTACTATCT
>OLGJ01001322.1_pt1:0-7500 | contig 11309 bp, 4 predicted proteins | sample 1605431 | NCBI WGS metagenome assembly OLGJ01 (sample SAMEA3888920, study PRJEB22519) | human gut metagenome | biome: human gut; feature: human-associated habitat; material: faeces | place: Denmark | collected 2009
GCCAAACTCGGAAGTCCCTCTGCGGGACTTCCGTCTCCAAGGGCCTACTCGTATCGTTGTTATGACTGGTAACCCATGACTAAAATACCACTTTCGGGCATCGCCCAATAAAAAAGGCGGCGAAGCCGCCACCTTCCCCTTAGAACCCTTTGAACCTATAGAACCTACACCCTGAAGTTTGAAAGCAGAAAGAACAATCTCCCCTTTATGTGAATCTTCATAGGTGAAGCGGGTTCTGAAGATTCACAAGATTCCCATCTTTTGTGAATACCATATATTCAAAACTCCGCGGCGCTTCTTATATTCTTATGCGCCGCACCGCCACCGCCCTACCCACTTCCCCATAAAACCCATAGAACCCGCTTCCTCCCTTTCATCCAATCAAGGGGGCGGCACGCCCCCGGGGTTAACCTTGAACCAATTCACGCAAAACAAAAAACACCAGCCATAAAGACTGGTGCTTTTGCTTGCCATAGCAGGATTTCAAAAACAATTAGAAACGATAGCCGGCCTGGATGTACCACTGGTTCGACTGGGTATCACTGCCCTTCTGATAGCGATAGCCGCCGCCCAAAGTCCATGTGCTGTTTTCTGCTTCTACACCGAGGCTGGCGAGGAAGGCACTTTCACCGATGTCGAAGGAGAAAGTATCCGCTGCATTGCCGAGGCTGACGGTTTCCTTCGTGTCCTTATCTCCCATCGCGAAATTGTACCCGATTTCTGCGACCGGGGTAAGTCTCCAATTGCCATTCTTGACCTCATGACGGAATTCCACGCCGACCGGCAGATTCCAGAGGTTGGCATTTTCCGTTTCATGCTTCATGCCAAGGCTGTCTGTGAAGTCTCCGGTATGGATGCGGTAGTAGCGAAGTCCTGCATACGGAGTCAGGGAAGACGCGCCAAGCGCAATTTCCTTCTCAGCACGAATGCCGGCGAAGAAGGCATTGCCATCCACAGAACCCTTGATGGTCGTTCCCAGCTGGGTCTGCTCCAGATCATTATCGCTCTTGATGAAACCGATATCCGCTTTATATTGGATACCGCCAGCGGTGAAGTGATGGTACACATCACCGCCATAGTACTTGGTATCATTCTTCCCGATTACGCCATCCTTCTCTGTATGGCTGCCATCCGCATACGCAAAAGCGATGCCCGTGCGGGAGTTTTCATCGGAAATCAGATCACTGCCGATGAGGAAGCCATTGTACTTCACATCATACTTCGCCTTCCGTCCAACGACCTGGAAACCGTCCACCTTCTTATCCTGACGGAGGTAGTTTGCCCAGATGCCGCTTCCTTCTCCCTTGTGGTCAGCGATCATGCCGGAGAAATCTTGTGCAAATCCATATGTGCCGTGGGTCACGCCAGCCATTTCCGCAATCGCCGCTGCATGTTCAAGCGCATTATTCGCCTGTGCATCCGTCGTGCCTAGGTCCAAGGCCTTGTCCATGAATTTCGTCAGTTTTCCTTCATTCTCATCCGCTTCTTTCAGGATGTTAAAAATCGGGGAACCCTTCGAAATCTCATAGATATTTGACTTGAAGGTGTACTTGCCGTTTGCACCCTTTTTGGCTATCGTGCGGCGGCTGTCACCATAAATATTATCGAAATCATTTCCTTTGTATTCCGTCCCGATCTGGATAGCGGTAGAAACATCAGGGACCGTGTCACCCTTCTTCGCATTCGCGATATACAGACTGCTGCCCTTCTCCAGTTTGACCGTGCTGCGATCATCCGCCGTGATGATGGTCTTCACCTTGTTGTCAGTGCCTGCTTCCGCCTTGATGCCAGCGTCCTTTGCCAGCGTAACGCTGCCGCCACCGGTGACTGCGATCTGCGCATTTCCGCTCATGACATTTTCTTTGCCGTTGATGGTATAGGATGAACCCGGTCCAACGACATTGACTTTGCTTTCATTGGCGAGCTTCATCTGGTTCGTGATGAGCTTCGAGCCAGCATTGACCTGAAGCTTGCCGCCATTCATATCGAGCGTATCCTTGACCTCGACAGTCACCCCATCCTGCGTGACATCCAGCGGCTGGACATCCTCATCCGCATCGAGGGCCAGCGTAGTCACCTCATTCTGAATGCCGCTCAAAGACAGCTTGGTGTTATTCAGCGTCATCTTGTTCGCGATCAGCGTGCCGACGCCCGCGATGTCGATTGTTGAGTGATCCATGGTGATCTGGTCGGAATTCAGTTGACCGTTCTCGATGGCAATGGTGCTGTTACCCTTCATGTCCAACTGATGAACAGTTACGTCAGCAGCTTCTTTGACTACCATATCATCGTCATCATAAGAACCTACATCCAGACGACTGCCGTTATCCATTGTCATCTTCTGAATTTCAGCTTTTGTACCGTTATTGGCAAAAAGCTGTGCTTTTGTATCTAATTTTACTGTATCTGAATGAAGCGATCCTTTTTCAAGCTGGATTTCACTCTCATTAGACAACGCTATTTGCTGAATGGTAACATCAGCACCTTGCCCTTTGCTGATATCATAATCAGAGGTGTTAATATCTAGAATGACACCATCACCAGAAAACTCTTTAACTTCAGCTTTAGCACCATCGCAGAATCGAATAATTTGAACGTCTCCTTTGTCTGCTTTTACTTGTAAAGCATCCGCCGAAAAAGTTCCACCATAGAATTCCATTCTTCCGCTGACTTTCAAATCTCCCTTTACGGACATCTGGCTATTTTCTGCGTGCAAATCACCGATGGAAATCTGACTGTTTTCTGCATAAAACTTCGCACTGTTTAATGTTGCTGAACCTAATTCGACCGTGCTATTCTTCGCCGTAAAGGCAGCGCTCTCAGAATAATTTAAATCTTTAGCTTCTTTTCCCTCTACCGTAAGCTTATTTGCCTTGACCGTCGCACCGTTCACTGCCAGAGTCGATACTTGATCCAGCTTATTGATCGGATCGCTGACGCTGTTTCCCTTTTCAGCCTGCGCGGTATTCGGTCCCCAGGCTCTGACAACGATTTCTCCGCCCTTCATAATGCCGGTAGCAGGCTGTTCCCATGCCGAATCTGTTGCCGACGTATCCTTCGTCACATCCAGTACGGCACCATTTGTAACGTTGAACTGCCCTTTGTTCTGCACCAATACATTTTTCACGCTGGCCATACCGCCATCAATAGTGATAGATCCGACAGGCAGTCCTTCTGCTACATCACCTTTATCATTCTCATTTTCAGGAAATGCATTTCCCGCATACAGCCAAGTTCCCGATGTCTTACTGTTCTTGAGCGTGATGGCAGCATTATTTGCCCAAGCGCCAGTAGTAATCGTGGTCCCATTAGTCGAGATCGTGCTTCCGCTATCCGCGCTGAAATGTCTCATGGGTGCCGTGATACTGCCACCATTTACGATGAGCGTACTGCCCGTCTCCGTAGTCACTTCATTCGAAGTTCCTTTATCATTGAAATTAACGTTATTCGCCGTTAATATTGCTCCATTCGTCAGCTGAATACCTCTTACATCTTTGCCGGTAATGGACAGGCTGCCATCCGCAGCTGTATCCACCAATGTATTATCTACTTTCACGCACTTAATAGGATCGTACTGCTCCACCGTCGTGCCTTTAACTACGACCTCATCCGCCGTGTTATATGCCCATGATGAAACCACGCCCGTCATTCCGAAGACCAGCGAAAAGGCGGCAATCTGTGCTAACATCTTTTTGCTTTTCATTTGCATTCCTCTTTTCTGCGAGACACGCTCGCCACACCACGAAGAATCAAAACAACTATTACTTAGAAACTTAAAAACCCGCCTACAGCTTCCCCCAGTTATATTGTCAAATCCATATATATCTATACTAAATGTGCATAGATGCTATGGGAAAGAATGTAGAGAAGAATCATATATCAGATAGCCTCCCTATGTACACGAAAAGGCCCAGAGTTTATCTGAGCCTTTTCGAAGCCTCCAGGGAAATGATTATTTAGCCTGTTTTGCTTCCAGTTCTTCGATCTTCTTCTGCTGCTGATCCATCTTGTCCTGCATAGCACCGATCATTGCGTACAGGTCAGCCGTGGTAAGACCAGCTTCCGTGTGTTTACCGGATTTACCGATTTTGAAGGTCACACCGACATTGTAAGCATTATCACCGCTGGTCAAGGTCGTTCCCATGCTCAGCATGACATTTCTGTTCGGACGGTAGAATGCACCCAGAGCAAATGCATTCTCGCCTTTATAAAAACCACCTGCGGCAGCAATGTCGAATTTATTGTCCGGATCATAGTCCAGCGGGTGAAGTGCAGCCAGAGCGGATGCCTTGGCGATGCCCTTAGTTGCATCGGATTCCACCTGACCGATGCGGCTGTTCAGCGCATTTACCGCATTTTCACGAGTCTTTACTTCATTATTGATGTTGGCCTGCAGCTTCTGGTCTTCAGCTTTGCGAGCTGTTTCTTCTGCCTTGATATTTCCCTGCAGCTTCGTGTCTGCTTCATCGCGTACTTTGGCTTCTGCTTCAAGCAGTTTAGTATTCTGGTTTACACCAGCAGAAAGATTAGTAGCACCATTGGTCAAAGGAGTATTGACACCGGTCTTCTTTTCCAGTGCATCGATCTGCCAATGCTGCTTGTCTACAGTCTTATCGAGTGCATTGATTTTACCGGTATTTGCATCGATTTTACTGGTATTTTCATTGATTTTACTGGTATTTTCATTGATTTTACCGGTATTTGCATTCACACCATCACTCAGACTAAAAGCGCCATTGATCAGAGGAGTATTGACACCGGTTTTCTTTTCCAGTGCATCGATCTGCCAATGCTGTTTGTCTGCATTCTTATCGAGTTTTTTCAGCGCACCACCGATGGTATCATCGTGCTTAACAACATATCCGTCCGCCTGATTATAAGCTTTCTGATCCAGCTGACCGAAAATAGTTCCGATATCTTCCTTATTGGTTGCAATCTGATCCACTTGTGCCGCATTGAAAGCCTGCCCGGAAGCAACGATCTGGTGCTGGAGAACACCGATAGCGTTTTTATTTGTAGTAACCTGATTCTGTAAGTCATTTACCGCATTTTCACGAGTTGTCTTTTCGTTTTCGATCTGACCATTCGCTACGGTGAGCTTATCCTGTAAGCCCTTCACAGCATCTTCACGTTTCTGAGTTTCTTTCTGAATAGCAGCTGCATTAGAAGCGATATCATTCTTATTCGCTTCGACATCGGCCTTATCAGCCTTCTGGTTTACTTTGGTAGTAAGCTTGTCCATCTCAGCGGCATGATCCATCGCATCCTGCGCCATATCCTGCTGCAGCTGAGAGATCTGCGAGCCCTGTGTTGCAATGGCATTTTTATTTGCTTCGATCCCAGCTTTGTTATCGGCAATCCCCGTTGTATCAAGAGCATTAACTTTTGTCTCAAGATTACCAATTCTGGTTTCTGCCTGCTGTACACGAGAAGTATAAGTACCTACCTTATCTTCCAACTGCTCCACAGTAGTCGCCTGCGCGACAACCACTCCACCTGCGATCGATGCAGCTGCCAAAATGGCCGAAATTAATTTCTTGTTTTTCATCATACCAATTCCTCCTAATGCAAACGCTTTCTAAAAAAGTAGAAACGCAGAATCCATGGGAAAGCGTTTTAATATGGTTTAATTGTACCACCCCCCGATTTTTGTCTATATGTAACTTTAATTTTTAGCTTTATCTAAAATTAATTTTCTTGAACTATTCTACTATCTTGAAACATTATCCAAAAACGCTGTAAAATAGTACATAAACTACCTTTCGCCGTCTGTCACACGATCCCCTCTTACAAGCTTTTTTCTGTTGCTACGTAATACGAGAATACCATCCTCTAAAAAAGGCAGCGAAGCCGCTACGAGAGCCCTGAACCTTGAACCCTGAACCAAATGAAAGCAAAGCCAAAAACAATCCTAGGAGTGACGGGGAAACCTTATCTCGCCTGTCTTTCATGCCATAGTCACCCTATCCGCCCCTGTCGGGCACCTTCTCCTCGAGGGAAAGGCTGCGATGCGAGGATACCATCCTCCCAAAAAGGCGGCGATACCACCAGCCTGTGAAACCATCCGCCCTCGCGTATCGTCATCCTGAGCGGACGAAAACGCTCTATGTGTGAAAAACCCCAGCCAGAACAAGTGGGGACTGCGCCGAAGGATCTCATGCCACACATATGAGACGATCCACTCCCCGCTTATCAAAGGAATGACTGGTAACCCGTGACTAAAATGCCACTTCCGGGCATCGCCCAATAAAAAAGGCGGCAAAGCCGCCACGAGAGCCCTGAACCTTGAACCAAATGAAAGCAAGCAAAAAGGACATCTTTGCAGATGTCCTTCTTAGTTAATCAGCAGCTTCCTATCCTCCCGGGCCGCTTCCAGCCAAGTACTTTCGGCGTTTGTGAGCTTAACTACCGTGTTCGGCATGGGTACGGGTGTATCCTCACAGCTATCGCCACTGAATCGTTGAGAGTGTCTGTTCTCTCAAAACTATATAGAAGAAAAGTTTTTCCGAAGGGCTTTTGCCACTTGGTCGCGCTTGTGAAATTCAAGTTAAGACCTCGACCTATTAGTACTGCGTCGCTCCAACCCTTACGGGCCTTCCACTCACAGCCTATCAACCTCATCGTCTTTAAGGGGTCTTACTCATTGCTGATGAGAAGTCTCATCTCGGGACGGGCTTCACGCTTAGATGCTTTCAGCGTTTATCCTTTCCGGATGCGGCTTTCCAGCCGTGCCACTGGCGTGACAACTGGTACACCGTTGATCCGTCCACTCCGGTCCTCTCGTACTAGGAGCAGCCTCCCTCAAACTTCTTGCGCCCGCGATGGATATGAACCAAACTGTCTCACGACGTTTTGAACCCAGCTCGCGTACCACTTTAATGGGCGAACAGCCCAACCCTTGGAACCTACTCCAGCTCCAGGATGTGATGAGCCGACATCGAGGTGCCAAACCTCCCCGTCGATATGAACTCTTGGGAGAGATTAGCCTGTTATCCCCAGGGTAGCTTTTATCCGTTGAGCGATGGCCTTTCCACTCAGTACCACCGGATCACTAAGCCCGACTTTCGTCTCTGCTCGACTTGTCTGTCTCGCAGTCAAGCTCCCTTCTGCCTTTGCACTCTTCGGTCGGTTTCTGTCCGACCTGAGGGAACCTTTGGGCGCCTCCGTTACTCTTTCGGAGGCGACCGCCCCAGTCAAACCGCCTACCTGAGATGGTCCACGAGGTTGTTAGCCTCCGTGTTAGAATCTCAGCAATACAAGGGTGGTATCCCAACATCGACTCGGTATAAGCCAAAGCCCATACTTCAAAGTCTCCCACCTATCCTGTGCATGCATCACCGAGATTCAATCTCAAGCTGCAGTGAAGCTCCATGGGGTCTTTCTGTCCAGTCGCGGGTAACCTGCATCTTCACAGGTATTTCAATTTCACCGGGCCCCTCGTTGAGACAGTGCCCAAATCATTACGCCTTTCATGCGGGTCGGAACTTACCCGACAAGGAA
>OLGJ01001328.1_pt1 | contig 11290 bp, 7 predicted proteins | sample 1605431 | NCBI WGS metagenome assembly OLGJ01 (sample SAMEA3888920, study PRJEB22519) | human gut metagenome | biome: human gut; feature: human-associated habitat; material: faeces | place: Denmark | collected 2009
AAGTGGAAAGCCACGGTGCGGCTGCTGGGTGTGACCGGTACGGAACAACTGCTGACGGGTGAAATCCGCTATGCTGACGGCAACCCGACCCCCACCACGCTGAAAAGCGACCTTACGGAAGCTCTCAAGGAGTTCAACACCGGAAAGAGCGCATCGCTGACCCTCGGCGGAACGCTGGTTGAGACTCCCGAAGAAACCGAATTTTCGGGATTCGAAATTACCGGATGGGAAACGGTAGAAGGTGGCGATGCCAGTGCGGAAATGTAAGACAATGAAGAATGAATAATTAATAATTAAGAATGAATAAGATGAAGACAAGATTTTTTGCTTTCGCAGCGCTGGCATTGACACTTGCCGCCTGTAACAACGACAACGAGAACCTGAATGACGGCCCGGTAGCCGCCCAGTTTATCGCCGACATTACGCCCGCTACCCGCGTCAATTCGGGAGGAACCGACTGGACCGACGGCGACCGCATCGGCGTCACCGGCGCAGGCTTCACCAACGTGCCCTACAAGAGAGAGAACGGTAAGTTCGTGACCGACGGTACGACCATCTATTTCGATGACACCGAAACGAAGACCTTCAATGCCTACTATCCGTATCAGGCTGAGGGCGGAACGGTGACCGTCAGCACCGCAGCCGACAAGCAGGGCACGGGCATCGACTTCCTCTTTGCCTCGGGAGCCACGGGCAACACCCACAACCCGACGGTGAGCTTCACCGGCGACCATGCGTTCCACCACCGCATGAGTCTCATCAAGTTCACCTTCAAGCCAGGCGACGGCCTCATTTTCAACGAAACGGAACCTGCCGGCTACACGTTGGAGGGGCTGAAGCACGAAGGCACATTCGACACGGCTACGGGCACGACTGCCGTAACCGCAGCCGCCGAATCGCCGATTACCATGCAGCTGGGCGGTGCCACCACTTCGCAAGTCATCATTCTCCCGCAGGAAGTGACCTCCTCTCTTGAACTTAAAGTGTCTTTCAACGGACTGAACTATACAACCACACTGCCGAATCCATCCAAGCCCGAAGCGAATCAGTTCTCCGCAGGCTATGCCTACACCTACAACATAACGCTCAGCAACAAGGGCATCACGGTGGAAGAACCGGAGATTACCCCGTGGGAACCCGGAAATTCGAACGATGTAAGCATCACGCTGTAAGCCCCACATACCGCTGCCCCGGCGCAAGCGTCAAGCCGGAGCTGCCCATAGACACTATGGTGCGACGGCCGCCTTCGCAGGCGGCGGCAGCACAAAACGAAAACAAATAAAAAGACAACCCGATATGAAGAAAAGACATTCCATCCATCTGCTTCTTGCCGCAGCCGCCCTGCTCCTTGCCACGGCAGCCTGCACGAAGGACGAACTGGCGGACGGCGACCGTCTGCCCGAAGGACAATACCCGCTGGAGATAGCCCGCATCACCCTCAGTGTGGAGGGAGGCGAAGCGCAGCCGTGGGACGCACCGGCGACGCGCGTCAGCGAGAAAGAGGACGGCAACAGCAGCAAGTTCGACGCGGGCGACTGGTTCGCCGTACAGATAGACGACAAGGGAAAGGTCGGCACCTACACCGTGCAGGACGACCACACCGTCAGAGCCGAAACACCCCTGTACTGGAGCGACCGCAACGACCACACCGTCACCGCCTGGTATTCTGCTACAGACGGCACACTCGATCTCAGCGACCAAACCAACGGCCTTGCCTACCTGCTGCACGGCACGGGTACGGGCAACTATGAGAAGCCGGTAGAACTGATCTTCACCCACTCGTTGGCCAAGGTGCGCGTCACGCCTTCGAACAATGCACTCGGCGAGGTGCAGAGCCTCCAGCTCTATACCTACACCCAATGCACTTATGAAAAAGGGAAAGTAGTGCAAGGCACAGACGAGGGCTGGATAAAGATGAAGAAGTGCGAATACAACGGCGTGACCTGCTGGGAAGCGAACGTGGTGCCCGACTACACGATAACCAAGCTGATGGCGAACGGCAACGAGGTGCGCGACCTCTCCGCTGCCATCAATCCCGTAGCAGGCAAGTTCTACAACATCACGCTGAACTATGACCCGGGCTATACCGAAGTGAGCGAAGGCAACTACACTGTGAACAACGAGAAGGGTCTGAAGAACCTCGCCAAGCTGGTGAACGAAGAGGGGAAGACCGACATCGACATCACCCTGACCGGCGACATCACCCTGACCGGGGAGTGGACGCCGATAGGAACTGAAAGCCGACCATACACCGGCAACTTCGACGGCGGCGGCCATACCATCACGGGGCTGAAGATTGACAAATCGGGAACGGACTATGTAGGACTGATTGGCTGTCTCGGCAGCGGAGGTAAGGTGCAGAACGTGACGCTGACAAATATAAGCGTATCCGGTGCAAACTGCGTCGGCGGCATTGCGGGACAGAACTATGGCACTGTAGAGAATTGCTCGGTCAATGGCACGGTGACAGGTAAGGGGTTCACCGATACCGGCGGCATTGCGGGATCAAACTATGGCACCATCTCCGGCTGCTCGGCGGAAGGGACTGTGACGGGTAGTGTCAATGTCGGCGGAATAGCCGGAGGCAGCTATCTCGGGGTAATCATCGATGGCTGCCATTCTACAGCGGCTGTATCGGGCATTAGCTCTGTCGGCGGCGTGCTGGGCAACCTGGGAAACAATAGCTTCCTCATGGCCTGCTACTCCACGGGCAACGTTACTGCCACGAGTACGGATGTTTCCTTTGTCGGCGGCGTGGTGGGAATTAACTCCCAAGGTACCGTAACCGGCTGCTACCACGCCACGGGCGAAATTACCAGCTTAGGAGAAGGTAGAATCGGCGGCATCGTGGGTGAAAATTACATCGGAACTGTCGCTGCCTGCTACTGGGACAGCAATCTCAGCAGCGGCACCGGTTCTAATAACGGCAAGGATGACACTCATAAGGTGGACGGCACTGACGTTACCTGGCAGACGGCAGTTGCCGCCATGAACACCGCCTTGCAGAGCGCAGGCTCAGGTTGGCACTACGTACTCAACGGAGCGCTGCCGACATTGAAGAAACAGTGAACCGTCGGGTGGGAAAAGTCCCGTGCCGACGGATATGTACCAACAAGACTAATGTACCGGCTGATTTGCAATCTGCCGGAATTGAGTATAAGGATTTTCAATCCGCTTACTTCCTATTTTTTGATTTATAGGTGTGTTTTTCGGATCCCCCGTGCCGACGGATATGTAGCAACGACGCTATTGTGCCGGCTGATTTGCAATCTGCCCCCGTGCCGACAGATATGTAGCAACAAGACTAATGTGCCGGCTGATTTGTAATCTGCCGGAATTGAGTATAAGGATTTTTTTAATCCGCTTGCTTCCTATTTCTGATTTATAGGTGTGTTTTTCGGATCGCAGATCCTTATACTTTATGCTGTCGAATTTTTCGCTGCGCTCAACAACACGTGCATATCCGACAGTACATTACTCTTGTGGCTTATTGTCCCGACCGGCAGAACATTACCCTTGTGGCTCTCAGGCAACGATATGCAGCAACAAGGCCCAATAACAGCGGAACATACAGCAAAAAGCTAACCGACATGACATGATTGTTGAGAAATAATGCAGAAATGTGATGCAAACATTTGAATATAAGCCAAATAAAGCTTATATTTGTTTTGTTAACTGCAAAACGACGGATATATCATGAACAACGCAAAAGGCATAATACAGGATGAAGTATATTTTATAACAACAACCGTTGTCAACTGGATAGACATCTTCACACGGCCAAAGTATAAGCATATAGTGTTGGAGTCGCTAGACTATTGCCGGCAGCACAAGGGACTGATAATTTATGCATGGGTGCTGATGAGTAACCATCTGCACGCAATAGTGCGCAGTGAATCGGACGAGAGCGTGGCCGACATCATGCGCGACTTTAAAAAACATACAAGCAAACGGATAATAGCCGAACTGCAAGACGACATGCAGGAGAGCCGCAGGGAATGGATGCTAAGTCAGTTTGGCTTTGCAGCCGCAAACGACACGAAGACATCTAAATACCGTTTCTGGCAAGACGGCTACCACCCGGAACAGATAGCAACGCCTTACTTCTTTAAGCAAAAGCTGAGATACATACACGACAATCCGGTAAGACAGGAATATGTAAGCCGTCCGGCCGATTATCTCTACAGCTCGGCCATAGACTATGACGGCGGCACTGGCTTGCTGAGCGTTGAAGTGTTGGCTGTGTGAATAAACTGAACATCAGCCTCAATTTTTTTAGTAGTTAAAGGAGTTAGAGGAGTTAAAGTCAAATGCTTTGTTGCTTAAAAACGGATATGCAGCAACAAAGCTAATTTTTAGTAGTTAAAGTAGTTATAGAAGTTAGAGTAGTTAGAGTCAAATGCATTGTAGTTTAAAAAAATGTGCCGACGGATATGTAGCAACAAGACTAATGTGCCGGCTGATTTGCAATCTGCCGGAATTGAATATAAGGATTTTCAATCCGCTTGCTTCCTATTGCTGATTTATAGGTATGTTTTTCGGATCGCAGATCCTGATACTTTATGCTGTCGGATAGCATATCCGACAGAACATTAGTCTTGCTGTTTCTACACAATTTTGCCACACAGCTTATGTAGCAACAAGACTAATGTGCCGGCTGATTTGCACGAGTTGTTGAGCGCAGCGAAAAATCTGCCGGAATAGAGTATAAGAACCAACGGTCAGCGAAGCTAATTTCAATCCGCTATGCTGCCGGCGCTTTATTGTAAAAAAAGCATTTGGCTTTAACTCCTTTAACTACTCTAACTTCTTTAACTCCTTAATAAATAACTCCTAATAAATATCCTTTTGCCGTTTCGTCAGAAAATCTTATCTTTGCAACAGACAACACGGTGCGGTTATGGATAGTTGTTGCAGAGACGCTGGCGCCGTGTTATTAGGATAAAGTATAAACAAGTATCAGATTATGAAGATTTTTGCCGTAGGAATGAACTATATCCAGCACAATAAAGAGCTGGATGGAACGTTATATAAACCGGAAGAGCCTGTGATATTTACAAAGGCCGACTCAGCTCTGCTAAAAGACAGCAAGCCGTTTTTCCTGCCCGACGAGCTCGGACGCATCGACTATGAGACAGAGCTGGTGGTGCGCATCTGCCGCCTGGGCAAGAGCATACCGCAGCGCTTCGCCCACAGATACTACGACGCCGTAACCGTGGGCATCGACTTCACCGCCCGCGACCTGCAGAACAAGCTGCGCGCCGAAGGCAAGCCGTGGGATCTGTGCAAGGGCTTCGACGGCTCGGCTGCCATAGGCGAATGGGTGAGCATAGAGAAGTTTCGCGACATACAGGCAATACATTTCCGCCTCGACATCAACGGCAACACCGTTCAGGAAGGCTGCTCGAGCGACATGCTCTTCAAGGTAGACGAGATAATAGCCTACATAAGTCAATGGTTCACGCTGAAGACCGGCGACATCCTTTATACGGGCACTCCGGCCGGAGTGGGCCCCGTTCATATTGATGACCACCTTACGGGCTGGCTTGAAGACCGCAAGGTATTGGAGTTTAACGTTAAATGACAAAGAGAAAAATATTATTGTCGGTTATCGCGCTGCTCTGCTGCTGCAACATCATGGGCAGCAGTGTGCAGAAGTTTTTTAACCTCACTGCCGACGAGGTTAAGATAGACAGCGTGCTGCCGCGCTTTGCCTGTTCGCTGCCGCTCGGCGGCGCATGGGCCGACTCTGTATATACGGTAAAGATTGAATATCCCGAATTTTACGAGATGAGCAGCGGCGACATAGAGCGCTGCCTGAAGATTGCCGGCGACAACATGCCCGAAATGCCGGAGCTGGAGGTCAACGTGGTTACGGAGCGCAAGCGCGGACGCATCGAGGTGTCGTTTGTGCCGGTGGTAAAGCGCGGGGGCAAGTGGCAGAAGCTGGTGAGCTTTATGATAGACGTTGAGGCTAAGCCTAAGAACGCTGCCCTCAGGACAGCCTCGAGAGCCGAAGCCGTAAGTCCTGCCGGCCGCTATGCCGCCAAGTCGGTGCTGGCCGAAGGCCGCTGGGCAAAGATACGCGTGCCCTCCACGGGCATATATCAGATAACCGACGCGCTGATACGCCGCGCCGGATTCAGCGACATGAGCCGCGTAAAGGTGTATGGCTACGGCGGCGCGCTGCAGAACGAAAGTCTCGAAGCCGACGACCTGATAAAGTATGACGACCTGAAGGAGGTGCCCACATGCTATGTTGACGGCCGCAGGCTGTTCCATGCGCAGGGACCGGTGTCGTGGAGCAGCAACACAACAACCACGCGCACCCGCAATCCTTATTCCGACTACGGCTACTACTTCCTTACCGAGAGCGACGGCGAGCCGCTCACCGTTGACAGCACAGCCTTTGTAGACTCGTTCTATCCCTCTGCCGACGACTATCACTTCCTGCACGAGATAGACAATTATGCATGGTATCAGGGCGGACGCAACCTTTATGAGAACACGCCGATAAGCGCAGGAACGTCGAAGACATATATCCTGGAGAACTCTTCGCCGTGTCAGGGCATACGTAAGGTCTATGCCAGCGTCACCGCAGGACAGGCCACCACGGTGCAGATAAAGATTAACGGGTCAGACACGCGCACGTTCAGCATGACATTCGGCGAATATGACCACGGCAAGTCGGTCAACATGACCTACAGCAACGCCTACGCGTCGCCGTCGGACACGGTTACGATAACCACCGTATCGGGCGGTCCGGCAAGGCTCGACTATATCAGCGTAACGCAGGACGAGCCGCGCCCGTGCCCCACGTTGAGCGGACGTGAGTTCAGCGTGCCCGAATATGTGTATAACATAACCAACCAGAACCATCATGCCGACGAGGCTGCCGACATGATAATCATAGTGCCCACCTCTGCCGCTCTTACGGCTCAGGCGCAGCGCATAAAGGAACTGCACGAGGAGAAAGACGGCATGAGGGTGCGCATAGTGCCGGCCGACGAACTGTATAACGAGTTCTCAAGCGGTACGCCCGACGCCAACGCATACCGCCGCTATCTGAAGATGCTCTACGACCGTGCCGAGACAGAGGCCGACATGCCGTCGCACCTGCTGCTGTTTGGCGACTGCGTGTGGGACAACCGCATGAACACGCAAGAGTGTTCGAGTCTCAGTCAGGACGATTTCCTGCTGTGTCATGAGAGCGAAAACTCATTCAGCGCCACCGACTGCTACGTTGACGACGGATTCTTCTGCCTGTTAGACGACGGCGAGGGCGGCAATCCGAAGACCGACAAGCTCGACATGGCTGTGGGGCGCTTCCCCGTGCGCACCGCAGAAGAAGCGAAGATAATGGTTGACAAGACCATAAGCTACGCCGAAAACAAAAATGCCGGCAGCTGGCAGAACGTGATGATGTTTATGGGCGACGACGGCAACAACAACCAGCACATGAGCGATGCCGACGAAATGGCAAAGGTGGTTGAGGGCATCAATCCCGCCATTCAGGTAAAGCGCGTCATGTGGGACGCATACACCTGCGTAACGACGTCTACCGGAAACACATATCCCGACGTGACCAAGATAATAAAGCAGCAGCAAAGCGCCGGCGCGCTGATAATGAACTACAGCGGACACGGACGTGCCGACCAGATATCGCATGAGCGTGTGCTCACGCTGACCGACTTTTCCGGCTTCAGCAACGCCAACCTGCCGCTGTGGATAACGGCGTCGTGCGACATCATGCCCTTCGACTCGCAGCAGCAGAACATCGGCGAGACGGCGGTGCTCAACAGCAACGGCGGTGCGGTGGCATTCTACGGAACAACGAGAACGGTGTGGGTAGACCGCAACAGGGCTATCAACCGTGCCTACCTTAAGGCCCTGCTCACCCCGCAGAACGGCACCTATGTCACTATAGGCGAGGCGCAGCGCCTGGCCAAGAACGACCTTATAGAGTCGGGCGCCGACAAGACGGAGAACAAGCTGCAATATTCGCTGCTGGGCGACCCCGCCCTGAAGCTCAACCTGCCGCAGATGAGAGTGGTGGTAGACAGCATCAACGGCGTGCCCCTGGCTTCTGCCGAGACTCTGCCGCAGCTCAAGGCAGGCTCCGTGGCCACAGTGAAAGGACACATAGAGGGAGCATCGGGCAGCATAGACGAGGCCTTCAGAGGCGTGGCCACGCTGACCGTGAGAGACGCCGAGAAGCTCGTTGTGTGCAAGCTTAACAACACGTCGAGCGAGGGAGCAAGCACTCCGTTTGAATATTACGACCGCTCAAACACCCTGTTCAACGGCACCGACAGCGTGAGGGCAGGCAAGTTCAGCATGTCGTTTGCCGTGGGCAAGGACATCGACTACAGCGACGAGAGCGGACTGATAAACGTGTTTGCAATAAACGGCGACACGGGCGATGCCGTGAACGGCTACAGCGAAGACTTCATCGTGGGCGGAACAGGCTCGCTCGACAACGACGGCATAGGCCCGTCTGTCTACTGCTATCTTAACTCTCCGACCTTTGTCAACGGCGGCAACGTAAATCCAACGCCTTATTTCGTGGCCGAGATAACCGACAAAGACGGAATAAACACCACTGGCAGCGGCATAGGCCACGACCTTATGCTGACCATAGACGGCGATGCCGACAAGACATACGTGCTGAACGACAACTTCAGCTACGACTTCGGCAGCTACACCAGCGGCTCGACATACTACAGCATACCGGAGCTTGAGCCGGGCATGCACACGCTCAGGTTTAAGGCATGGGACATAATGAACAACCTGACCACCACCGAACTTACGTTCAACGTGGTGAGCGGTCTGCGCCCCGGTCTGATAGACATCAACTGCACGGCCAACCCTGCCAGAACGTCGACAACGTTTATCATCAACCACGACCGCGCCGGAAGCAACCTTGACGTGGAGATTGAGGTGTTCGACATGAGCGGCCGTCCTCTGTGGAAACACAAGGAGAGCGGCGTGTCGGCAAACAACAACTATACCGTAGACTGGGACCTGACGGGCAGCAACGGCGGCAAGCTGCAGACGGGTGTCTATATCTACCGCGTGAAGATTGGCGGCAGCGGCAGCGACATGGTGTCGAAGGCAAAGAAGCTGATTATCATATCGCGCTGACACGGCAGCCGGAACAAGGTGTGACGGCTACGCTAAATTGTGGCATTAATGACCGCACTACACAATAAAATGAGAGAAAAGCGGTTATTATATCAAGGCGCATGTCGCTTCTGCGCATGACAAAAGTTTTTTAGTTGCATAATCATTACAGAAAAAGAAATAAAGACAAAGAATGAAGAATAGTCAAAGAATATTGTTGACATTGATGCTTGCTGTGGCCTCGGCCGGAGCCTTTGCTCAGGACAAGCTGGACATGTTTAATCCGGTTAACACCTCAGTAACTTCACAGATGATAGCCCCCGACGCACGTGCCGCCGGTATGGGTGATGTCGGTGTGGCTACCGACCCTGATGTCAACTCGCAATATTGGAACCCTGCCAAGTATCCTTTCTGTATAAGCCGTGCAGGAGTGTCGCTCAACTATACGCCGTGGCTGCGTCAGCTCGTAAGCGACATGGACCTTGCTTATCTGTCAGGATATTACCGCATTGGCGACTACAGTGCCGTGTCGGCATCGTTGAGATATTTCTCGCTGGGTGAGGTTATGACCAACTATGACAGCACGACCGGCGAGAGCAACGGCATGACGATTAACCCTTATGAAATGTCGTTCGACGTGGCTTACTCGCTTATGCTTAGCGAGAAGTTTTCTATTGCGGCTGCCGTAAGATGGATTTATTCAGACCTTACATACAACTACACAGACGACACGTCTCCTGGTAGTGCCTTTGCAGCCGACATTGCCTGCTATTACAACAATTATATCAACATCGGTGCGCGCGAGTGTCAGCTCGGCATCGGACTCAACATAAGCAACATCGGTAGTAAGATTACGTTCGGAGGCAGCGAAGACAGCGAGTTTATACCGACGAACATGCGTCTTGGTTTTGCCCTGATGGTGCCCATTGACGAGTTTAACAGATTCACCATAGCTGCAGATGCCAACAAGCTCCTTGTGCCTACATATCCTAAACTGGAAGATGGCGAATCATCTGAGGCTTATGACCAGCGCGTTCAGAAAGAATATTACGACGTGTCGAGCATATCGGGTATATTCAAGAGCTTCGGTGATGCTCCCGGCGGATTCAAGGAAGAGCTGCAGGAGATAAACTGGAGTGTAGGTGCTGAGTATGTGTATAACGACAAGTTTACGCTGAGAGCCGGTTATCACCATGAGTCGGAGAACAAGGGTAACCGTAAATACTTCACCGTAGGTGCCGGTTTCCGCATGAGCGCCTTCTCGCTCGACTGCGGTTATGTAATCGCAACGGCAAAGAGCAACCCGCTCGACCAGACACTGCGTTTCACTCTCGGATTCGACATGGACGGCATAAAGGACCTGTTCCGCAGATAAACCGAAGGGAGCAGGAAAAACAAGAAGTCGCATGAGCCCGAAATAACGCGCCCATGCGACTTCTTGTTTTACATTATGATATTGAATAGCAAAACAGAACTAAAATAAACGATTATGAAGATTAGAACCGGATTTGGATTTGACGTTCACAGACTTGTTGAGGGCCGTGACCTGTGGCTCGGAGGAATAAAGATAGAGCACAGCATGGGACTGCTGGGACACAGCGATGCCGATGTGCTTATACACGCTATATGCGACGCGCTGCTCGGTGCTGCCAATATGCGTGATATAGGCTATCATTTTCCTGATACATCGGCCGACACGCTCAACATAGACAGCAAGGTGCTGCTGCGCAAGACCGTTGAACTTATTGCCGGCAAGGGATATGTGGTAGGCAACATCGACGCCACAGTGTGTGCCGAGCGCCCTAAGATCAATCCGCATGTGCCGGCCATAAAGGCATGTCTTGCAGAAGTTATAGGCACCGACGAGGACAACATATCCATAAAGGCTACTACAACCGAGAAACTTGGATTTACGGGCCGTGAAGAGGGCATAAGCGCTTATGCCGTGGTGCTGATAGAACGCAGGGACGACTGATCATAGCAAATCTGTTATTGGAATTCGGTCAGTAGTTCGGCAGCATTGAATATAAGAATTGTGGAGAAACAGCAAGACTAATGTTTTGTCTCAGTTCCGGCAGATTAATTTTATTGATTGTCGGCTGCGCTCGGCATAACCAAATATAATTTGCTTCTGCTCTCGCTTGCACGACAATTGCAAATCAGCCGG
>OLGJ01001331.1_pt1 | contig 11275 bp, 8 predicted proteins | sample 1605431 | NCBI WGS metagenome assembly OLGJ01 (sample SAMEA3888920, study PRJEB22519) | human gut metagenome | biome: human gut; feature: human-associated habitat; material: faeces | place: Denmark | collected 2009
CGGCCTCGTCTCCCAGCTCCGCCACCCGGGCGAAGGCCGTGCCCCGCCACAGCGCGGCAGCGCCGCTGCCGCTTCCGGCGCGGATCGCCTCCGGCGTCACGCTGCCGCCGGGGAACAGCACCTCCCGCAGGAAGCCGGCGTCCAGCCCCAGCCGCTGGGTGCGGATGAGCGAGCGCAGGTTCGCCGCGTCGATCATGGCGCGGACATAGTCCTGCAAATAGGGTATGTGGCTGTCCGCCGCCAGCTTTTCCAGCCGCGCGAAGTAGGCCCGATCCAGGATGCAGTCGCTGCTGCGGGCGCTGCCCGTCTCGGCCAGCACCCGCTGGGCCTCATCGGCCGCGGCGGCCATGTCGGCAGGCAGAAAGTCCCAGCCGCCGTTTTCGGCGTGCTTTTTCTGCATCGTCTCTGCCGGTACGGTCCCGGCGTCGATCAGCAGACGCTCCGCGTCCTGCGGCGCTTTCAGCAGCGTTTTGATGTTGTGGTAGTCGTATTTCAGCCGGAACACGTCCAGCACCTCCGCCTCCGGCATAAAGCGGGAAACGTCGGCGAACACCGCCTCGCGCTGCGCGCTCAGCGCCGCCTGCAGGGACGGCTCATCGTGTACGGGCGCGTAGCCCCACTCGCTCAGCAGCTGGGCGCACGCCTCGACGGAGGGTGCCGTCAGCAGCTGCTCCAGCCGCTGTGCCGTCAGCAGCCGGCGCTCCATGGCGCGTATGCGGGCGGACAGGAACAGATAGTCCGTGTCCTTTCTCCGTTTTGTCAAAGGGACGCCCCCTTTCAGTCAAACAGCACGGCGGCCACGGCGGAGGAGTCCTCCTGCCGTGCCCGGCGCAGCAGCTCGGCAAAGCCGCAGTTGATCTCCATGCGGCCCCGCTGCAGTACCACGCCGCCGCCCGTCTCCCGGGTGTCGGCAGCCAGGGTGAAGCCCGCGCCGGGCTTTTTGCCGTTGGCGGCGTCCACCACCGCCTGACCCACCGTGTCCCGGTCGGCGGCGGAGAACACCAGCGCTTCGCCGCCCTGCCCGTTTTCCGCGGCCAGCGATGCCAGCAGGTCGATATACTCCGGGCGCGGCAGCTTCAGCAGCGCGTCGGCGGCGCGGGCGAAGGCCTCGTCCAGCATCCGCTGCTTCTCCGCCAGTACCCGCTGGCGGCAGGCCAGACGGCTGCCGCCCTCCAGGCGCTCCACCTGCTCGCGCTCCAGCACCTTGCAGCGGGCCTCGCCCTCGCGGAGCAGCTTGTCCGCCTCGGCGCGGTACCGGGCCAGAATGGCCTCGGCCTCCGCCGCCGCCTGGGCGGCGATGTCGGCGCACTCGGCCTGTGTGTCGGCCTCCATGCGCGCGATGATCTTGTCGATACCGTTCATAGGCGCACCCGCCTTACTTCATGATGTTCAGGGAGATCATAATGGTCGCCACCAGAGACAGGATGGCGTAGAACTCCACGATGCCGCAGTAGATGATGCCTTTGGTAGCGGCCTCCGGGTGCTTGGCCACGATGTTGATGGACGCGGCGGCCACGCGGCCCTGGAAGATGGCGCTCAGCCAGCCGCCCAGCATGATGGGCAGGCAGGCGGCGAAGAAGGACAGCCCCTGGGTCAGGGAGAGATCCAGCACGCTGCCGCTGAGCAGGCCGGTCTGGCCCAGCACCAGGAACAGCGCCACAAAGCCGTACAGGCCCTGGGTGCCGGGCAATACCTGCAGGATCAGGCACTTGGTGGACTTATCGGGATCCTCGCTGGTCAATCCGGCGGCGGCCTCACCCACCATACCGGTGCCCTTGGCGGAGCCGATGCAGCACAGGCCGGCGGTCAGCGCCGCGCCCAGGATGGCGAAACCCAGTCCGCCCACAGATTCAAGAAAAGCTAACATGATTTAGTATCCTCCTTAATGATCTCTACGTGTTTGGCCCGGACGCGCAGGGGACGGTAGGCTTTGCCGCCGTCCTTGTAGAAGCGTCCGAAAAATTCCAGAAATTGCAGGCGCATATCGTGGACGTAGCAGCCCAGCAGGTTCAGCGCCAGGTTCAGCATATTGCCGACGAATGCGATGATGATGAAGGTGACCACGTTGCCGGTGGTGGCGCCCAGCATATTGAACACCTGGGCCAGCACCGCACCGGACAGCATCAGCGCCATCAGCCGGACGTAGGACAGGATATCGCTGAAGAAACCCGTCACGCCGTTGTACACCGCCGCCACGAAGCCCGTCACCTTGCCGAAGCCCTTTTTGCCCCGGCCCGCGCCGTATACCAGCATAAGAACGCCCGCGATCAGCACCACCGGCACGCCGGATACACTGCCGATGCCCAGCACCGCAAGACCCGTGCCCGCCAGAATGATCCACCAGGTGATCTCGTCAAACAGGGCATCCATAAAGCAGCCCTTTTTGCATTTTTCCACCACGCTGACGGTCATGCCGGTGAACACCTGCAAGGCGCCCAGGATCAGCGAGCCCACCATGATGGCCATGGTGTCGTCCAGGGGTGAGAACAGCGCCGGCAGGGCAAAGGTGCTCTCCGGGTCAAAGAACTTGAAGAGCTGCGGCAGGAAGTCGCCGAAGAAGCTGCCGGTCATGGCGCCGAAGACCACGGTGGTCACGCCGCACCAGAAGATCATCTCCATAAAGCTGCGGTCGTCCGGCCGTTTTTTCTTCAGGAACAGCCATGAGCCGAGGAGCATCAGCAGCCCGTAGCCGATGTCCGCCATCATCATGCCGAAAAACAGGATGAAGAACGGTGCCATCACCGGGTTGGGGTCCACGCCGTCGTAGGCCGGCAGGGAGTACTGCTCGGTGATGCAGTTCATGGACCGCGCCACCGCGTTGTCCTCCAGCAGCACCGGCACCTCCGGTATCTGCTCCGTCGTGGGATCGGACAGGGTGTAGTCGCAGTCCGCCGTGTCCAGATACGCCGTCAGCCTTGCCGTCTTTTTCTCCGGCACCCAGCCGTCGAATGCCACGATGCACCCGTCGGTCAGCAGCCTGCGGCGGTTTTCCTCCCGCTGCAGGCGGGAGGCCAGCCGGTCGGCGCACAGATACAGCTCCGGCAGCCGTTCCGCCAGCTCATCCAGATGCTTTCGCAGGGCCTCCTGCTGCCTCTTGACCTCTGCCAGCCGGTCTGTGTCCCGCCGCCGGTTTTCCTCCGGCGTGCCGGTGCGGCCCTTCAGGGGTGAGGCTGCGAAGCCCCGGCCCCGCAGCAGCTCCAGCACCGGTGCCGTCGCTGCCTTGTGGGTGATGAGCAGCACGCACTGCTGCTGCCGGTCGGCGGAGAGCAGATGCAGCTCGCTCTCCGGATATTCGTTTTGTACCTGCCCGCACAGTTCGTCCCAGGGGACGAAGGGCGGCAGTACGCCCAGGGTCACGTCGCAGCAGCGTGTCTCCGTCAGCTCCAGGGGCAGGTCCAGACTCAGCCAGGGCCCCAGGGTGATCCGGTCGGTCTCCAGCTGGGCGGCCAGCGCCGTCAGCTGCTGTAATTGTCCCGCTGCCTCGTTGACCTGGCGGGCCAGCGCCAGCCCGTCGGCCAGCCCCGTCTCGCTCAGGTATTCCGCCTCGCCGATGGCGGGGCGGGGCGCCAGCAGCGGCGCTTTCTTAGGCGGCGCAGCCCGCCGCAGGGCATCGATCGCCGTCTGTACCTGCCGCTGGCGGGCCAGGCAGTCCGCCGTCTCGCTGTCGCAGCGCCGCAGGCTCTCCGGCGCATCCGGCGCGTCCGGCTCACTGATCTCCACGCAGCCCATACGCTCCAGCTGCCGCAGCAGCGCGTCGTGGTCCCGCTCCAGCGCCAGCACCTGCAGGCGCTTCATTTTTGCAATGGGCATTTACCGCTTCACCACCTTTTCCACGATGGCGCGGACAGCCGTGTCCATGCGCTGCTCCGCCTGCTGTTGTATGGCTGTGCAGGTGCGCTCGGCGTCGCTTCGCAGGGCGGCGTCCGCCGCCTGTCCGGCTTCACCGGCCCGCTGCATGGCGTCGTTCTCCAGCACCTTCACGGCGTTCTGTGCCTCACGCACCAAACCGTCGCCGTCCCGGCGGGCCTGCTCGGCCAACGCCCGGGCGGCGCGCTGGGCCTCGGCCTTCTGCTCCAGAAGCCGCTGCTCCGCCGCCTGCAGCTGGTCTATTTTTTCACGGTACAGTTTACTCACCGCCTTTCCTGATCTGGGAAACAGACAGGGGAAGACCCCGTTTTCGGAAGCCGTCCCCCTTTGAGGTATATATTCCGCGGAGGAAACTCCCTTCGCCTGCCTCTGATTATACATAGTTTATCATACCACAAAAGCACGGGGAACAACAACAGGCAGAATGGCAAAAATAACCGGCATCCTTTGTGCAGGGTGACAATAAGATGACAGACAGGTAAGAAATAAGTGGTGGCATTTTTTTGCCCCATGTGGTATACTCTTCCTATATTGGAACAGTATTCCCGTTTTGCGGGAGTGTATAATGACGTGAGGTGTGTCATGACCTATCTGAAAGCGATCCTGTTGGGACTGGTGCAGGGCATAGCGGAATTCCTGCCCATCTCCAGCTCCGGCCATCTGGCCATTGCCCGCAATCTGCTGAATATGGAGGGCGCGGGGAGCATTCCGGAGTTCTTCGACGTGCTGCTCCACCTGGGCACGCTCATTGCTGTGTTCGCCGCCTATTGGGGCGACATTCGCGACATGGTGGTGGAGTTCTTCCGGGGCATCGGCGACCTGGCGCACCACAGCACCCCCACGCCGGTGCCGCCCGCCCGCCGGCTCATCCTGCTGATCATCGTCGGTACGCTGCCGCTGTTTGCGGTGCTGCCCATCCGCAAGACAGTGCAGGGCCTGGGCGACAATATGTATTTCGTGGGCGCGGCGCTGATCTTCACCGGCTTTCTGCTGTTCTTGTGCGACCGGGTGCGCCGGGGCCGCAAGACCGAGCGCAGCGCCACCTGGCTGGACGCTCTGCTGGTGGGCGTGGGGCAGGCGGTGGCCACGCTGCCCGGCGTCTCCCGCTCCGGCATGACCATCACCGCCGGCTGCTTCGTGGGCTATGAGCGTCGCTTCGCCGTGCGCTTTTCCTTTCTGCTGAGCATCCCCGCCGTGCTGGGCGCCAACATCCTCTCCATCAAGGATGCGGTGCAGGCCGGCATCGTCGGCGCGGAGGTGCCCATGTACCTGGTAGGCGTGGCCGTGGCCGCCGTGACGGGCTATCTGTGCATCCGGCTTCTGAAGTATATCGCGGACAAGGGCCGTTTCGGTGCCTTCGCCTACTACTGCTGGGCGGCGGGCGTGCTGACCCTTGTTCTGCAGGGCATCAAGTGAGGTAGATAGACTATGGCATCGACACAAAAGAAAGGAAACAGCCGCAAAAAAACGCCTGCCCCGCCGCCTCCGCCGGCGTATAACGCCGCGGCGCGTATGGCCGGCGGCATCGCCTGCGCCCTGCTGGCGCTGTGCGTGCTGGTGAGCTATTTCAACGTGGACGCCCTCCTCCTGGCGTGGATCGCCAGGGTGCTCAAGGGTGCGCTGGGCTACGGCTATTACCTGACGGCCCCGGTGCTGGCGGCCATCGCCGTCATCCAGCTGGGCCATCGGGGACGGCCCGTCGTCCTGCGTACCACCTGCGTGGCGCTGCTGCCCCTGCTGGTGGGCGTGCTGTGCCACCTGACCCTGTGCCGCACGGCCTACACCCTCGGCCTGGACAGCGTCAAGACCCTCTGGGCCGACGGACAGGCCCTCAAGTGCGGCGGCGTGCTCTCCGGCGGTCTGGCCGTGGGCTGCGAAGCCCTGGTCAGCAAGGTGGTGTCCATCATCGTGTTCGTGGTGGTGCTGCTGGCCGCCCTGCTGGGCGCCCTGCACCTGACGCCCCAGGAGGCCGCGGCGCGCGTCCGCAGCTATGGCGAGAGCCTGCGCCGTGACGACGAGGACGCGGATGACGAAGCCCTCCCGGAGGGTTTCACCCCCACCAGCGCTCCCGCCCCGGCAAAAAAGCCTGCCAAGGGCCGCAGGCGCCCCAATATCGACATCCCGCTGGACAGCGAGCGTGACGACACGGTCCTTCCGCCCGCCAGCTCCTTCTTCCCCCGCCGCAGCGACGATATCCGCACGCCGGATCAGGTGCTGCGGGGCGGCCCCGCCCCTGCGCCCCAGCCCCTCAGCGACGAACCCGCACCGCCCGCCGCCCCGGCGGAGCCCCCCGCCCCGAAGAAGCCCCTCAGCGACAAGCAGAAAAAAGCCCAGCTGCAGCAGGAGGTGGAGAGCGCCGCCCAGGAGGTCAGCGATGCCATCGAGCAGGAGCTGGCCCAGGGGGAGGAGACCTACCGCTACCCGCCCATCACCCTGCTGGAGCAGAACCGCGGCGGCAACTACACCGAGGTGGGCGCCGAGCTGCGGAACAACTCCAAGCGCCTGGCGGACACCCTGCGCTCCTTCGGCGTGGACGCCCGCGCCGGCGAGGTCATCCATGGCCCCTCCGTCACCCGCTACGAGTTCACCCTGGACCAGGGCGTCAAGCTCAGCAAGATCACGAACCTCCAGGACGATATCGCCCTGGCGCTGGGTGCCAGCGGCGTCCGCATCGCCCCGGTGCCCAACAAGATATCCGCCGTGGGCATCGAGGTCCCCAACCGCACCGTCACCGCCGTGCGGATCCGCGACGTCATTGAATCCCGTGAGTTCATCGACCATCCCTCCCCGGTGGCCTTTGCCGTGGGCAGGGATATCGGCGGCAGCAACATCGTGGGCAACATCGCCCGTCTGCCCCATGTGCTCATCGCCGGCACCACCGGCTCCGGTAAATCCGTCTGCACCAACTCCCTCATCGTCAGCCTGCTCTACAAGTCCACGCCGGACGAGGTCCGTTTTATCATGGTGGACCCCAAGATGGTGGAGCTGGCGCCCTACAACGGTATCCCGCACCTGCTCATCCCCGTGGTCACCGACCCCAAAAAGGCCGCCGGCGCCCTGCAATGGGCGGTGTTCGAGATGATGAAGCGCTACAAGATGTTCTCTGAAAAGGGCGTCAAGGACCTGGCGGGCTATAACGCTCTGTCCGAGACGGACGAGGACGTGAAAAAGCTGCCCACCGTGGTGGTGGTCATCGACGAGCTGGCCGACCTGATGCTGGTGGCGGCCAAGGAGGTGGAGGAGTCCATCTGCCGTGTGGCCCAGATGGGCCGTGCCGCCGGTATGCACCTGGTCATCGCCACCCAGCGTCCCTCGGCGGACGTGATCACCGGTCTGATGAAGGCCAATATCCCCAGCCGCATCGCCTTCGCCGTGGCCAGCTCCATGGAGTCCCGCATCATTCTGGACACCACCGGCGCGGAGAAGCTGGTGGGCAAGGGCGATATGCTCTACTTCCCCCTGGGCGACGCCAAGCCCACCCGTGTTCAGGGCTGCTTCATCACCCCGGAGGAGATCGACCGTGTGGTGAAGTTCGTCAAGGACGAGGCCGGCGAGGCCCATTACGACCAGGACGTGATCGAGAAGATCCAGCAGGCGGTGGACGCCAAGGCCGACAAGGGCGGCAAGGTCCCCTCCGGCGACGTGTCCGACGACGGCGACGATGCCGACGAGCTGCTCTCCGCCGCCGTAGAGGTGGTGCTGGAGACGGGTCAGGCCTCCGTGTCCATGCTCCAGCGCCGTCTGAAGCTGGGCTACTCCCGCGCCGCCCGCCTGGTGGACCAGATGGAGGAGCGCGGCTATGTGGGCCCCTTCGAGGGCAGCAAGCCCCGCCAGCTGCTCATCACCCGCGAGAAGTGGCAGGAGCTGCAAATGGCCAAGGGCGCATCTCCGGCGGAGGCGGACAAGCCCGCCGACCGTTACGGCAGCATCCACGACGTGTTCGAGAGTCACGACGCACTTGAATAATACATATCCCCCGGCCGAAGGCCGGGGGATATTTTCTTGCTTACACCGTGCCGGTGACGGTCAGCACCGCCGTGCCGGGGGTGGTGCTGTACGCGCCGGTGGCGGCGTCCTGAGTGAAGGTGGCCGCGGGCACCGTGACCACGCCGGCCGCCGTGGCGAATACGCCGGTAGCCGCGTCATAGGTGTACTGGGTGGGGGCGGTCAGCGCCGTGCCGTTCAGCGTCACCGTCAGGTCCGTCAGCCGCGGGTCGAAGGTGTCGGTGATAACGATGGCCGCCGCGGCGTCCGCCGCCGTGTTGCCGGTGTTCTGGATGGTGAAGGTGTACGTCAGGCGGCTGTTCTCCGTCACCGTGGTGGGGGAGAGGGACTTGTTGATGGTCAGTGCCGGCGCCGCCTCCGGTGCCACCGTCTCCGTGGCGGTAACGGGGTTTGCCAGCCCCGCGCCGGTGACGGACGCGCTGTTGGTGACGGTGCCCTCCGCCGTCGGCGGCGCGAAGGCCGTGGGCACGGCCTCATAGGCGATAACGGCATTGCCGCCCGCCGGCACGGTGATGCCGGTGAACGTCAGCGGCGGCCCGGCGGTGACGGCGGGTGCCGCCTGCAGAACGCCGTTCTGATAGTACCGCACAGACCCGGCGGTGTAGGACAGGGGATACACCGTCCCGGCGTTGAAGGCGTAGCCGCCCAGATCGTCGGTAATGGTCAGCCCCGTCAGCGGTGCGGTGCCGCTGTTGACCAGAGAGAGGATATACGTCACGCGGCCGTCGGTGCCGTAGGTGGGCACCACGGCGGTCTTGGCGGCGGTCAGCGTCTCCGTCAGCTCACCCACCGTCACGTTGGAGGTGGTGGTCTGGCCGTTATAGGTCAGCGTTGCCTGGTTGGTGAAAGTTGCCATGATAGGACCTCCTGTGTTTAATTTCGCGGGTCGTGCCCGCAGTCCAGTGTATGCGCCGCGGTCCCCGGCGGTCCGTACTTGCCAAGCGGAGAACCGTATGCTCCGTGCCGAGCTGGAGCAGCTGAAAAAAGAAAAGACCGACGAAAACTGAAAAAAAGGAAGCACCCGTCAGGGTGCTTCCTTTTTGCCATTGTCACAGCGCCGCGGTGACCTCCCGCAGCCATTGCCGGACCTCCGTCGGCACCAGCGGGGCGATCTGTGCATACACCCGCCTGTGATAGCCGTTCAGCCAGTCCCGTTCCGATGCCGTCAGCAGCGCCGGGTCCAGTGCGTCCCGGTCGAAGGGCGCCAGTGTCAGCGTCTCAAAGCGCAGAAAGCCCGCCGCCTCCGCCGGCTGCACCAGCAGCAGGTTCTCGTGCCGTATGCCGAAGCGTCCGGCGGCGTAGTATCCCGGCTCATCGGAGATGACCATGCCCGTCTCCAGTGCCGGGTGTGCCAGCCCCTCCGCAATGCGCCAGCGGAAGGAGGGCGGCGCCTCGTGTACGCTGAGCACGCACCCCACGCCGTGCCCGGTGCCGTGGTCATAGTCCAGGCCCTCCCGCCACAGCGGGCCCCGGGCCAGTGCGTCCAGATTTTCCCCCATGACCCCCTGGGGGAATTGTGCCATGGCCAGCTGTATGTGGCCCTGCAGCACCTGTGTGGACCTCCGGCGTTCCTCGTCCGTGATGGGGCCCAGCGCTATGGTGCGGGTCACGTCCGTCGTGCCCCGGGCGTAGTGTCCGCCGCTGTCCACCAGCAGCAGTCCCTGCGCCTTCAGCGGCACGTCCGTCTCCGGTGCGGGGGCGTAGTGGACCACGGCAGCGTGGGGGCCATAGGCGGCGATGGTCTCGAAGCTGTCCTCCAGAAAATCCACCTGCTCTGCCCGATACCGGCGCAGCAGCGCTGCGGCGGACAGCTCGGTGTACGCCTCCGGCCGTGTCTTCATCTCATACAGGAAGCGGCACAGCGCCGCGCCGTCCTGCAAGTGCGCCTGCCGGAAACCTGTCTGTTCGCTGCCGGCCTTCACCGCCTTGCGGCGGGCGGCGGGGCTGGGTGTGTCTGTCCACGCCGTGTGGGCCAGACATTCCGCGATGCGGCTGTTGGCCGTGGCGCTGTCCGCCAGCACCCGCGCGCCCTCCGGCAGCGCCCGCAGCGCGTCGTAGATATCCCCGTAGGGCCGCAGCGCTGCGCTGTCTGCCGCCAGCGCGGCGCGTATCTCCGGCGCGAAGCTCTCTGCCTGGGCATATAGCGCGGCGCTGTCCGTGCCCACCAGCAAAAAGCCCAGGAATACCGGCGTGCATGCCACGTCGCCGCCCCGCAGCTCCAGTGCCCAGGCCACGTCCGTCAGATCGGTCAGCAGCAGCCATTCCGCCTTCTGCGCCGCCATGTCCTGCCGCAGGGCCGTCAGCTTCTCCCGCCGCGTCACCCCGCTGTCGAAGGCCCATACCGGCGCGGTGGACAGGTCGGGTCGGTCCGTCCAAACGCCCGCCGCCGGGTCGAAGCCGCCGTCCAGCCGGATGTGCTTGTCCGCCAGCGCCTTTTCCAGCGTCCGGTGCAGCCGTGTGCTGACGGTCCGGCCGTCAAAGCCCAGGGCTCCGCTCTCCGGCAGCTGCTCCGCCAGGAATTGGGACAGCGTCGGCACGCCCGGCTGGCCGGCGCGCATCAGCTGTATGCCGCTGCCCTCCAGCTGCCGTTCCGCCTGCAAAAAGTATCGCCCATCCGTCCACAGGTATGCGCCCTCCCGCAGCACCGCCAGCGTTCCCGCCGAGCCGGTGAAGCCGGATATCCATTCTCTCGATTTCCAGCGATCGGCCGGATACTCGCTTAGATGCGGGTCGGAACTGGGTATGATGTAAGCGTCAACCTTCTGTTGCCTCATAGCCTCCCGTAGGGCGGCGATACGTTCAGGAATGTTTGTTTTCATCGCATTTTATTTTAGTCAACATTAATACTCGCAAAGTTAATGAATTATTTTGGATTTGTCTCGCCGGAAACCGGCTCTTCTACCTTATAATATAGATGGGAAGTACCCAGCTTTTCCCACCGCAGTTTCCCTTCCTCTACCAGCCGCCGCAAGTCGAGGGAAGCCTTACTTCTGGAGCATCCGCAGAGCGACATATACTTCTTCTGGTGGATAAAAGGGTTCGTCTCCAGATAACGGAATACCTCTTGCTCGCATTCCTTGGCGGAGGGATATGCGGGATCGCTAACCGTGTACTCGTCACGAAACACCGGCATGGTCTTCAGCCGGTCTCTTAGTTCCTTGGACGATCTGAACTTCACGTCCTTGAAATGGATGGATTCCGCCCGGATCTCATTCTTTTCCATCACGGGCCGGCTTTTCAGTGAGACGCTGAAAGTACCGATCCCCTCTAGCTCCACGTTATAACCGAACATGAGGAAGTCCACCATCATGTCTTGGAAAAGCTGCAAGATCCCTTTCATATCCGCGGGAGAGAAAGAAGACCGGGACTTCGCTCTGCTGATGAACTCATCCGTATGTATCGT
>OLGJ01001334.1_pt1 | contig 11252 bp, 10 predicted proteins | sample 1605431 | NCBI WGS metagenome assembly OLGJ01 (sample SAMEA3888920, study PRJEB22519) | human gut metagenome | biome: human gut; feature: human-associated habitat; material: faeces | place: Denmark | collected 2009
CGCTTCTATATTTTTATGCGCCGCACCACCATTTCGCATTTCTCATTTCTAATTTCTCATTTAATCAAGGGGCAGCACGCCCTATGGGCCTCCCCTTTCCCCCAACAAAAAACCGCAGCCTAAGCTGCGGTTTTTTGTTCAGGTTGTCAGATGAAATAAATTATTTGTTTTCGATCAGTTTCAGGTCGACAGCAATATTCTTTTCGACGTTTTCACCCTTAGCGAGCTTCAGAGCAGCATCGACGCCGATCTCGCCCATCTTGTCTGGCTGCTGTGCAATGGTAGCTGCCATGGTGCCGTCTTTGACTGCTTTCACGCCGTCATCAGTGCCGTCGAAGCCGATGATGAAGATCTGCTTGTTGGCAGCTTTGGCAGCGGAGATAGCGCCGAGAGCCATTTCATCATTCTGTGCGAAGATGGCTTTGACATCCGGGTTTGCCTGGAGAATATTTTCAGAAACGGTCAGGCCTTGGCTGCGATCGAAGTTTGCGCTCTGTTTTGCGAGGACTTTCAGTTTCTTGTCAGCGATGTTATGGAAGCCCTGGCCGCGTTCACGGGAAGCGGATGCGCCCGGGATACCTTCGAGTTCAGCGACCGGAGTGCCTTCGCCGAGTTTGGAAACGATGTATTCTGCTGCCATTTCGCCGCCCTTGATGTTGTTGGAAGCGATGTGTACAGCGACTTCGCCCTTGTCAGAAGCACGGTCGATGGTGATGACCGGGATCTTGGCTTTATTGGCTGCAAGGACAGAGTTGGATACTGCTGCGGAGTCTACCGGATTCACGATGAGCACGCTGATGTTGCCCTGGAGCAGGTCAGCGATATCATTGGACTGTTTTGCCGGATCATTCTGTGCATCGACGATCTTGACATTCACGCCAGCCTTTTCAGCAGCTGCTTTGACGCTGTTTGCCATGGTGACGAAGAATGGGTTGTTCTGCGTGGAGACAGAGAAACCGATGGTGACTTTCTTCGCGCCGGAAGCAGCAGAAGAGTCGGCTTTCTTATCAGAGCCGCCACAACCAGCAGCAGAGATGAGTGCTGCGCCAATGAGAGCTGTTAATGCGATTTTCTTAAACAAAATGTTTTCCTCCTTAGTTCTTCTTGCGATCCATCAGGACGGCAAGCAAAATAACTACGCCTTTGACAACCTGCTGATAGAAGCTGGACACATTCAAAATGTTCAGACCATTATTCAAGGTACCGATGATGAGAGCACCGATGAGCGTGCCAGAAATACGGCCTTTGCCGCCTGCGAGCGAGGTACCGCCCAAGACGACAGCTGCGATAGCATCCAGCTCATAGCCCATGCCGGCTGTCGGCTGCGCACTGTTCAGGCGTGCAGTCAGGATAGCGCCGGCGATAGCACAAAGGCATCCAGTCAAAGCATACGCAAAAATCTTGATTCTGTCAATCTTAATCCCGGAAATATAGGAAACTTTTTCATTCCCGCCGACCGCATAGGTCTGACGGCCAAGCGGCGTCTTCTTCAGGATAAAGAAAAGGATCAGGAAGGCGATGAGCATCACGATGGCGGGGACCGGGACTTCCATGATGAAGCCCTGACCGAAGCCTGTGAAGAAAGGATCCTCCGAAAGGCCGGAGATCGGATTACCATTCGTATAGACGAGCGTCGCGCCGCGATAGATGGTCATTGTAGCGAGCGTTGCAATGAAGGGAGCGACCTTTCCGTAGGAAATGATGACACCATTCACAGCGCCGAGCAGGATACCGATGAAAGCAGAGAAAAGGATCGCGAGCTCCGGATTCGTCCCTTTGGCGATCATGCTCGCCATGAGTGCGGAAGACAGCGCAAGGATCGAGCCGACGGAGAGGTCGATGCCGCCGGTCAGTATGACGAAGGTCATACCAAAGGCAATGAGCGCATTGATGGAGATCTGACGAGCCAGATTTTTCAGGTTCGACGGATCGATGAAGCTGTCATTCAAAGCCGCGATAACGATAAAGAGTACAATGAGACCAATGAGCGGCCCCATTTCTCTCACAAGATTTTTAACTTTTTCGGAATTCATGCTTACTCTCCTCCGGTAGCCAATGTCATAATACGTGTCTGTGTCGCATCTTTATGATCGATGATGCCAGCCAGATGTCCTTCGTGGATGACCATGATACGGTCGCTCATGCCGATGACTTCCGGCAGTTCAGAAGAAACCATGATGATCGATACGCCTTGGGCAGTCAGTTCATTCATCAGGTCATAGATATCCTTTTTCGCACCGATATCGATGCCGCGTGTCGGTTCATCCAGGATGAGCAGCTTCGGATGCATGCCCACCCACTTCGCGATGACGACCTTCTGCTGGTTGCCGCCAGAGAGAGCGCTCGCAGGAAGCTCGATGGTCTGTGTCTTGACGCCGAGCTTGTGCGATAACGTATCTGCGAAACCGAATTCTTCCTTGTTATTGATGACGCCACTCTTGGCGAGGGCATTCACACTGGGGAGTGCAATATTTTTCTTAATCGAAAAATCCAGAATGAGCCCTTCCGTCTTACGGTTCTCTGTAATGAAGCCGAAGCCGAGCTTGATGGCATCGAGCGGCTTTTTGATCTTGATCTCCTTGCCGGAGAGGTAGAGCTTGCCTTCCTTGTGCGGATCCACACCGAAGATCGCTCTCATGATCTCTGTACGGCCAGCGCCCATGAGACCGGCTACGCCCAGGATCTCCCCTTTTCTGACAGAGAAGGAGATGTGCTCGAAAACGCCCGGCTGAGAGAAATCTTCGACCTTGAATACTTCATCACCGGGTACATTCGTACGAGCCGGATAGTACTCGCTCATCACGCGGCCGACCATATCGCCTACGATCTGATCCATATTCGTTTCTTCTGTCGGGCGGCTGCTGATGGTCTGCCCGTCACGCATGACGGTGATGGTATCACAGTTATTGAATACCTCTTCCATACGATGAGAAATATAGATGATGGAGACACCCTTCGCCTTCAGCTTTCTCATGACTTCAAAAAGGCTGTCTGTCTCACGCTCCGTCAAAGCGGCGGTCGGTTCATCCATGATGACCGTCTTGGCATCGAGCATCAGATTTCGTGTGATCTCTGTCATCTGCTGCTGACCGACAGAGCATTCCCCTGCGATCTCATCGAGCGGCAGCGTGATGCCCATTTCACGGCACTTTTCTTCCGCCATCTGCCGCATCTTTTTGAAATCAATGAAGCCAAAAGCCGTTTTCGGCTGATTCATCAGGAAAAGATTCTCCAGAATAGACAGATTCGGCCAGATATTCAGCTCCTGATGAATGAAAGCGATCCCGTGCTCTTCCGCATCTTTATTATTGCGGAAAGTCACTTCCTTGCCATCCACCAGAATGGTGCCGGCATCCGCCTTGTGGATGCCCGTCAAAATATTCATTAATGTGGATTTGCCTGCGCCATTCTCCCCCATCAGTGCGTGGACTTCGCCAGGACGGATGTGGAGATTCACTCCGCCCAAGACCTTATTCGTCCCGAAGGCTTTGCAAATCCCGATCATATTGATATCCATGTACTACCTCTCTTAGAAGATGACGCCGGACTCGAGAATAATATTCGAATACGGAGTGATTTCGCCCGTACGGATGACGGCTTTGCAATCTTTTTCCCACGCCTTCAGCTCTTCATGGCTATCCAGCATGACCCATTCCACAGCATCTTCCGGGAACACTTCATGAAGCGCTTTCCACTGATCCGGATTTTCCTTTTCCGTCTCCGGTGCGATATAGACCTTCTGGATCTCCATGTATTTCGCCATTTCCTTCACGACTTCGATGAATTTCGGTTCACCAAGACGGAGTGCGAGATCGATCTTCGGCGTACCGGCCGGCACCGGAAGGCCGCAGTCTCCGACACAGATCTTATCTGTATGACCGAGGTCTGCTAAAACCTTGGCGATATTGCTGTTCAAAATCCCTATTTTCTGCATGAGAGCATCTCCTCCACTTCTTTGCGCCATGGCATACCACCCTGCGCACCGATCTTTCCGACAGACAGTGCTGCCGCCGCATTGGCAAAACGAATGGCTTCTTGGATAGCCAGGCCTTCGCAGCGCGCTGCCGCAAAAGCCCCATTGAAGGTATCGCCTGCCCCGGTCGTATCGACGACCGGCACCGTGAAGCCGGCGACCTTGACGACCTTGCCCGCTTCGCCATAGACCACGCCATCTTTTCCGACGGTCATGATGACCTTGCCGGCTTCAGAAATCAGGATCTCATCTCGATCCATCCCGTCAAACATCAGCGCCGCTTCATGTTCATTCGGCGTGAGATAGGTCACTTTCCTGACCCAGTCCTTCGGGATATCCATGTACGGTGCCGGATTCAGCATCACAGGGACGCCCGCTTCAAAGCAACGGTCGATGATATAGCCGATCGTGTCCATCGGGATCTCATGCTGCAGCATGACGAGATCAGAGGAAGAGATCACATCCCAGTCCTTATCGATCATCTCGCGGCTGACCTTATCATTCGCCCCCTTGATGACGATGATACTGTTATCCCCTTCTGCCAGCGTGATGTGTGCCGTGCCTGTCGTGATGCCGGAGAGCGTCTCCACATAGTCCGTCTTCACGCCGCTCTCTTCCAGCGACTTTTTCATGAGTGTCCCGTAAGCATCATCCCCCACACAGCCGATCATGTATACGGTAGCACCGAGGCGCGCCGCCGCGACAGCCTGATTCGCGCCCTTGCCTCCGGGAGAAACGATCAGGCGGCTGCCCATCACGGTCTCGCCCGCCTGCGGTCTTCTGTCCGCCTCCACGGTAATGTCCATATTACAGCTGCCTATTACAGAAATATGACCCATAAGCCTCCATCTTCCTTTACTTTTTACAAATACGCCGAAGAAACAGGATAATCTCATGATTTCTAGCGAAATATTCGATTCAATAAAAAAGTATCTACATAACGCTTTTTTCTTTCTACATAACCGTATTATTTTAGCATAAAGCCTGTAAAGAAAAAAGAGAGGGAAAAAAATTTTACAATATGTAAGTGTTTAGTGACTGGGAAGCGGAAAATGGCAACTGTCATTTTCTCTCATATCGTCATTTCGAGCGAAGTCGAGAAATCTTTCTTGCACACCGGTAAGCAATAAGTACGAGATAGCAGAAAAACGTAGCACTAAAACTTCGTTTATGAAATGGCACAAACTTGCTGATTTTCGTGCTGCAATAGAGATTTCTCGCTTACGCTCGAAATGACGATACGGGAGAGACTTTTTCCTCATGTTTGATTCCCCGCGGCGCTTTTTATTTTGTCGCGCCGCACCACCACTCCTCACCCCTAACTCCTCACTCCTAACTAGGGAGCTCGAGGCTTTCCTTCGTAATCAAGGAGCGCCCCCACGACAAAACCCTCTGCCCAAAAGCTGAGCAGAGGGTTTCCTCTATCAATCCATTACACGATCGGTTCTCCGTGATACAGTTCTCCATCGATATCCGGTTTCACACCATAGCCGATGGCCCATTCACATTTATACTTGAGAGCCTGTGCATGAATGTTCTTCACGCGGTCAATGGTCTTGATGACTTTCGCTGGGACACCGACGACGAGGGAATTCGGCGGGATGACCTGATTTTCCAGAACAAGCGCACCGGCAGCGATGATGGAACCACGGCCGATCTTGGCACCTGTCAAAACAGTCGCATGCATGCCGATGAGGACATGATCCTCAATGGTACAGGCATGGATGCAGGCGCAGTGCCCGATAGTGACATAATCGCCGATGATGCAGGGATCGTCATCCGCCACATGCAGGCAGACCAGATCCTGTACATTCGTACATTCACCGATGGAGATGTAATTCACATCGCCTCTGGCCACGACGCCTGGCCATACACTCGCATACTTTCCGATCCGGACATCGCCGGAAAGGAATACCTGTGGAGCCACAAACGCATTCGGATCGATCTGCGGGATTTTTCCGTTAAATTCTTCATTGGAAAGAGTATACATATGAAAGACCTCCCATCCCATACACATAGATTATTTCCTATCTGTATTATACTACGGAAGGCAAGCGTATGGGGATTAAATTTTTCTAAAAAGGAAAAAATTCGGGGTTAGCCATCTAGGCGTGTCGTCCCATTGACTGCAAGCGAAAGAGGTAGCGGGTTCTATGGGTTCAACGGGTTCGGAAGGTTCTATGGGTTCAGCGGGGGCGGTGCGGCGCATAAAAATAGGGAAGCGCCGCGGAGTTTTGATAGCGCTTCGCGCGCATCGTCATTTCGAGCGTAGCCCTCAATCTTTATTGCAGAACGCTCATCGCCTGATGTGAGGCAATACCAGGACATCGTTTTTCCTCGGTGCATACCCGCTGATTCCCGCAGTACCGTAAAGATTTCTCGCTTCGCTCGAAATGACGATACGGGAGAATCCGATATCTCCCAGTCTCGTAGTCTCCCAGTCACTAGTCACCAGTCCCTAATCCCTAGCCACTAGTCACCAGTCACTTCTTCCCCAAAAACTTTGTGATGGTTTTCACGACAAGGTCCGGCGCAAGCGGCTTGGACAGGTGTTCATTCATCCCCGCTTCCCGAGTGCGAATTTTATCATCTGTGAAAGCATTCGCCGTCATTGCAATGATGGGGATCGTCTTCGCATCCTTACGGGGAAGAGCACGGATCTCTTTGGCAGCCTCGCAGCCATCCATGACCGGCATCATGACATCCATCAGGATCACATCGAATGCACCTTCGGGTGCCTTTGCAAAAGTCTCGACAGCCTCTTTTCCGTTCCATGCTTTCGTGACGACAGCGCCCTTTTCTGCGACAATAAATTCCGAGATCTCCATGTTGAGCTCATTGTCTTCGACAAGAAGAATACGGACACCCTTGATCGACGCCTCGGCTTCTTCGGTCGTTTCCTCGGCTTTGCCGGCTGACTTGTCGATCAGGAAGGGGAGCTTCACCGTGAACGTCGTCCCTTCGCCCCTTTGGCTGGTAAAGGAAATACTGCCGCCCATGGTTTCCGTGAGTTTCTTTGCGATCGGCATGCCAAGTCCCGTACCGTTGTAGAGGGTTTTGACACTTTCGTCTTCGCGTGTGAAAGGTTCAAAGATTCGTTTCTGGTACTCCTCACTCATACCGATCCCGGTATCCTCACAAATAAACGTATAGAAAGCGCGGCCATCCTCACTCTCGTCTTCCCGGAGGCTGAGTATGATTTTCCCATGATCTTTATTGTACTTCACAGCGTTACCCATGATATTCATCAAAAGACGCTTCAGGTGACCTGGACTGCCTATGAGATTCCAGTGTGTCACTGAAAAATCCCTCTTGATGACTTCGATACCTCTTTCCTGTGCCAGCTTTTCGATGACAGTAAGAACCTCATTCAAAAGCTCCTGCAGATGGAAGGGTTTCTCTTCGAGCACGACTTCACCGGACTCCAGTTTCCCCATATCAAGCACTTCATTGATGAGCTCCAGGAGCAGTTGGGACGCTTTACTGATCTTCCCACGACATTCGACCTGCTTTTTTAAATCATCGGGATAGCGCTCTGCCACCGCCAGCATGCCAATGATGCCATTGATCGGTGTACGGATATCATGGCTCATGCGCTGGAGAAATTCTGTCTTCGCGACATTGGCGGCATCTGCGCGGCGGGCCTCTTCCAGAAGGCTCTTACGGTATGCTTCTTCCTTTTCCTTCTCCTCCTTCTGATGTAGCATCTGTGACCGGTAGCGATACATAAAGAAGGCGGACAGAGTAAACAGATACAGGGCGAGGATTATGCCCAGATTCTGCGGGAGTGCGGCAAATACTTTTGTATCCGGCATGTATACATAGATGTAGTAGTCGCGCTGGCGAAGCATGATGCCATAGACCGCTTCTTCACTGATATTCACGAGCTGCCGGCTGCCCGCACTTTCTTTCAAGGCCTGCACCACAGGGAGATGCTTCGTCTCTTCTCCGATCAGCGCTTGATCATTCGAAGCGATGACCTGTCCGTCATCCGCGACAAGGATGGTGCCATCCGTCAGGGGATTGTACCCTGCAAGCAGACTTTGGATCATGAGCGTATAAGTTCTGGCATACACAGCGGGTGTGTATTGGTACACGACGATGATGCCCGGCTTGTCCATGCGTCCGCAGGCAGCCATATCGATAAAGGCCCCATCTGGGAGGCGAAGACGCTGCGAATAGGTTTTCTCCGGATAACGGGCGCAGTCTTTCACGACATCTCTGGAGAGGATGCCTGCGAGCGCTTCTTCTGCAGAAGGCATCTTGGTGACAGACTCCTTTGTCTCTCCGTTTTCATCAAGGATCAGGATGCCGGAAAGCCACAGCCCACGGATATTCTGCTGCAGCAGCGCCTCCTCCGTACTGCGTCCCATCTCTTTCTCTGCCTTGAGGTTTGTCCCTACCTGACGCACACTTTCGATGAGACGCAGAAGTGCCTGAGACTCCGAAGCCTCATTGTAGTGTGTGACGCTTGAGCTCTGTACCTTCACGTATTCTGCCGTTTCGATAGAGGCGCGCTTCCGCCTCCTTCTTTTCGTGATCGATGAAATAAAGAGAAGCGCCGAGCATGACCAGCAGCCCGCCAAGGATCCCGACCGACCAGAAACGGATGCCTTTTTTAATGGACGCTTTATCAGTAAGCAAGCTTCTCCACCTCCAGGTATTGTTTCGGATTTTCTAAATACTTTCCGATGATCCTCTCTGACGTCCCATCCTGCCTCATCTCGCGAAGGGTCTTATCAAGCTCCCGGCAAAGACTGCGGCGGTCCTCCTTGTCGAAAGCCACGCCGATCCCGACCGTCATGAGCGGCTCAGGAAGGATGCGATACTCCACATCATAGTCCTTCATGTACTGGAGGATGGAAGTCTCGTGCTCTCCGATGGCATCCGCATAGCCTTTGCCAAGAAGTGTATAGATCAGTACGTGATCTCTCATGCTGAGAAGATTCTCCAGCTTAGGAATGCGAGGATCAGTCCTTCGAAGGAAGATGCCTTCCGGCTTCGTGGTGGACTGTACCGCCAGTGTTTTTCCAGCAAGATCCTGCAAGTGGTAAATGTCACTCTCGGGATTCACTGCGACCACCTGACGGCTCACCATGTACGGCCCCGCCCACCGGTAATCGTCCAGACGTCCTTCCATGGAAAAGCAGCCCATGATGCAGTCCAGCTCTCCGCTCTTCAAAAGGTCTTTCTTCTTTTCCCAGTCGATGTTATACACTTCGACTCGATACCCCATGCGGCCGAAAGCCTCTGTCGCAAGATCCACATCGATCCCCGTCGGCACACCGTCTTCATTAAAATAATTGAAAGGCGGATAACGGTCACTCCCCAGCTTGATCACCGGACGCTCATCCTTCTGCGGCGTCCCCCGAGGCATACCGCAGCCTGCAAGAAAGAAGCCCGTGAGACAGATCCCAAGGATGATACCCATGATACCCTTATGACGCATGATAACCCCCCTTATAGAACGTTAATTTTTTTGATTGTACCAAATCGGTGGTAAATAAAAATGCAATAGAGCAACCGGAGAACTATAATTATCCAAGTGTATCATTAAGAAAAACGCATCCGCCGCTTCTATGCGTTCAGCATCTTCAATGAGATCAGAATTTTTTCAACGCAGAAGCCCGCAAAGCTTTTGATGCTATGAGCACGCCAAAAACGGTTCGCTTTCGCGAACCGTTGACAGTGTTTCCCTGATTCTATTTCCCCAGCTCTCCCCTTCTGACACGCCCGAGGTAAACTTTCACACCGAGAGAAAGCTGAATCAGACCGGCGATGGCGTAGACTTCCCAGATACCTGCCATCATGGAGATCGCGGAGGAGACGAGCGGTCCCACCATATTGCCAAACTGCTGCGCCGTATTGAAAAGTCCAAAGACGCGGCCGCGGAAATCATCCGGCGTGTACATGACCATCGCCGCATTGAGCGAAGGATTGACACCGATCACAAAGCACCCGACGAGGAACTGACAAAGGCCGAAGCCCACGACCGTGTCTGGTATGGACTGCGCCATCGTCAGGCATCCCGCAGCAAGCAGCGTGAGACAGATGGCGAAATAATAGCCTTTGCACTGGCCGAATTTTCCCCACAGCGTCGTCGTGAGCGCGCCTGCAATGCCGCCGCTGCTCATGATGAAGCCGGAAATGAGCTCCACATTTCCCATGCCATCCAAAAGTGCAGAGACGTAAAGCGCCGTCACCGGCTGGATCATGAGGATCGTCGTCTGCAAACCGAAGGCGATGAAGAGTATCTCCCGCAGATGCCCATTATGGAAGGCATACGAGAGGTCTTCCCCGATGGTGGTCGCCTTTGATTCCACCTTTTTCACCATCCCCAGCTTCGGCTCTCTGACATAGAGGATGACGAGCACGGCAACGAACCAGAGGAACGCCGCAGAAATAAAGAAAGTATTCCGTATACCGATGAGATGTGCCAGCGTCCCTCCCACAAGAGGCCCCGCGATGCCGCCCACGATGAGTGCCGTCTGCCCCATCCCAAGCGTGGCTCCCAAGTTTTTCGGATCCGCACTGACGGAGATGATCGCCATCGACGCTGCTACGAAGCCATTCGAGAATCCCATAAAGGCACGAGCCGCTGTCATCTGCCAGGCATTCTGAGACAGCCCGCAGAAAAGGTAGGAAAAGCCGAGCAGCACCGCCGCACGGATCGCCATCTGCTTCTTGCCCCTCGTATCCGCCATCTTTCCCCAGACAGGCCCCATGATGCCCGCCACCAGAAAGCAGCTCGAGAATACGATGCCCGTCCAAAGTGCAATACTCTCCTGCGGTACTCCGATATCCAAGAGATAGAGCGGCAGGAAAGGAATGACCATCGTGTAGCCGATAGAAACAAGGAACATGCTCGCGATAAGGATCATGATATTTTGTCTGTACTTCGTGGATGGTCATCTCCTTTCTGAAAATAGGGTTAGCCCACGGGGCGTGCGGCTCCATAGATTACGTTTGAAAACCTTGCTTGAATGAGGAATGAGGAGTGAGGAGTGAGGAGTGAAGGTGCGGCGCACAAAATTAGGAAGCGCCGCGGAGTTTTGATAGCGCTTCGCGCGCATCGTCATTTCGAGCGTAAGCGAGAAATCTTCCTTGCAGACCGATAAACGATGCATGTGTGAAAGCAGAAAAATACGTAGCACCAAGGCGTCGTTTCCCTGCCAATGCCTATGCGATACTGACCGCAGTGCAAGGGAAACGCTGATTAAATCGCAGAATCAGATTTCATATGGATTTTTATACATAGCGTCGTCGACATCCTCCTTAA
>OLGJ01001338.1_pt1 | contig 11234 bp, 5 predicted proteins | sample 1605431 | NCBI WGS metagenome assembly OLGJ01 (sample SAMEA3888920, study PRJEB22519) | human gut metagenome | biome: human gut; feature: human-associated habitat; material: faeces | place: Denmark | collected 2009
AACGTCCCCGTGGCTGATGATGCTATTGCATTGCCACCCTCGTTGCCATAGAAAATACAGTTGTAGAGCGACAAATTCGAAAGACGGCCCGACCCCGAGTCTGCATATTGGAGGATGCCGCTTCCGTTTCGCCCTGCGCGGTTGTAGGCCACCGTGTTGTTGTAGAACGTCGCGCTTTCGATAAACAAGCCGCCGCCGTCCATATTGCTGTGGTTGTTGGCCACTACCATGTTGAAGCCCGTGCCGACAATCATGTATCCGCCGCCGCCATAGGCTTCATTCCCGCCGACATAATTATTCAAAAGAAACGAGTTTGAGATTTGGCTGTTCAGCCCGTCCATATAAAGACCGCCCCCACGCGAACGACTGCCGGAATTGTAATTGTCGACCACCACCATGTTTTCCAACGTCACGCCGCGGAATGTGCGAATGCCTGCTCCGCCATCGCGGTTGGCCGAATAATTTTTAATATAGCCATGACGCACGGTAAAGCCATCCCACAATGCGCCCTCATACTCCACGTAATATGTACCGTCGTAGTAGGTGGTTCCTTGCTCGTAACGATATTGGTTGCCGCCGGTTCTTGAATTCTTATTGTCATTATTTGGCGCCCATGTCGGAAGACACACGTCGGGCTGATAAAGCACATAGTGGCGTTGCGTTCCTGAAAGATTGTTTACCCACGAAGCTGCCGATGCCTGATTGCTGTTCCACGTCACGGGCGTTTCTTTTCTCACCTGCAAGATCGTTTCATAATCGGACTTGTTCAAATCTTGGTCTTCTTCACGTGCTGGAACATAGGACGACAGTAACGCCTTGCGATCGTTTTCCCCCGGATTGCCCGTCGAGGGAAAAGCGCCATACACCTTCACGCCGTCGCGAACGACAAAGCCTTTGTAGTCCGTATAAATGCCGGCTCCCACCCATACGGCTATCTGTTCGTCGTCGGGGTGCGCCTTGTTGTATTCGCTTGCCTTTTCAATGGCATATTGCAATCCGCTCACATAGCGTTCGTCACGATTGTTGGTGATTTGGTTGAATCTTCCGTTATAGCTTTGCACGTTCTGCCGATTTCCCGAATCACCGCCGAAAAACTCGCCGTAACTTCCCGCCGCAGGCTCATAGCTGCCGGAGCGATAGTTATCATTGTCATAGGATGCCGCTTGCAGCGTGTTATTACCCCTATCTATCACATAAAAATCGTTTCCCGCACGCTCCACGTCGAGGTCACAAATGGCATTGCCGTTGATGGCATTGTCCCACGACGAACCGTCGAACGATTTACCCGGATTGTTTTCCAACAGCGACATATCGGGCGAGCCGTCGGATTGGCGAAGGTCGCCGGTCGCCGTGTTGTAGGAACGCACGTAGATCACCGTGCCGGCTTTCGGCAGCAAGGCTTCGTATGCGCCGAGATCGGGGATGCCGCCGAGGTTGCGGTCGTTTTCTGTCGTGATGTCGGTCGTCACGTCGGCGGATGTTCCGGTCGCTTTGTTTATGATGTTGTTGGAAACCACTATGGAACTCGTAAGCGGCCGGAATTCGGAATATCCGCCGAGATAAGTATCGAAACCGAGCGTTGCGCCCACGGTGTTGGTCGGATTGGCGAAATTGGACGAATCCACCGTCAATTCCACGGAATTTCCGGCCGTATTGCCGGCGGCAAACGAGGATGTGCCCATATTGGCCGGAGCTGTGCCTGCGTTGTTGACAATCGTCGTGTGTTGCATCGTCAGGCGGTCGGCCGGACAATTCACGATTTGCCCGTCGGCAGCGGTAGCCGTGTTGTTGTTCACCACGCAGTTGACGAGCGACAGCGCAGCCGCGTCGCGCGCGTCGATGGCCGCGCCCGTGGCAGCCGTATTGTTTTCGAATATGCAATTGCGGAACGTTGCGTCGGCGTCATTCAGCACCAAGGCTCCTGCCCCGTATTGCACGGCAGCTTCGCCGGCCGCATAGCCGCCCACCACGTGGAATCCGTCAATGACAACATGCGCCCCGCCTTCCACCATGATGCAATGGTAAAGCCCATCCGTCAATGCAACGCCGTCGGCATTGCCGTCGATGAGCGAACGATAAGTCGTCGGATTGCGCACAATCTCGCCGCTGGCGAAGTCTTCGCCATAACCGCCGACGATGTAGAGCGTCGCGCCGCTTGCCGTTGCCGGGATGCTCAACGTTGCCGTCTTCGGGTCTTCATTGACGAAGACATATTTCGGCGTATATTCTCCTTCAAGCGCACGCACTTCCAAATGCCGTCCGCCCACCGTCGCCGCATCCAGTCCGGCAAGATAGTCGATGGCTTCGGAAATGGCGCGATAGGCTTTCTCCCACGAGCTGCCGTCGTGCGACGGTTCGGGGCATGCGGGATCCACGTAGACTATCAGCGCGTCGGCCGTCGTTTCGTGCCGGATGACGGTTTGTTCGATTCGGTATGCGCCGATTGCCGGCTTCTGCGCGTATAAGTTGCCGTTGATGTCGATTTCCGGCTGCAAAATCACATCGTCGGGCATCATGCCCAGCGTCATGCCTTGCGCGCGAAGATTCGACCCCGTTATCGGCTCCCAATAATAGTCGATGCCGGTCGTCAGCCAACCGCTCTGCACGCCGGTGTTTCCTTCCAGCGCTGCATTGTCGGCCATTTGTCCCGATACGGAGAAGTCGGGCGACATTTCGCCATCGGCTGCCACGTTGCTACCGGTAAGCGACAAGGTGGATTGCTGGAGTATGTTGTTCCAAACGGCACTGTTCACGTTGGAAATGGCATTGTTCATGAAACGCACCGTCGAAGTCGACGGATTTTTGGCATAAATCGGAACGGACGCGCCCAAATCGCGATTGTTCCAAATCACGGAGTTGATCACCGTGGCATATCCGTTCACATAAATACCGCCCGTCTGCGCAGCATTTTCGTCGGTCAAGTCGGTGGCTGTCACCAATTCGTTGTTGGCAATGATATTTTGCAGCAACACGCCCCCGTCGGCGCAATAGACAGCGCCATTCTGGCGAGCGGTGTTGTTTGTGACGATCGATGTCGACAGCACCAGATATTCCGGATGGTCTTCGCCGTCGGTCCACGGTCCTGTGTGCGAAAGATACACGCCCGCGCCGTTGCCGGCCGAGTTGTTGGCAACCATGCTTCGGATCACGAGGCCCACGTTGTCGGCATACACGCCGCCGCCATTGCCGTCGGCGCTATTGTTGTAGACCAACGTGCCTTGCACGCGGCCATGACGCAGATACACGCCGCCGCCGTTGCCCGTCGAATAGTTTTCGGTGACGATACAGTTGTTCAGATAGGCGTTGGCGCCGTCCATGTAGACGCCCGCCCCTTTGTCGGTGGCAAATTCGTCGACTCCCAATCCGCCTTGCGCATAGCCGCCGCGAATCGTCACGCCGTCCAAAACCGTCAAGTGGCGGAACGCCGCTTCGCCCTGCATCGGCGCAAACCACACGACGTGGCGCGAATCGCTCGTCAGCGTCCAGCGGTTGTTGCTCCATTCCGTATTGTTGCCAAAATATGTGCCGAGAAGTTCTGTTTTTTCTTCAAATTCCCACGGCTTGTCGCTGCTCTTGCGACGTTCGTCCTTCGATGCCTCGCCGCCTGCAAAACCGCCGTAGACGCTGATACCGTCGCGCATCCGGAACGATGCCGAATAGGTCGTCCCGCTGATTATTTGCGATTGCGGCGTATAAGTGCCGGCTGCTACCCACACTTCGCCCGCCAATCCTTGCGGATTGTTGTCGGCAAGCGCGTCGATCATGCGCTGCAAGTCGCCGGAAGCATCGTCCCAGCTTGTGCCGTTGCCTGTGGCGCCCGCACGGACATAGCGGATGCGGCCTGCCTGCACCGGCTGGTGCTCGTAGGCGCCGATGTCGATCGTGCCGCGCACGCGTGTCGCATTGTCAATATCTGTATTCCCGTAAAGGGCTGTTTCGAAAAATCCGGAATCGCCTTTGTCGATCAGGATAGAACCTTCCAACGGATACCAAATCCACATGGGATACGGGTCGACACGCGGCTCGAAGTCGCGATCGAATCCGGTGCGCACCGAAGGCGTTTCGAACGACGACGGCGAAGTGCGGTCGTTGTTTTTCGCGCTCACCGGCACATTGCCGTTCGTGCCGTCGGATTCGGGAAATGCGGAGTTGCGGAAGTCGGGACGCGTCGCCTCGGAAGTGGTCAGCAAGGCATTTCCCCATATCACGGTATTATAAACGGCAGCGCCCGTTCCGTCGATGCCGGAACCGGTGTTGCGCGTGATGGTGTTGTTGAGCGATTTGGCGTTGCCCGAGAGCAAAAGCCCGCCGTTTTCGTTGTTGGAAACGATGGTATTGACAATCGTTCCCGCTCCGGCGATGCGGATGCCGCCGCCATAGTTGGCAGATTCGGTGCGGTAGCCTGCCACGTTGTTAAACACGTAGCAGCGGTCGATGAGCGATTCGTCGTTGCCGACGTTGCCCGCATTGGCATCCACATAGATGCCGCCGCCTTCGGCGGCATAGTTGCCGGCTACGAAACAGCGCACAATGCGATACACCCCGCCGCCGCTATTGTTGCCTGCCACGTAGATGCCGCCGCCATGGCCACCGCCAGCATGCCCGCCGACAATCGAAACGCCGTCGACCACAGTCGGATAATTATTGTTGTTGACGCCGGATGCCGGATTCATGTCCAGCGTGAGCACATGCGTGGCATTGTCGGCGCGAGTGGGATTTTGAGGAAATAGCAGCGTTTCGCGATCGGCAACGTCGTTGCCGGCAATGTCGCCCGTAATCAAGGTGCGATAACGCATTTGGTAGACCGCTTCGCCGGTTGTGGCGCGTTGTTCCGGCGTTTGCTCCGTGCCGGCGAAACCGCCATAAAGCCGCACGCCCGATTTCAGCCGGAAACCGTCGGTCGTCGGCGTCACGTAGCGCGTCGTTGCCGACGAAGTGTCTTCAAAACCTTGCACATAAATGCGGTCGCCCGCCACGGAAAGTTCCAGCGCGGCTGTCAGCGTCGTGGGATTGTTCCACGCCGTGCCGTCGCCCCGCGTGCCGTCGGCGGTCAGTCCCGTCGGGGTCACATAATAAATACGGCCTTGTGCCTGTGCCGTAATCGCGGCGCAAAGGGCGGCAACGGCCAAAAATATGCGATATAGGTATTTTTTCATCATCATTGCAGTTTTTTCCTCTATCTACAAACACGGGAAACTAATTTTCCACCAATTGGATGGTATAGCTGCCCGATGCGGAAAGTCCGCGTATGGTAACATTCACTTTATACCACGAAGCCTGTGCCGGCGCGTCTTTAAAGGCCAAAGCGTAATCGGCTTCCTTGCGCCCGTCGGCAGATGCCGCCGAGATGTTGAAATGCAATTGCGGGCGCGTCACGCCGTCGGGATAAGCATAATGGTACACGCGACCATTGCGGCGGCTTATCTCCGTGTCGTTGACAAACGTGAGCGTCTGCGGCGTAAGCGCCGCAGAGTTTGCATTCAATGCGGGAAACAATCGGCCGGCCGAAGTGCCTTCAAATTCAAATCCGGTCACTTCCACGTCGGTGTAGCCCTGCGCGTAGGCGTCGGCAGCATCCCATTGCACGTCGAATTTCGATGCCAAGCGCGTCAAGCGCACCACCGGAAGCTCTCCTTCCGGCAATCCCGTCGATGCGCCTTTGCGCGTGTTGAAAGTGGCCTGTTTGCCGTCGGCATCCTTATAGTAGCCGGTAGCCACGCTGAGTTTCAGCGGAAGGCTGTATTGCATCCCGTCGGCATAATCGTTGCCGATGGTCAATGCGCGAACCTCGGCATCGGTCGTGCAGGCTTGGATGGCCTTTTCGAGGTTGTTGCCGTCGACTGCCGTATTGTAGGTCACGCCATATATATAAGCGTAGCCTTCCGACACATCCATCGTGACGACGCGAATTTTTTCATTTCCATTGTAGGGGGGCAATTGCTCATAATCTGCACGGTCGAACGACTTGATGTAGACTTCCCGTTCCACCTCTTGCCCGCCGGGGAATGTGGCTATCACCGAAACGCGATCCCACATGTCGGCTTCCTGCGGCTCGTCGCCCGGATCGCCTATGGCGCGTGTCGCACGGTCGGGCACGCTCACCAGCAAGCGAAGCTCGCCTTTCTCTTCGCCGCCCGTGGGCGAGGGCTCGTCGCTGCCGCATGCCGCCATTGCTGCGCATGCCGCCATCGCGATTCCCCATTTCGTTATGTTGCAAAACAAATTCATATCAATGCTGTTTTTTCAAATTTCTCCGGAGCGGTCAGATCTCGATGTCGTAATCGCCGCCGGGTTTCCAATCGAGCTCTACCGACACGCCCACTTCCGGATCGTCGCACACGACGCTGCCGTCGTCCTGCAAGCGCGTTTTGACAACCATAAGCTCGCCGGCCTTCAAAGGCTCTTCGATCGACAAGACGCTGCGCGTGTAGTCGCCATCGGCCGCACGGGCATGGATTTCGACCGTCCACAAAGCGGCGTCGCCGTCGGCCCGCGTCGCGGCGTCGCGCGACGGGAAACAAACGGCATGATAGGCTGAATAGCGCGAAGCATCGACTCGGCGCATCTTCACCGACGACGCGCCGTCAAACACAAACACGCTGTCGGCGCATTCCACCGCCGATGCCGTGCCGCCCACAAGCGCATCGGCAAGCGTCGCGGCCGACGTGCCGCGGTCCACTGTCACCACCGGCACGCTGTTTTGCATGTAAAGGTCGACCACATATTGCGCCGAACCGTCGGCAAGGTCCAACCGTTTGCGGCCGGCATAGACTGCCGCAGCATGGCTGTCGATGGTTTCGCCGGAAGGTTGCCGCAACACCATGTCGCCATAACGGTCGCTGCCTTCGAGCGACAAGCCCGACACTTCCGCGCTCGATGCCACCGCAATGTTGTCGTAGACATCGGTGCGCAAATACACGGCAAGCGACAAGCGGTCGGCACGCTCTTTGGCCGTTTCCTGATGGGTCAGCGCGCCGCCGTAATCCTCTGAATAGAAAAACATGTCGAACACGCTCGCTTCACCGCTCAGCACGTCGCCCAAATCGTCGACAAGCAACTGCTTCACTTCCTGCTCGTAGCTTTGCGACAATTCGCTTTCCAACGTGGCGCGCGGCTCTGCCGCCAATTGCAACCGGTATTCGATGGGGTATTCGGAGCCGCATCGGTCCAAATCTTCGTCGATGCAACTCGTAGCCGGCAAAAGCGCAGCTGCGAGAAGCGCCCCTGCTCCAAAACGCAATGCTATATGGATTCCCTTGTCTGTCATTTGTTGTCGTTTCTCGTCCGAGCCGCGTTGCAGCCAAGCAATGGCGGCATCGGAGCATTTTATTTGGTGAGTGTCGGGCCGGTCAAAGCCCGACACCCTGCCCCGCAAGGGGCAAAAGAACAGTTTGAAATTAGGTGTTTCTTTTAAGGAATCGTCACGTCGAACGATACGCCTGCCTGCCATGTCAAATCGACAGCCAAACCGAATTCCATCTTCGAAGCGCGCAAGTCGGGGATGCCGTTGTATGCGTATTTCAAAGAAGAAATCGTGAAGTTGGCAGTAGTCGTGTAGTCTTGCGAGAATACCGAAGTGCGGCCTTTTGTATCCGTCACCTTCTTCAGATCGAGTTGGCCGACAAGGTAGAATTTCGCGCCTGCCGGAACCAAACCGTCTTGTCCGTAGAACGATTGGCCGCTGGTGTTTTCAAATTCGAGCGCGATGTTTACGACGCTTGCTTTCGTTTTGTCGCTGACAGCTTTTTCCACCAAGTCTTCAAGCACGAGCGTGTAGTTGATCGGGCTTTCAGAACCGTATTTGGCTGTAACGTCGGCCGGAACTGCATTGTCGTAGATGTTCATCAAATGGTCGCCTGCAAGATTTTTGAAATCCCAACCCACTGTTTCAGGTTGTCCGCCGATGACGACGCCCGTGAGTTTGAAACCGTCGGCCGGAACTGTGATAGTTTGCGCTTGTCCGCCTGTAGTCAGATCTTCGGCATATTCTTCTGCATTGTCGGAAAGCGTCGAAGTGGCGCATTTCACTTTCACTGCAAGGCTTGCCACTGCATATTGAACGGGGTTGGTCAACGCGATGCCGCGCGTAGTGGCTGTCACGCTCGTGCCTGTCCAATCAGCAGCAAATCCGTTTGCCCAATTTGTGAAATTCGGGAATACGGGATCGAGTGCATCTGTGGTCTTGATTGGCGTGTTTGCCATGTAGTAAAGCCCTGCCGGATAGCAAATCGTAGTCGGGTCGATGGCATTGGCGCCGATCGTAACGCCTGCATTGCCCACGAATTCAAATGCAGTGCTATTCCAAGTTACTTGCGCAACGCCGTCGGGCAAGTTGTAATTGCGCGGGAAAGTGGATGCTTCGATGGCTGTTTGCGCATCTGCGATTTCATTTATCACGGCCTGAGCTACAGTGGCAGTTGAGCCGGTGTTCAAAGCCGTCATCTTGTTGTTGAGGTCTTCAAGAAGCACTTTCACGGAAGCGGCAGAACCGGCCGTGTTCTTGATATACAAGTCGTAGAGCGCTTTCAATTGCTCGTCTTGCGAAGCAGACCAACCGGTTGCGTCAGCCACGCCGTTCAATGCTTGAAGCACGGCTGCGCCGTCAGTGGCGAAGTTGGCTTCTTTGCGAATACGGGTCAAGTTGAATTTGATATCATTGGTGTTGACAACACCGCCGCTCAAATTGTCGGTCATGTAGCCGTTTGCGAATGCAGTCGTCGTGGAAGGAGCTGTCGTTCCGGCCAATGCGTAGAACAAGAAATTGTTCGTGTTCACGTCAACTTGCACATCATTGTAGATTTTCGTTTGGTCAGTAAGCCCGTCAGCAGTAATGTTGCCAAGCGTGATCATCCTCGACAAAGCCACTCCGTCGGCGCCAGCCGTCGTCAACGGGAACATGCGAATGCTTTGCATTCCAAGGAAATTGCCGTTAGCTTGCACGTTGTCGCCCGACATGCGGGTGCCGAACTGGTACGGCAAGCTGATGGCAAACGATGTTTTCACCGTTTCGCCCTCAGTGGGGTTGACATTCGGTTCGTCCTCCGAACATCCGGTCATTCCTGCGGCAGCCAAAGCGACAGCCATGCAGAAATACTTGTTGATCATTTTTTTCATAAAAACTTAAATTAATAAAACAATAAGAATATTTTCACTTAATCAATTTGCTTTCAATTCGTTCAAGTTGCGCCGAGCGGCTTCGTCGCCTGCGGCTGCACCTCTCTCATAACTCCGGATGGCATCCGCCTTGCGGCCGGCACGATAGTAGGCCGAGCCGAGCGCGTTCCATTTGCGGTCGTCGGCAAGCGGTTCGAGCTTGTCGATGGCTGCATCGATGTCGCCTTTTTCAATCAGCTCGATGGATTCGTTGATGATGGTCGCAGCGGTGTCGGGCACAGCTTCGTACCACACGCGGATGTAGCCCGAATTGCGTTGCTCCACAAACATGTTGCGAAGCTCGCGCCATGGGCGTCCGCCGTCCAAACGGCGTAGCAACACTTCTCGGTGGTTCACGTCCTCGGTCTCGTCGATGATTTCCAGCAAGCGGTCGCGTTGCGGCAGGTCGCTTTCCGCCACCACGTCGCGCAAATCGGCCCAAGCCTCGCCGCCGGCCACCACTTCGTAGACGGAATCGGGCAACGAAACGCGGCTGTCGACATAATCGCGCAACGCTTCGGCGCGACGACGCGACAAATTATTGTTGAACACCACCGGACCGTCGGGCGACGCAAGCCCGACAATCGTCACCCGTGCCACCCGCGACGTGGAATCGGCCTTGATGCGGCGCATGATGTCGACAATCTTGTCGAGCGTCGCGGCATTCTGCATGTAGTCGCGGCGCAATTCGCTCTTGTTCACGTGGAAATGCACAAACAATGCGTCTTTCATCTTCCGCAACGCCACGTCGGGATTATAGGGCTCGTATTCTTCAATGGGCCGCAACACGCTTTCGTCCTTCGCAATCCGCTCTGCTTCGCTCACACGGGGCATGACAAGCTCCGGCTCCGGAACAAACGGAGGAACGGGCGCGACATAGCGCGATTCGGCAAGCTCCGACGCGGGCATTTCTTCCACATCGCAACATCCGGCGCGGAATCGCTCCACTTCCAACGTCAAGCGCGTGGCGCGCATCCACGGCTCGGCAGCTATGACGGTGTCGACATGCACCACGGCGTCGGGAGCATACGTCGCCGGCCGAGATTCGCCGCGAAGCACGGCTGCCCGCTCGGCATATTTCCGGTTGCGCTTGCCGGCAAACTCCACCGACGGCAAAACGAGCGCATTCCCGTCGTCGCCTTTCACCACCGGTGTGGCCACGATGCGATAGTCGGAACGGACTTCGCCGCCGGCCGCCACATCGAATTTCAGGCGAATGGCACTACTGTCGCGCCACTCCACGACATTTTCGGGAGCGGCTATTGCCGAAAAGGCAAAAACAAAGGCAGCCGAAAACGAAATCGCACGGCTTCTGACGTTATTTCGATTATTTGATGACATAGACAACTGATATGGCAAACTTCGTGGGCATGAGCATGTGTTTCTTCTCGTCGGCGCGCCATGCTCCGCACACCGGACAATCGTATTTCTTGTATTTCGTGAAGCCGTAGCCTAAACCGGCCTCAAACTCGATGCTCCATCGCGGAGACAAAACAAGGTGGTAGCCATAGACAAACCCCACGCCGTAGAGATTGCCTTGGTAGCGATAGTTTTTCAAATCGTCGACAAACGGCACGTTCATGCCGCCCGCATTGTAGTGGGAATACATCAGGTTGCCGCCAATGAAATGGCCGCTGTAAGGAGCGCAAAGCCACCAACGGGCTTCGGGCGCAACCAAAATGTGCTTCAACTTCTTATTGGAACGGTATTGGAAGGGATTGTAGCTCACGTCCATGTTCAACGTCCATTTCGGGGCTATCTTCACTTCCGCGCCGGCATTGATGGAGGCTGCGGCAGCCCACCCCACAAGATTGGTCTTCACAGCCCATGTGGGAGAATTGTCGACATATTTCGCCCTTTCGTCGGTTAAATTCTGCGATATACCTATTGGAGTGGAAAATACAACCGATAGCAATGTCAACAAAAAAATATTTCGTTTTATCCGCAAATTCATGAGAATTATTTAGATTTTTAATTTAGGAGCATTAAATTTCCCGTTAATTGATTACAAAAATAGTCAATTTCAATTTACCCCCCCCCCATTAATTAACTTATATTTAAATAGTTTAACTTTAATTTAC
>OLGJ01001340.1_pt1 | contig 11208 bp, 7 predicted proteins | sample 1605431 | NCBI WGS metagenome assembly OLGJ01 (sample SAMEA3888920, study PRJEB22519) | human gut metagenome | biome: human gut; feature: human-associated habitat; material: faeces | place: Denmark | collected 2009
TCAGAACGTCGTGAGACAGTTCGGTCCCTATCTGTCGTGGGCGCAGGATATTTGATGGGAGCTGTTCCTAGTACGAGAGGACCGGAGCGGACGTACCTCTGGCGCACCAGTTGTTCTGCCAAGGGCATAGCTGGGCAACTATGTACGGATCGGATAAACGCTGAAAGCATCTAAGCGTGAAGCCGACCCAAAGATAAGATATCCCATTGTTTCAAACAAGTAAGACCCCTTGAAGACTACAAGGTTGATAGGCACGATGTGTAAGTGGAGTGATCCATTCAGCAAGCGTGTACTAATAGGTCGAGGGCTTGACCACAATTCGCTTGAGACTTTTAAGTCAACGAAAAAATGTTAGCAGTGATTATTCAGTTTTGAAGGCACGTCCTTCTAAAAATACTGGACAGTAAAGCAGAAATGTGATATACTGATTCAGTCAAATCGGTCGGTGTCGATGACGGTAAGGTTCCACCTGTTCCCATTCCGAACACAGAAGTTAAGCTTACTTGTGCCGAAGATAGTTAGCTGGAAACGGCTTGTGAAAATAGGTAGTCGCCGACTTAATAAAGAGCTCTGAGATGAAAGTCTCAGGGCTTTTTTGTTGCGCTATATATGCCAAGGGGTTGCAGAACAGGGAAAAAGCTGGTATCCTCAAAGCAGGAAGGGGTGAGAATATGCGTTCGGACAGAACATACAAGGATACAGCAAAGCATTATGCAGCGGTACTGGTGCTTTTACTGTTTTGCAGCATCGTATTTTATGTGCAGACACATTATCAGTGCACCACGGCAATCCGGCCGGAGGACGATTATCGGGGCAGGATATCGCAGTTTCATAGCAGCGTAGATCGGGATGATGACGGCGTAGACGATCAGTTGGATATTCTGAACGGCGCACTGGCCTATGTGAGCACACATCCAAAATACAAAAGCCGCTATTATGAGACCGGTTATCCTGACGATGGTTATGGCGTTTGCACCGATGTAGTTGCATATGCGTTGAAGAATGCCGGATATGATCTGCAGGTGCTTGTGGACGCAGATATCCGGGAGCAGCCACAGGATTATATGGTGGAAGAACCGGATGTAAACATAGATTTTCGACGGGTACGAAACCTGAAGGTGTTTTTTGCACACACAGCAGCTGCCCTGACCACAGATGTCTCAGAAATAGAGGAATGGCAGGGCGGCGATATTGTGATCTTTGAAAGACATATCGGCATCGTGTCCGACCGGCGAAATAAAAACGGAGTGCCTTATATCATTCACCACAATGACCCATGGCAGACAGCTTACGAACAGGACATTCTGGAAAAACGAACCGACATCGTGGGGCATTATCGAATTTCAAAATAAAAGCGTCCCCGCTGCACTGTGCATAACAGTGTGGCGGGGACGCATATTTTATTGGGTGGTGTACCGGTTACGATACAAGCCTCAGCTTAGCCCTTGCCTGCGCAGCCGAACAGCTCGATCTTCTCCTTGCACTTGGCCTCGATGGCCTTTGCGCCGGGAGCCAGCAGCTTGCGGGGGTCGAAGCCCTTGCCCTGCTGATCCTTGCCCTCTTCGATGTACTTACGGGTGGCCTCAGCAAACACCAGCTGGCACTCGGTGTTGATGTTGATCTTGGAAACGCCCAGGCTGATGGCCTTTGCGATCATCTCGTCGGGGATGCCGGTGCCGCCGTGCAGAACCAGAGGAATGTTGTTGGTGGCCTTATGGATGCGGTCCAGAGCCTCGAAGTCCAGACCCTTCCAGTTTGCGGGGTAGACGCCGTGGATGTTGCCGATGCCGGCAGCCAGGAAGTCGATGCCCAGAGCGGTGATCTTTGCGCACTCCTCGGGATCAGCGATCTCGCCAGCGCCTACAACGCCGTCCTCAACGCCGCCGATGGAGCCGACCTCGGCCTCGATGCTCATGCCGTGAGCGTGTGCCAGAGCAACCAGCTCCTTGGTCTTTTCCACGTTCTCCTCGATGGAGTAGTGGCTGCCATCGAACATGATGGAGGAGAAGCCGGCCTCAACGCAGGCCTTGCAGCCCTCGTAGGTGCCGTGGTCCAGATGCAGAGCAACGGGAACAGTGATGCCCATGGAATCGACCATGGCGCTGACCATAGCGGCAACGGTCTTGAAGCCGGTCATGTACTTACCTGCACCCTCGGAAACACCCAGAATGACGGGGCTCTTCATTTCCTCGCAGGCGGTCAGGACTGCCTTGGTCCACTCCAGATTATTGATGTTGAACTGCGGCACACCGTAGTGGCCATCGCGTGCCTTGAGCAGCATTTCGGTTGCATTTACCAACATTATTCATTACCTCCAAAAATTATCGGGGTTCCGGCTCTGCCACACACCGCATTGTGCATGGTTTAACGAGCCCACATGGTTAGTATACCCCAAACTGCGCCTAAAATCAATCCGAACAGGCGCTTTTTCTTGCATAGAGCTGCTGCGGAACAGGCACGGCACAAAGCGGCTGATGCAGCAGCGGCAGAAATGTTCTGCGCCTGGCGACAAAAATCCATATATGCTGCAACATCTGCCTTGCGCATCGATGACGCGGGTTTTCAACACATTTTAACATTCGTCAAAATGATGTTGGAGAAAATTGCAAAAGCGGACAATTTCCGGTTCAAAAAATTGTCATAATTCCGACTTGAATTTTACAAATTGTAAGACTTTTGCTAAGATATGGGGGAAGCTGCTGTTGAAAACCCGGTGGAAACTGTTTAATTCCACCCGGAAAACGGGCGCTATGACTGGACTTTTACACACTTTCCACCGAGTTTTCAACTTGTGGAAAAACTACAGAGCGTTTACGGAATGTATAGACGTTTTTTGTGGAAAACTTTTGACCTTGGCAAAACGGCGGAATTGCACCCCGCCGACCGGGCAGCGGGCAAAACATTTTTACAGCTGCCGAAACCGGCAGGAAGGAACGCTTTTTACCGAAAAAATTTTAGCGCCGGGCAATAAAATCTCTGCAATTTGTGGCGAAGCCGGGCGAGATATGGTATACTTTATCTTGGATTATCATAAACAAAATAAAACGTTCCTGTGCGGCGCAGCCCGCCCGGAACGGAAGGAGCATAAAAAGATGGAAGAACGTAACCAGCCGCGCCGTCCGCGCCGCGATGCAGAGCAGCCGCAGCAGAAAAGCGAGAGCCTGATCTACGGCAAAAACCCTGTGACCGAGCTGCTCAAGAGCGGCTCCGGTGTGGATACCGTGCTTATTGCCGAGGGGATGGCTCCGGCAGTGGCGGCATACTATACAGCGCTGGCCAAAGAGGCCGGCGCAACGGTCAAGCGGGTGCACCCCAACAAGCTGCGCCTGATGACCGGCACCGAGAGCCATCAGGGCGTGGCGGCCTTTGCCAGCGAGATCGAGTACGCGACCGTGGAGGATCTGCTGGCAGCAGCCAAAGCCAAGGGCGAGCCGCCCTTTTTGGTGCTGAGCGACGGCATTGAGGATCCTCACAATCTGGGCGCAGTCATGCGCAGCGCCCTGCTGTGCGGTGCCCACGGCATCGTCATCCCCAAGCGTGGCGGCGCATCCGTTACCCCCACCGTGATCAAGTCCAGCGCAGGCGCTGCCGAGCGTCTGCCGGTGGCGCGTGTGGCCAACATCGGCGAGACCATCCGCCGCCTGAAAGAGCAGGGCGTGTTTGTCTACTGCGCCGACATGGACGGCGTGTCTCTGCGCAAGAATAACCTGACCGGCCCCATCGCGCTGGTACTGGGCAGCGAGGGCAGCGGGGTATCCCAGCTGGTCAAGAAGCTGTGTGACGGCGTGGTGCGGCTGGATATGGCTGCACCCGGCACCGGCGTGGACAGCTATAACGTTTCGGTGGCGGCAGGCATTATCCTGTACGAGATCCAGTCGCAGCGCGCCGTAGAAGAATAAAACAAGCGGTAAACTCCATCCAGAACAGTGGGAGGGACAAGGATGCCGAACAATACAAATGAACGCAAGGGCAAGCAGGCGGGGGAGCTCTCGGCAGAGGAGCGTTTCCGCAACTTTTTCAGCACCAGTGTGATCGATCTGCCCGAGGAGATGACCCGCCGGGACGAGCCTGCCCCGGTGGAGGAAAAGCCCAAGGCCGGGTTGCTGGGCAAGCTGTTCAGCCACGACAAGGAAGAGACGCCCGCCCCGGCACAGCCTGTGCTGGAGATCCCCACCGGCGAGATCCTGCTGGGGGCAGATGCAAAGCCGGTACAGCCGGAGCAGGAGGACATGGCGCTGGAACTGCGTACCGCAGACCCTGTTCCGGCAATGCCGATGCAGCCCGCCAGCCCAGAGCCTGCCAAGGCAGTTCCGGCAGAGCCGGTGCCTGCACCCAAGGCGGCTGCTGCCGTGCAGCCGGAGCCGGAAAAGCCCGCGCCCCAGCCGGTGCCGCAGCCTGTTGCAGCCCCCCAAAAGCAGCCTAAGGCGAAGAACGCCCCGGAGACGCTGCTGCCGCAGGAGGAACTGGAGCAGCGGGAGATGCAGCAGCTGAAGGATATGCTCAACGGCATGAGCGGCAAGGCAAAGCCTGCCCCGCAGCCCGCAAAGCCCGTACAGGTAGCGCCGCAGCCCAAGGTGCAGCCCGCGCCTGCACAGCCTGCGGCAGAGCCGGAGAAAGCCCCGGCAAAGGCTGCACAGAACGCCGCCGAGGAGTTGCCGCCGGTGGTGTTTGCCAGCGCGCCGGCAGACCCGGAAACGCTGCCAAAAAAGCCGGAGAAAAAGTCTATTTTCCAGATGTTCGGCACGGCAGAGGACGAAAAGCCCGCTGCCCGCAAGCCGGAAAAAGAGGATACTATGAGCCTGCCCCTGCTCCCGCTGGAGCAGGACGGCGCTCCTGCTGAGACGGCACCCGCACCGGCAGCTGCCGCGACCCCGGCACAGCCGGAGACCGCACCGGAAGCGCAAGCGGCTGCTCCTGCCGAGGAAACTGTGCCGGAATCCACCGCCGACAAGCTGCACCACATGGCTGCAGAACTGACCCTGCGGTGTGTGTTGGCGGGCATTCTGGCCGTAGTGCTGCTGCACTTTGGGCTGACAGCAGAGCGTCTGCTGCCGCCGCTTTCGGTGCTGGACCCGGACGCTGCCCCGGCGGCGTTCTATGCCGCCAATCTGCTGCTGTTTGCCGCCAGCCTGTTTGTGGGCTATCCGGTGCTGCGGGACGGTCTGACCGGTCTGCGCGGCCGTCCCAGTGCGGACACCATGCCCGCGCTGGCCGCTGTGGCGGCCCTGCTGCAGGCGGTGGTGGCCATGCTGAATGCCAACGCCTACCGTAGCACTGAGGGCATCGGTCTGCTGACCGGTATGGCTGCGCTGGGGTTGTTTCTGGCGCTGGTGGGCAGCCGGGTGATGCTGGCTGCCGTGCAGGGCGGCTATGCGCTGGCAGCAGAGGGCGGCGAACTGCGGGGCGCTTACCGCACCCGCGATAAAGACCTGATCCGCGCCCTCGCCCGGGATCTGGAGCAGAAGGACCCGTGGGTGCTGCTGAGCCGCCCGGTACAGACCGCCAGCAATGACTTTGTGGAGCAGAGCCTCAGCGAGCGTGCCAGCGAGCGCCGTGCCCGGAAGGTGGCCTGTATCCTGCTGGCGGCGGCAGTGCTCAGCTGCGTAGCCTTCCTGCTGTTCGGCGGCGGGATCAACTGCGCCGTGGCTGCGGCGGCTGCCGTGCTGTGCATGGGCGCACCCCTTTCCTCGGTGCTGGTGCCCGGTCTGGCGGCGCTGCGTCTGCAAAGAGCTGCTGCCGCTGTGGGCGCTGTGGTGCCCGGCTGGGCGGCAATTGAGGAGCTGGGCGGCATCGACACCATTGAGCTGGACGCCGATGACCTGTTTACCGCCGACAGCGTAACGCTGGAGGATATCCGCATCTTCAAGGGCGGTCGCATCGACCGCGCTATCCTGTATGCAGCCAGTGTGCTGAACGAAAGCTGCGACACCCTGCGCGGGCTGTTCAGCCAGATCATCGAGGACCGCATCGATATCCTGTTCCCGGTCAAGGATCTGGAGCAGCACACCGGGCTGGGCTTCTCGGCATGGTGCGACAATAACCGCATCCTCATCGGCACCCGCCGCTACATGGAGCAGGAGGGCGTGACCCTGCCGGAGCAGGATTACGAGGACGGCCACTCCAAAAACGGTGAGCTGCAAATTTTGTATCTGGCAGTGTCCGGCAACCTGCACGCCATGTTCGTGCTGCGCTATGTGGGCGGCCGCAATGTGGCACGCAGCCTTGCCTCCCTGCAAAGGGAAAACATCCGTCTGCTGGTCACCAGCAAGGATCCCAGCCTGACGGCACGGCACATCACCGAGGCTTATCATCTGCCGGAGGGCATGGTCACCGTGCTGGACGGCGACCAGTGTCAGGCCATTGAAGCCGCCGATGCTGCCCCGGAAAAGCCCGACTGCTGCCTGTACCACCACCGGGGCTTTGCCAGCCTGACCGGCGGCTTACAGGCTGCAGATCAGGCACAGAATGCCGAGACCAGCGCCACTACGGTGCAGCTGGTGTCGGTGTGCTTCTCGGTGTTCATTGCGGTGCTGCTGACCTATGCGGGCAGCATCTGGCAGCTGTCCATCGCCACGGTGCTGATGTATCAGGCCGCATGGAGCGCCCTGAGCATCGCCGTCTGCGCCCTGAAGCAGCATAGCTGAAAGCTTTCGCATATTACAAAACGGGCTGTTGCACAGAACCTTGTGCAGCAGCCCGTTTTTGTGATCTTATTTTATTTTCTTGCGCTTTTCGTAGTCGTTCAGGGCGGTCAGCGCCTCGCCGGAAAGGGGAATGAGCGCCAGCATATTGAAGATGGTCATCAGCCCGATGCCCACATCGCCCAGATCCCACACCACGGTGTAGGCCTGTGTACCGCCCACCAGCAGCATGGCCAGCGCCAGCAGCTTGTAGGCGGTCTGGCTCCACCAGTTGTCGCCGCACAGGTAGGCCACATTGCCCCGGGCGTAATACAGCACCCCCAGAAAGGTGGAGAAGCTGAACAGTGCTAAGATCACCGCAATGAACACGATGCCAAAGCTGCCCAGATGGTACTGCATGGCAGTCTGTAAAAGGCCCATGCCGGTCAGCCCGGCGGTGATGTCCTGCGGCACCAGCAGCATCAGAAAAGCAGTGCAGCTGCAGATGACCACCGTGTCGATCAATACGCCCAGCGCCTGCACAAGACCCATCTTTACCGGGTCGTCGCACTCCGCAGCGGCAGCGGCGCAGGGGGCAGAGCCGCTGCCCGCCTCGTTGGAGAACAGCCCGCGCTTGACACCGTTCATCAGCACCGCACCAAAGCCGCCTGCGGCCACCTGACGCAGGCCGAAGGCCTCGGCAAAGATGCGTGCCAGCACGGCGGGCAGCTGCCGGAAATTCAGCACCACGATGCCCACCGTGATGACAAAGTAGCACACCGCCATGACCGGCACGATGAAGTCAAGGCTTTTCACGGTGGCATTCTTGCGCAGCACGATCAGCGCCGCCAGCAGGGTAAGCACCACGGTAGTGGCCAGCGGCGGGACGTGAAAGGCGTTTTCAAAGGCAGAACTGACCGAGTTGGAAATCACCTGACTGATGCCGCACCAGCAGATCAGACCGGACACTGCAAACAGCGCTGCGCACACCGAGCGCTTGAGCTTTTTGCCCCGCTTGCGCTCTGCCAGCACATGAAGGTAGTAGGCCGGGCCGCCCCGCCAGCCGCCGTACAGCGGGTCCGGTACGCGGTACTTCTGCGCCAGAGTGGACTCTACAAAGGAGGTGGAAGCACCCAGCAGGGCGGTGACCCACATCCAGAACACCGCGCCCGCACCGCCCGCCGAAACAGCGGCCACCACGCCCACAAGGTTGCCCATGCCTACCCGGGTGGCGGTGGAGATGACCAGTGTCTGGAAGGAGGAAAGCCCGCCCGCAGCCTGCTTTTTTTCGCACACCGCGCCGATCATATCCCGGAACAGGCGCACCGGCAGCAGCCTTGTGCGCAGGGTAAAGCCGATACCGGCTGCAAACAGAAGCACCACCATGAAGGAGATGCCAATGCCGCCCGCCACTGGCAGGGTGAATAAATCGCCCCACAGCAGGCGGTAAAGCGCTTCGATCAGATCAACTATCAAGAAAACAGCCTCCTGTACTTTTGAAAAACAAAGTCGTTACTTCATTATAGTACAGCACAGAAGAATTGTAAAATCTAAAAAATTGATAGAATAGATTGACCAAACTGAACGCAGTGCAGCAAATGCAAAATAATAATTCCGCTGAATGTGCCCAGAGCTTAAGCGGAGGGCATTTTAAATCGTCCTACAAAAAAGGGACTGCCGCACGGTTTGTGCAGCAGTCCCGGAGGAAGAAGCGCCTTTCAGCGCGGGGAAAGCTTACAGGATATCGATGTATTCACCGGCCAGCGCCTTGTTCATGCTGCGCACAGCGCAGAACTTGCCGCACATGCTGCAGGTGTCGCTGTGGTCGTCCTCGGGCAGGCGGGCGTCGCGGATGGCCTTGGCGGTCTCGGGGTCCAGCGCGCAGGCAAACTGTGCATCCCAGTCCAGTACGCGGCGAGCATCGCCCATCTTGTCGTCAATGTCCCGGGCGTGGGGGATGCCCTTGGCGATGTCGGCGGCGTGAGCGGCGATCTTGGAGGCCACGATGCCCTGCTTTACGTCATCTACGTTGGGCAGAGCCAGATGCTCGGCGGGGGTCACATAGCACAGGAAGGCCGCACCGCTGGCGGCTGCCACTGCGCCGCCGATGGCAGCGGTGATGTGGTCGTAGCCGGGGGCGATATCGGTGACCAGAGGTCCCAGCACATAGAAGGGTGCGCCCATGCAGATGCTCTTCTGCACCTCCATGTTGGCGGCGACCTGATTCAGGGGCACATGGCCGGGGCCTTCTACCATCACCTGCACGTTGTGCGCCCATGCACGCTTGGTCAGCTCGCCCAGACGCACCAGTTCCTCGATCTGGCACACATCGGTGGCGTCAGCCAGACAGCCGGGACGGCAGGCGTCGCCCAGAGAGATGGTCACATCATGCTCGGCGCAGATCTCGCAGATCTCGTCAAAGTGCTCGTAGAAGGGGTTCTCGTTGCCGGTCATGCTCATCCACGCAAACACCAGAGAGCCGCCGCGGCTCACGATGTTCATCTTGCGCTTGTGCTTGCGGATCTGCTCGATGGTCTTGCGGGTGATGCCGCAGTGCAGGGTAACAAAGTCCACGCCGTCCTCTGCGTGCAGGCGTACCACATCGATGAAGTCCTGTGCAGTCAGCTCAGCCAGATCCCGCTGGTAGTGGATGACCGAATCATACACCGGCACAGTGCCGATCATCACCGGGCACTCGTGGGTCAGCTTCTGGCGGAAGGGCTGGGTGTTGCCGTGGCTGGACAGATCCATAATGGCTTCTGCGCCCATGTTCACGGCGCTCATCACCTTCTGCATCTCAATGTTGTAGTCCTTGCAGTCGCGGGAGACGCCAAGGTTCACGTTGATCTTGGTGCGCAGCATGGAGCCGATGCCCTCGGGGTTCAGGCAGGTGTGGTGCTTGTTGGCGGGAATGGCCACCTTGCCCTCAGCCACCAGCTGACGGATCTCCTCCGTGGTGCGGTATTCCTTTTTGGCCACGATCTCCATTTCCGGCGTGACGATGCCCTTGCGGGCAGCGTCCATCTGTGTGGTGTAGTTCTGCATGGTACTTTCCTCCAAATGTTTCTTATATCTTGAACAGCGCTTTGCGCGCTGAACGTACCGGAAATAGGTTTTTGCGCAGCCTTTCCTCTGTGCGCAATTGGCTCCCCCTTTGGGGGAGCTGGCATCGCGCCAGCGATGACTGAGAGGGCGAGCCGCCTTACAGCTGCTCCGCCAGTGCCTTCAGCTCCCTGCACTCGGCCTCGATGTCCTCCGCGCCGAAGATCGCGCTGACAAGGGCCACACCGTTCACGCCGGTGCCCTTGAGCCGGAGCAGGTTCTCCTTGTGGATGCCGCCGATGGCCACAACGGGGATGTCCACGGCATCGCAGATGGCTTTCATCATGCCCTCGGGCAGAACGTCCACGTCTGCCTTGGTGTGGGTAGAGAAAGCTGCACCCACGCCCAGACAGTCGGCACCATGCCGGACGGCCTCCAGAGCCTCCTCCACGCTGTGGACAGATACGCCGATCATCATCTCATCGCCCACGCGCTGGCGCACCTGAGCAGCGGCCATATCCTCCTGCCCCACATGGATGCCCTCAGCATGGCAGCGGATGGCAATGTCCACGTTATCGTTGATAAAAAAGGGCACGTTGTACTTTTTGCACAGGTCGTGGAGCTCAAACGCCTCCTTCAGGAAGGCTTCCTCGTCCAGCTCCTTTTCCCGCAGCTGAACACAGGTCACACCGCCCTTCAGGGCGCTCTCCACCTGCTGATAGAGGGTCTGACCGCCCACCCAGGCACGGTCGGTGACGGCGTAGAGCCGCATATATTCTTCAGCGCACTTCATACTTGGCACCCTCTTCCAGCTGAGCCGGAGTCATATTGTAAATGGCATCAATGATGTAATTGCGGTAGGTGGCGTTGCCGTCCAGCGGGGTCAGCCGTGCATGGGCGATCTCGCCCGCAAGGCCCATGGCGCAGACGGCGGCAGCCGCAGCCTCCAGCGGCTGGCCGGGGTTGGCGGTGATAAAGGCCGCCGTCAGGGCAGAGAGCTGGCAGCCCGTGCCGGTGATGGCGCTCATCATCGGGTGGCCGTTGCGGATGCAGTAGGCTTTTGCCCCATCGGCCACGATGTCAATGGCACCGGTGATGGCCACCACGGCACCGGTGCGGGCCGCAAAGGCCTTGGCAAAAGCCACGGCGCTGTCCAGATTTTCCTCGGTGACCTTGTCGGCCACATCGGCATCCACGCCCTTGGTGGTACCGGCACCGGAGGCCAGGGTCTTGACCTCGGAGATGTTGCCCCGGATGACCGTGAATTTCACCTCCCGCAGCAGGCGGTTGGCGGTGTCGGTGCGCAGCTGGGAAGCACCGGCGCCCACGGGGTCCAGCACCACGGGGTGGCCCAGCAGGTTGGCCTTTTTCCCGGCCAGCAGCATGCTGGTGATGGTGCGGCTGTTCAGGGTGCCGATGTTGATGTTCAGGCCGCCGCAGATGGTGGTGATGTCCTCCACCTCGGCGGCATCGTCGGCCATGATGGGCGAAGCACCGCAGGCCAGCACCATGTTGGCGCAGTCGTTCACGGTGACGTAGTTGGTGA
>OLGJ01001347.1_pt1 | contig 11129 bp, 9 predicted proteins | sample 1605431 | NCBI WGS metagenome assembly OLGJ01 (sample SAMEA3888920, study PRJEB22519) | human gut metagenome | biome: human gut; feature: human-associated habitat; material: faeces | place: Denmark | collected 2009
GAAAATATAGACCTATATTACAAAAATAAGCCACGGATATTTGCAACTGTGCCGATATTTCGGATATAAACGAAAGTCATAGTGTGCTTCTTTATCTTGCGGAAGGTTGTCTCCAGATTACATTGGGAAATTTTACGTCGCGCACCATTGAACACGGTATGTTGGTGTTTCTGCCGAAAAATATAGGCTTCACCGGACAAACTATCGGTTCAAGTTATTTTATTGCCAGTTTTTTTGCTGGGCGATTGCCTCTTTGCAACAAATACGATTTAGTCGATCTGCAATACCAGGTGCGTCAGCGTAATGGTAGGCATCTCCCCCCCCCTCCCGACAATTTCCGCAATTAGCAGTTTGTGAGGAACTTGTTGCTTTTTATTCTGATCTTTCCCACAATCTCGACGAAGGGCTAAACTGTCTTCATTTTCATCGGCTAAAACAAGAGGAATTGTGTATTCTTCTACGTGGTTATTATAGCCTGGAAGACCTTTATATATTATTGAAATCCGTTATTGGAAGCAGCGATAATTTTAAAGATTTTGTACTTGAAAATTATCAACATGTCAATGACGTGAGTGATTTTGCGTTGTTGGCTCATATGAGTGTACGCAATTTTCAGCGTAAATTCAAAGAAGAATTTAAGTGGCCGGTACGCGAGTGGCTCAACGAACGTCGTGCCGAACGTATCCTGCGTGATATTCGGAATACTGATAAAAGCATTGCGGAAATTGCTACAAGCTATGGTTTTGCCACTGCATCCTATTTCACGGTATTCTGCAAACAATATTTTGGTATGACACCTTCGGAATTGAGGCGGAGATCGAAACAGACAGCCACGAAATGTAGGGAGTAAAAATACAAAATGAGCGAATTCCTGTCAGCATTTCGCTTGAAGAATGATTCTGGAAGGTATGAAAAACAACTTTACAAGGTATGCGAATAAATAGATTGATGTTATTTATGTTACTGCTTGGGTATTGTCATATCGGTTGCGGGCAGGAACAAGTGTTGGTTGATACCCTGAACGTTCAGGTTTATTTCCGTCAGGGTTATTCGATTTTGGAATTTGATTATCGGGACAACGCAAAACGTTTGGCTGCTTTCGTGGACAGTGTTCGGACCTTGCAGGGGAGTGCCTCGTGTCGTGTGAAAACCTTCCGAATTGTGGGAACAGCCTCTCCGGAAGGCGTCAGCGTGTTAAACAAACGCTTATCGGAAAATCGAGCGAAGAACCTTGTAGCCTGGATTGAGGAGTATATTTCGCTTGAAGGAGCTACCCTCGACATTCAGGCTTTGGGTATCGACTGGGAAAGGTTGGAAAGACAGGTCGTAGCTTCGGACATGCCGTATCGAGACGAAGTGTTGGAAATTCTGCGCAATACCCCTGTCTGGGTAATTCGGGACGGTAAAGTCGTAGATAGCCGTAACAGGCAGTTGGGGATGCTTCGTGGCGGTCGCGCGTGGAGGTATATGGAGGAGTATTTCTTTCCTGAACTGCGGAGTGCCGGTGTGCGTTTGGTCTGCGAGATGGAATGTCCCGCATCCGCTTCGCAGCCGGAACCGGCGCCTCAACCTGAGCCTGAACCTGAACCCGAACCCGAACCCGAATCCGAACCCGAACCCGAACCCGAATCCGAACCGGTCGTAGAATCAGCCTCCGTTCCCGTCGAAATTCCAGTGCAACCGGAATCGCCGGCCTGCAAGCCGTTCTACATGTCGCTGAAAACGAATCTGCTCTACGATGCGGCCTTGGTTTCTAACATCGGTGCAGAATTCTATCTCGGGAAGGGTTGGAGTGTCGGTGCCAACTGGATGTATGCTTGGTGGAACAGCAACAAACGTCATAATTACTGGCGCATCTACGGCGGCGAATTGGACATCCGAAAATATTTCGGGCGCCGTGCCCAGACCAAACCGCTTACGGGACACCACCTCGGCATCTACGGTCAGGCTTTCACCTACGACTTCGAGACCGGGCACAAAGGTTACATAGGCGGCAAGCCGGGCGGCACGTTGTGGGACAAACTTAACTATGCGATAGGTGTCGAGTACGGTTACTCGCTTCCCATTTCCCGTCGTTTAAACCTCGATTTCACGCTTGGCGTGGGTTACTGGGGTGGAGAGTACCACGAATATATTCCCTCCGACGGCCACTACGTATGGCAATCGACCAAGCAACGTCATTGGTTCGGGCCCACGAAGGCGGAGGTGTCGTTGATTTGGCTGATCGGTCGCGGGAACTACAATGAAAAGAAAGGAGGCAAACGATGAAAAAGTTGTTCATATATCTGTTTGCAGCGCTTGCAGTCGCTTCGTGCGAACATAAAGACTTGTGTTACGACCACTCGCATACGATCGACGTAGAGGTGGTTTTCGATTGGCGGAATGCTTCCGAGGCAGCTCCTGAATCTATGTCGCTCTACCTGTTCCCGACAAACGGAGGAGAGGCACTGCGCTATGAGTTCACCGATTGCGGGGGCGGTACGATCCGGGTGCCCGTCGGAAACTACGGGGCGCTCTGCCTGAATAGCGACACGGAGAATGTCACTTATCGCAATACGGATCAAAAGACGACTTTCGAACTATCTACTCGTACGACCGATCTGTTGTCCGGCCTTTCCGCTTTGGGTGTGCGGTCCGACGGTGTTCCTCGTGCTGACGGTACGGAAACCGAGCGTGTGGCGTTACCCCCGGATGAGCTTTGGAGCGATTGTACGGAGGGGATCGAGTTGAAGCAGACGGCTGCGGCCCAGACGATCGTGCTTTATCCGGAGCTATCGGTTTGCAGATATACGGTCGAAATTCGCAATGCGGAGAATCTGAAATACGTATCGGGTATCAGCGGCTCGTTGTCGAGCCTGGCGGGAGGCTTGCTGCCGGGTGTAGGCTACGGTGCGATCAGCGAGGAGTGCGTCACGATACCGTTTGACGCCGCCGTATCTGCCGACAAGACGCTCGTTACCGGGAGCTTGCTCGCTTTCGGACATTGTGCTGCGACTCAGAACGCACATCAACTGACCATCTATGCGGTTTTGGCGGACGAGAGCAAGTGGTATTACACCTATGACGTGACGGATCAAATCCATTCGGCTCCCGATCAGCGTAATGTGCATATCGTTTTGGACGGGCTTCCGTTGCCCAAACCTATCGTCAATGGCGGTGGTTTCCAGCCTTCGGTGGATGAGTGGCAAAGTGTGGATGTCGATATCGAGATGTAAAATGTTAATGATCTTCCCGATTTTATGGGGGGGGGAATTTGCATAGATCAATGTTAAACCTTTTAATTAATTCACTGATGAAAAAACAATTATTTTTAGTGGTCGTGGCGGCTCTTGCCATGGCATCGTGCTCGAAGGACGAATCGACGGGCATCAACAATGGCAACGCGATCGATTTCCGTGCAGCCATGCAGACTCGTGCTTCGGAAACGACGACGGCTAACATCACGAACTTTTTCGTGACGGCACTCGACAAGAACAACGCCAACTATTTCTCCGATGCGGAGTTTACCAAAGATGGCGCTTTCTTCACTTCTACTCCGGCCTACTATTGGCCCAGCGACGGCAGCAACCTTTCGTTCTTCGCTTACTCTCCTTCGGCTGCGGACTTGGGTGCTACCGTGACGATTAATTCGACGACCAAGACGCTCGCTGATTTCGAGCCCGCAACGACGATCGCCGACCAGAAGGATTTCATCACCGCCACTGCTACGGGCAGCAAAACCGATGAGGCGGCAGGTGTCGCCCTGACGTTCGGGCACCGACTTTCCCAGATCGAGATCAAGGCTAAAAACACGAACGACGGTTATGTTTATAAGGTTCAGGGCGTGCGTATCGGACAGCCGGTTTCGAAGGCGACGTTCGATTTCGGAACTACCTCCTGGCAGTTGGGATCGGTAAAGACTAATTATGAAGCGACCTATGCGGGTAGCGAAAAGACGCTGACCGGTACGGCCGCATCGATTATGGCGGTGGAAGACGACAATGCGATGCTCATTCCGCAGCAGCTTATAGCCTGGACTCCCGACACGGACAAGACCAATACCAACAAAGGTGCATATCTGGCCGTGAAGGTCAATATTACGACCAAGGACGGTGCCCGTGTCTATCCTTCTGTCGGCGAATATGACTGGGTCGCAGTAGCTGTCAATACCAAGTGGGAGCCCGGTCAGAAGTACGTTTATACGCTGGATTTCTCGAATGGTGCCGGTAAGGTCGATCCCGAAAAGCCCATGCCGGGTCCGACAGATCCGTTCAAACCGGGCGAGGATGTATTGGGCAGTGCCATTAAATTTACGGTTACGGTAACTCCGTGGACGTCGGCTTCGGAGAATGTTCCGATGTAATCGATAAATTAGGATCGGGCGGGGTTGTACCGCAAAGACTTGCCGTATGTCCGAAGGTGTAGTGTACGGCAGGCGAGGGGAGGAAGGCCTCCGGCCCTCCTCTGTCCCTTCCCGATCACTTGAGGTAGCCGCAGAGCTACCGTTCGGCTCGGCCGAAAAACGCGTGAATTATATAATGTCAATGTAAATTATGAAACAGATTCTTGCAACTTTCCCGTTACGCAATTTTCTGCGGGTATTTGCTCTGGTGGCAGTCGTGTCTGCGACCTCCTGTTCGAAAGACCCGGCAGTGGATGGAGAACTGCACGGTGATATGCTTCGTTTCGCAGTCGCCGAAGCGGACGGCTGGAATACGCAGTTGCGGTGCGGTGCTGCCGAGTCGGAAGAGAAGAGCGCTGTCTCTCCGGAAAACGTCGCGGAAGTATTTTCGCTCCGGGGAGAAAACCCTGCGGACACGCTGTTCCTGCACGCCTCGGTCGCCGACGGAATCGCCGCACCGTACCCGAATGTGCAAACCGACCGATTGCAGACGCGTGCCACGCCCGTCGAAACGGGGACCTTTTACGATTCGTTCGGCGTATTGGCTTCGGTTTATACGGGGACTTGGAGCGAGGATTCCTGCTTGCCGGATTATATGTACGATGTCGAGGTGACCGAAGCATCGTCCTGGACGACCTCCTATTACTGGCCCGGTGCCGGACGCAACATCCGTTTCTTCGCTTACGCGCCCTACGGCGGCCAGGGGATCGTTCTTTCGGATAAGACGTCGGCCGGTACTCCGTCGATCACCTATACGGTCCCGACAGCCGTCGCCGACCAGCAGGATTTGCTGGTCGCTGCTACCTCCGGGATGGCCGGCAATACCGCTGCGGCGGCTCCGTTGAGTTTCGCTCACGCGCTCACTGCCGTACGCTTCACTACGGGCGACGATATGATGTCCGGGCGCATTACGAAAATCACGCTCAAGGGCGTTTACGGTTCCGGTTCGCATACGATGGGTTCCGATTCGTGGAATGGTTACGGCGCTACGACAGACTTTTCGCAGACACTTGCGGCTACTGTGGACGGGTCTGCGGACCAGGAGATCACTCCTGTCGCAGCGACCTTCATGATGTTGCCGCAGACGCTTCCGTCGGGCGCTTCGATCGAGGTCGTCTATACGGACGACCTGACTTCGACACAACGAACTTTAACCGCCTCTATCGCAGGCAGCCAATGGCCGATGGGCAGAACCGTCACTTACCGGATTTCGACGTCGAGCATCGTAATCACTCCGACTTTTACCGTGATGGCTCCGGCCAATTTTACCTATGCCGGAGGCAGCGAAAATTATTCGGTGACCAGCTATGCCGCCGTTTCCCGTCCGGGCGATGCTACGCGAACCGTTCCGGTGGCCTGGACCGCCGAATTTGTCGAGGATGACGGCAGCGGGGGCTACAACGTGATCGCCCGTCCGGAATGGCTCACAGCTTTTACCGCGAGCGGCAACGGCGGTACGTCGGCCACGTCGTTCTCGGCTACGATTGCGGCTCAAACGGGTGTCACTTCCAATTCGCATAACGAAACTTTGAAAACGGCAGCTTCTGTCAGCGGCACGTACGATCTTTCGACCTCCGGCGGCACGACCGCGATGCGGACCGCCAACTGTTACGTCATCAACGCCCCGGGACAGTACTCCCTGCCGTTGGTCTATGGTAACGCTATCAAGGACGGCGGTACGAACGCTTCGGCCTACACTTCGCAGTCCAGCGAAACATCCGTATTGAAGACCTTCGTAAACCATCTCGATGCGGCTATCACCGATCCCTATATCTATAACAATGCGGGGTGTACGCCCCTGGATGCCGTACTCGTTTGGCAGGACGAGGAAAATCTGGTGACGAATGTCCGGCTTTCGTCCGACAAGCACAGCCTGACCTTCGACGTGCCGCAAGCGACGATCAAGCAGGGCAACGCTATCGTGGCCGTGCGTGACACGGACAGCCGTATCATGTGGAGCTGGCATATCTGGGTGACGGACTACGAGCTGGGCAGCGATGTCAGGACCGTGACCAACTACCAGGGTATAGCGTATAAAATGATGCCGGTCAATATCGGCTGGTGCGATGCGGAAACCACCGCCTACGACGCCCGCAGCGTGAAGGTTCGCTTCACGCAGGCGGAGACCGGTGCCATGCAGGTCATAACGCTCACCCAGGCATCGCATTCGGTCGTAAATTCCGATAACCAGCCTTATTTCCAGTTCGGACGCAAGGACCCGATGTTGGACGGTATTCGCAACGCTTCCGGCTCCACAGTCGATAAGGGCTGCTATTCCGACGGCTATGCGTTCGACAAATCGGGAACCGGCAAGGTCGCCATCGGCGTTTCCATCCAGCATCCGCATATATTCTACAATTACGGCAGTTTATCGCCCTACGATTGGTGCGCCACGTCCTATTCCAATCTTTGGAGCGCCGACAATACGGTGACGACGGCTAACGACAATGCGGTGGTTAAGACGATTTACGATCCTTCGCCCGTCGGCTACCATCTGCCTTCGTCGAACGCCTTTACGGGCTTTACGTATAACGGCAGCAATGTTTCCGGGTCTTCTTACTTCGGCTCCCGATTCAATTCGCCCTATACCTCCACCACCGATTTTACCGATAATTTCGGTTGGGAGTTTTATTGTAACAAGATGACGGGCGAGGGGAGCTACGACACTGCGGGCGGTACGATCTTCTTTCCGGCTTCGGGCTATCGCTACTACTCGACGGGCGCGATGCACAGCGTCGGCAGCTACGGCTACTTCTGGTCGGCCGTGCCGAACTCGACGTACAACGGCCGTTACCTGTACTTCAGCTCGTCGAGCATCAACCCGCTGAACTACAGCCTCCGCTCCTACGGCTTCGCGGTGCGTCCCGTCCAAGAATAGGCGCGAAGCGACCATCCGATTCATTGGATTGATTTCCTGCTGTTCGCAGCCGCAGGGTTTTATCCTTCGGATCACGCTGCACCGCAGCAATATCACCTTTCTGCATGGGTTTACGATTGTGGAAAAACGGACGTTTCGGGGAGATGCTCCGATTTTGAAGATATGAAATGACGGGAAATCCGGACAGACCGGCTTTGCGGAGGCGCATCGATGCAGGCCGGCTCTTTTCGGGTTTCTTATTAAATCCCAGCGGTATCCGCCGGGATTTTCTTATGCAGGACGATGGGATCAAACAGGTGGGCCTTAAAATAATTCATATTATCGCTATTTGAATACCAATAGATAAATTACGCGATTCTTCTCAATAGAAATTTTTTGTAAGTTAAAATTTTCTTACATTTGTGATATAAAGATATGGATATTCAAATAGACTATACTTCAAAATTCATTTTTAGAATGATCCACTATTCCAATTTGGAATTCATTCTAAAACATGGATTGTACACTAAGAATAGTCGTATGAAAGATCCTGAATATATCAATATCGGGGATATTCAGTTAATCGAACAGCGACAAAATTTTCATGTTCGAATTGATCCTCCGGGCGGGGATTTAGGGGATTATATTCCGTTTTATTTCGGAGGCCATTCTCCGATGTTATTGAATATTAAAACAGGGTATCGGGGTATCCGAAAAAGACCGCAGGACGAATTGATTTATATCGTTTGTCGTATTAAGGATATTGTTGCGCAATGTCCTGCATGGTGCTTTACCGATGGACATGCAAAGAATAAACTTACTGAATTTTATAATGACATCAAGGATTTGACCCATGTGGATTGGGAAGTCGTCTGCACGCAATTTTGGGGGAATGATGAAGCCAATATGGATCGGATGCGGAGAAAACAGGCCGAATTTTTGGTGAAAGACTGTGTGCCGGTTTCGTGTGTCGCCGGAATTATTGTCAAAACGGCAGACCGTGAAGCATATGTAAAAACAATTTTATCTCGTTTATCCATTGAGATACCGATATACGTTGATAGCAAAAATAACTATTTTTATCCATGATACATTATGTGACAGGTAATTTGTTGGCTGCTTCCGACGAAGCTTTGATCAATACCGTTAATACCGTTGGTGTTATGGGTAAAGGAATCGCCTTGCAATTCAAGGATAGGTATCCTTATAATTTTCAAGTATATCAACAAGCGTGTAAAGAGGGCAGCATTTTCCCAGGCAAATTGTTGGTAACACGAGACAGTAACCTTTCGACCGATTCTAAATGGATAATTAATTTCCCGACGAAAAAGGACTGGAAGCATCGTTCCAAATATGAATATATTGAAGAAGGACTGAAAGATTTGGTGCGGGTTCTTGATCAATATAGGATAAAAAGTATCGCTATTCCTCCTCTTGGATGCGGCAACGGTGGATTGGATTGGAGCAAGGTGAAAGAGTTGATGGAAAAGTATCTCGGGGAATTAAATGTGGATATTCATATCTATCAGCCGAACGAAGCCGTCAGCGAATTGTTGAAGCAGGAAACGAATTGTCGGGAGGCAAAATTAACTCCGGCGAGAGCCATGTTGCTGTACGCTCTGTTTTATTATGAATCGTTAGGAGAAAACAGCAGTTTATTCGTCGCAAATAAATTAGCATATTTTATGCAATTGCTGGGTGAACCTTCATTTGGCAAACTGAAATTCGTTGCAGGACATTATGGCCCCTATTGCACTCAGGTCGGATATATTCTGCACGACATTAACGGGAAATATATCAAAGGTCTCGAACAGATGAAGATCGGAGCTTTCGATTCTTTGGAGTTGCAATATAGCACGATGAAGGAAGTTAGCGAATATGTGAAAACAAAGTTGAAGTCGGAACAGGTTGATCGTTTGAAATTATTGATAAAATTGATCTCTGGATTTCAATCGGCTTTGTCTCTGGAAATTCTCGCGTCTGTTGCGTATGTTCGGAAAGAAAATACTTATATTGACTTGGCGCAAACCATTACACAGATTCAAAATTGGTCTCCTCGAAAAAAACATTTGTTCAAAGAGAAGTATATTCAAATAGCTTATTCTTATTTAGAAGATTTTTCCAAAGGACGAGATTGTCTATTTAGGACTGTAAAGTAAAATAGCAAATTGACGTTTATGAATAAAGAATCCCGATAAGTATTTATCGGGATTCTTTTACTTGGTTTGTCCGATAATCTTTTAGCTGCAATGCACTCTATGCTCATAATTTTTCATAGTATTGCGGCCAACTTCCGAATCTGTTGCAATCGAGCCGTCAGTTTACTGTCTTTGCGAGCTGTTTGCATATTGTATCGAGTCTGCATATTGGTAAGCATTTCGGCTTCGATTCCCAATGCAGCCTCGAAATACAAGGCCATAGTTTCGGTTACAGGGCGTTTCGCGTTCAGAATTTCATTGAGCATCGTATAGGAAATACCTATCTGTTCGGCCAATTTTTTCTGCGAGATGCCTCTGTATTCGATCTCCTCCTTCAGTATTTCTCCCGGATGCGTAGGAGTGTATGGATAACCTAAATTTCCCATAGCAATTATTTATAGTGGTTCGACAACTCAATAATATTGCAAATCGTTATTTGCTCTTTCCCGTCGGCTTCGTGCGAAACCAAAAATTCAATCCGATACTGGTCATTCACTCTGATTGAGGAAATACCTTCTTTATTTCCAGTCAGTACCTCGTACCCCAATGAATGTAACTGATAAAGAGCTTCGATACAACTTGCATCGTTAAGAATATCTATACGTTGCTTGTAGCGTTTAACTATTGTCGGTTGGTAACGGTGTTTTTTATCTTTACACTTTCCTTCGTAGTATAATTCCGATAGATACTCTTTTTGGAATTTTACAATCATTATTGCTGATTTTTACATTGCAAAGATAGTGCTTATTTTCAAAAATTCGCTAAAAAAGTGAATTTATTTTTGGCAGATATGTTAATTGGCATCCATATACCGTTGCATCATGGCCATAGCGTTCGGGTCGGCGTTCTGTTGTGCCGCCTGTTGCAACTGCGTAAGGGCTTCGGGGTCGATTTGACCGGCTGCGGCCTGTTCGTTGAAAGACTTGACCTCGGCGAGTAGTTTGTCGGCCCCCGGCAGCGAGCAGTTATTGAGGAATATTTCGAGCGGTATGCGGCCGCTTTCGAGCAGTTTCATCAATAGGTCGTCGGTCATTTGCCGGAATACGGGCGTATCGTTCGATTTTGCGGCCGTGAGGTTAAAATCTTCGATTTTCTGCGCCATTTCCGGCTCGTAGAATTTCGCCATCTCTCCGGCGGTTTTACCATTGGTGCCGATGTATCGACGGGTCGTGTAGTATTGCATGAGGACTTTAAGCAGTTTTTCGTCGCGTTCCTCGCAGAACATATTGTAATTCTCGAACAGCACGACGAAATTCATCATCGAGTTTTGTGCTTGCTGGGCGTAGAGACTCGACGGCGTATTGGCTCGCGGAACTTGCCCCTGTACCGCTCCGTTCAGTCCGCTGATTTGCTGCATGATGTTCATTTCCTGCGCGAACATTTCCCATGCTCCGATATTGGTGCCGTTCATGGATATTTGCTTCGGGAGTTTGTCGTAGGCCCCTTTTTTGATAAGAATGACGCCGTTCGTTTTGACGTATTCGCGTGCGAAATCCCGAATGTCCATATCGTCGGGTATGCACTCCTGCGGAACCATCAACAGCCCTTTTGCCGAGGCTCCGATGATGAAATCCAAAAGGGTCAATAGCCGGTTGATATAGCGCTGAATGTCTATTACGTCCGATAATACGGCTTTGAACCGTCCGTCGATTACGGGCATGGCCGCAAGCACGTAGGGGTGTTCTTCGTGTGC
>OLGJ01001348.1_pt1 | contig 11127 bp, 9 predicted proteins | sample 1605431 | NCBI WGS metagenome assembly OLGJ01 (sample SAMEA3888920, study PRJEB22519) | human gut metagenome | biome: human gut; feature: human-associated habitat; material: faeces | place: Denmark | collected 2009
AGAACTATCGCCTGGCTGTAAACCACCTCGAAAGATATTTAGGAACAACCAGAGTGATGTTTACTCACTTGTCATCTTCTGTTTTGACAAGATAGATTAATACTAACTGTAGCATTTGTCACAGGCAAAGGAGCAAAGAGCTGTGGGAGTATATTGGAGCAATTGGGGATGGATTCTGATTTCGACAGAATCATAACAGGTAATGCAGAACGAAATACCAAACATGAAGCTTTGAATGAATTGTTGAATATTTACCATCTTTCCCCTGCAGAAATCGTGTATGTCGGAGATACTGTTTCTGATATAATACAATGCAGAATGGTGAACGTGGTATGCTTGTCCGCTGCCTGGTGTGTAAGAAATTCTATTCAAGAAGAACTGGGAAAATGCAATCTAGGAAAAGTATTTAACAGTATTGAGAAAATATCGGAATATCTTTTGAAACACATCAATGAATATTGAAAATATTTCCATATTTTTGAAATCTAAAAAAGAAATAGCATGACTTTATCAGATTGGTTCCAAGGATTCGAAAAAGGGATAAGCTGTCTGAACGAGGAACAGCGCGCCTCATTCTTTTCGGAATGCGGGAAAAATTGTGTGAAATGTGGAACACTGCAAATCTATCAGAAACTATATGAAAAAGCAAATGGTGATTTGGACACCTTCTTTTCAGAAGCAAACAAACTGCCTGGAGTTAAAAGCGAAATCATTGAAAAAGGTTCTGTTTATCATCTGTGTTTTATGGAATGTACTTGTATGCTCCATCAGCAAGGATATGTTTCAACACCCCTACTTTGTGAGTGTTCCAAGCAAAGCATTCTTTACGTCTTGCATTCATTATGGAAAGACAAAGCATTTCGGGTAACAATCTGCGAATCCATTTTACGAGGTAGCCAACATTGCAAAATGAAAATTGAAACAACAAACAATGGAAATACATAATTTACTGGACATCAAATCAAGGGCAGAACTACGTGAATGGCTGATACATAACCATAAAACGGAGAAAGAGTGCTGGGTAGTCGTGAAACGTGGTAGACCTACGGATGGCAATACTTTTTGGTATATCGACGCTGTAGAAGAAGCACTATGTTTCGGTTGGATAGACAGTACTACTAAGAAAATAGCAGATGATATAACAGCCCAAAAACTTTGTCCCAGAAAACCAAGAAGCAATTGGTCCGAACTCAATAAAGAAAGATGCCGCAGAATGGAACGGTTAGGACTGATGACAGATGCCGGAAGAGCCGTTCTGCCGGATATGTCACCTAATGGTTTTACCATAAACAAGGATATATTACACAGATTACAATCTGATCCGGTAGTGTGGAACAACTTCTGCCAATTCCCTGACTTATATAAGCGAATCAGAATTGATACCATCCAAATCAAAAAGAATCAACCCGAACTTTTTGAAAGCCGCTTGAACAAATTTATAGAAAATACCCGAAAAGGACTTCTTTACGGAGAATGGAATGATAACGGAAGATTATAAAAATCAGGCTAGTTAAGGATTGACACTGTTTGAATTACGGTCTCTTTTTTTGAAAAGATAACAATTTTACTAATTGATTTCCAAATATTCTAAAAAGGATGATCATTCGAATATTGTTCGTTTATTTTAATATCAAGGAGTTCTAATGCTTTTTTAGCTTTAGGATATTCATGTTTAAAAGCTTTTGAATAAAATTCTTGAGCCTTAAAAAGATTTGTATCTGTTCCAATACCATTTTCATAACATCTACCTAGATTGTACTCTGCATTTGAATCATTTAATATAGCTCCTTTTTTATAAAGTAAAAAAGCTTTCTGTGTGTCCTTAACAAGACCTAATCCTTCTTCGTACATTAAGGCAAGAGGAACATAAGACCATTTCTTGTATATATTATTAGAATCTAACTCCATCAATTTATTTAACAATAAAAATGCTTTCTCATAATTGACATTTGTATTTTTACCAGCCAATAACTCTATTGCTAATTTATAAATTGCTTTAGAATCTCCGTATTCTGCGGCTCTTCTAAGCCAGTAAATGTATTGTTCATTATTTACACAACCATCATACAGTCCTTCTTTATATATACGTGCCATGTATATTTGTGCATTTGTATAATTTCTATCAGCAGCTTTATAAATAAGATTGAAACCTCTTTTTTTACTATCATCAACAGATTCTTTTATATTAAATAAGAATTTTCCTAAGTTAAAGATAGAATCTGCTGGTGCATTATAATTTGTTTTTAAGGAACATTGTTTAATATTACTACACAACATGAATGCACGTTTGCCAAATGAAAATAATTCATTATTGCAGGAAACTTTTTCAAGGTCTTTACAACCATAAAAAGCATTATTAGCAATTTCTATAACTGTAGACGGTATTACATACTCTTTTCTTCCTATGTTAATAGGATATCTGATTAGACGAGTAGCTGATTTATTGAATAAAACTCCATCAATACTCTTATAAGATTTGTTATCTAAACTAACATAAAAACCGTTTAATTCATTACAGCCATCAAAAGCGCTTTCAGAAATATACGTTACTGAATCAGGCACTTTTACTATAGATAATAATGAACAATTTCTAAATGCATCATCTTCAATATATAATAATTCAGATGAGAATATTACTTTTTTCAACCCTCTACAATTTGCAAATGATTTCTTACATATTAATTTTACATTAGATAAATCTATTTCATTTAACTTTTCGCAGCCCTCAAAACTACTTTCTCCTATTCTTTCAACTTTACTAGAAATCTTTATTGAAGCTGACTTACAATTTAAAAAAGATGCGGCTCCAATATTATTTACATTGCTTAAATCAACAGTCTTAATAAATTCATCATATTTGCAACGTGCGGACCAAAATGCATTACTAGCAATTTTACGAGTACGCATATCTATTTTCACCTTTGATTGCCAATAAATAAACCCAATTGCAGTATAATAATCAGAAGTATATAAAATACCATTATCTAATGCATAGTAAGGAGAATGGCATTCCATTTGTTTAATATTAAAACACCCTCCCCACGGATTGTTATCATATATATATCGTACGGAAGACGGTATATTACATGAAATCATATTATCATTATTGGCAAACGCACGATTACCAATTGAAATGACGGATGAAGGCAGTCTTATACTATTTAAATTTATAGACTGGAATGCTTGGTCACAAATTATAAGAGTACCTTCTTTAATTTCATAATCTATTCCTTCCAATTGAGAATCAGCTTTTAAAACTCGTCTTCCATCAAGACTATATTTTACCCCATAATCATCCTCCCAACAATGATTTAATTCTTCTTCAGATACAATAGTATTATAAATATCAAAATCATTTGGTATAAGGATATTAGAAATGCATTCATCAAAGTATAACGATGATAACTGGTTATTTGCTAAAGTATGCAAATATAAAGCAAATAATTCCTTAAAATTGTTATCTGAAATAAATTTCTTTTCTTGTAGTAAAGAGATTTGGTTTAATTTATAAACCTCATTTTCACTAATCACGCAATAATCTAAGCATTCTTCCACTTTACCAATATCAATGATAAATGTCTGAATTGATAAAGCTATCAATGTAATAGCATAATTATCGATTCGTTCATCAAATTTCGAATATGCATCAAATGGATACCTAAAATTTACGGTTCCCATATTTACATTTTGCATTCCTTCCATTGTTGGTACAAACATTCCATCGTAATCAATAAGAACACATGCACCATTTTGATTAACAATTATATTGTCAGGCTTTAGATCTCCGTGTGCAAAAGACTGCTTTAGAAGCCAAGATGTCATTCTTAGAAAACTATTTAGTAGACGGGTTAATTCATAATATACATATTCTCCGTCACCAGATGTGCTCCAATAGCTACAAGCAGTATTATATGCATCATTTATGCATGAAGATAGAGTTTTCCCTTCAACCCATTCCATTAATAGAACCGGAAATTCTGACACATCTGTTTGTTTTGTGTCAACAAACAACTCATTTTCTATATATTTAACAGAGACTATATACTCTGATTCTATGGATTTTAGATAATCAGAAATAAGTTTATATCTTTCTGTTCTTTCTTCTTGATCTTTGATAAAACATTTAACAGCATAGTTTTTATTACCGTCAGTCATCTTGAATACTACAGCAAGATTACCACTACTCATAATAGGGCTTCCATTTTCATTCAAAACAGGACGAAGGTAAGACAATTCATTAAAATTGTCTTCTGCATTCATTATAGACTCGACATATTCAGATATCAGTGGGTAGTTCATAATTAAACCATTTTATATGCAAATGAATAATCATCTAATGCAATTAACTTATTATTGTAAACTCTTTTTAAATGACGCTCAAATATATAAGTATTTTTACAGTTGATTAGCTTGTTTAATACATCATTGTAGAAATCTATCTTTATGTTAGATGCATTCTTAATGAATGTGGCCTCCTTAGAGCCATATTTCTCAGCTTTTTGCAGCTCATCAGCATACTCGCTACAATGAGAAAGTTCATACATCATCAAGATATAATGTGATAATGCATCACTTGCACAGAAAATAATATCACCTTCTCTTAGTTCAAATTCACCACTGCGAAAGCCTGCGACCTTCAATTCATCCTTATAATTGATAAGGTATGGAGGTAGATTGAAATCTACGATTGATGTAAATGAATGTTGTAATTTACATGTTGTAGGACTGTAACAGAAAGCCACACTGTCACCATAAGCAACCCAATATGCTTTGTCTGTTTTATACCAAACCGCAGTAAGTGTTGCAAAAGAGCCTTCGTCATAAAATTTATTAAGAACCATGCCGCCAGCTTCTTTTGCCAGTTTCTCACAATCATTATAAAATAATTCCCAAATTTTTTCTATCCACTCATCGAGTTCTTCAAAAGACCGAATAGGACTTTCCGGCAAGTTGGAAACCAAATATTCTGACCATTTGTCAGCGTATATTCCGCCACCACCTGCACCATCGGAAACAGCTATAAGTTTTGTATTGGCAATTGCATAATCTTCATTCACGCAACCTTGACCAAGCTTTGATATAGACAATGCTCTCATTTGTTTTGACTAATGTTTGTTGGTGTACCGATATCCATTAATTGAATAAGTGTTGACATATCAGCATTTACTGACATGGCTGTATATCTATTTGATGGGATAGTGTCATTACGTAGATCTGCAATCCTATCAGAATACCGTTCCGGTAATAAGCTTGACAATTCGTATAAAGTTGTTGCAAGTACATTTGACGAGACTTCTTTCTTATCAGCAGGACAAGTGACACTTATTCCCTTGTTTGCAGATATATGTATATTGAAGAGAATTACATTCCCATCATTAGTAAACATGGATTTCAACTCGTTTGCCTGTTGAAGAACATATTCCTTAGACGCTCCGTTAAATTCTCCATCTGTAATATTGATAATAGTTGGAGGATAGCAATCTTTGTCGTGGTGCTCTTTCATCCAATTTTGAAGTAATTGCTTGGCTTTATCGAAAGCATGGTGTACTCTTGTCCAACTTTTAGTTGCATCTGCTTCAATCCATTGTACTTCTTCGACTTCAACCACTTTAATTCCTTTACGAGTTCTTGTTTCTTTTTTTATAGTAGTCTTTTTATATGGATGTTCCTTTAATTCAGAAGGTTTAACAAAATCTCGGCCATCCAATTCGCCTTTCCAACCACTATATGCATTTTCTCCATATCCTATAATTGCAATATCATAATAATCACGGGTTTCACTTCCCTTGATACAGCGTAAAACAAGTTCATTAATTTGATGATTCACTATCCTTGCTACAGCTTCTGACATGGCCATTGTTTCACCATAAAGTTGTGTCTCTTTCCGCATGGAAACTGATTGGTCTATCATAAATATAAATGCAGTAGGAGTATTTCGGGTAATTTGTGCCGTATATGGAGTTTTCGTTTGCATCTTATTAGAATTTGAAGGAATGATGTATCCGAAATTTCCTATATTCGTAATGTATTGTATAGGGATGAAGTTTTTTACCATTACCTCTGCATTATAGAAAGGTCTTTCTTCCTCAGCTAAATCAAAATATCTGTTTTTTAATACAGTATCAAAGTGAACCTGCTTAAAATGTTCTACACTACCGCCATAGCTTGCATCATTGCGTGTAACATTCTTGTTGCAGTATAAACTATCCTGCCACCATACAACCTCAGGGTCTATCTCCAAAACAACAGGATTTGAGATACGATGCTCGTTCATCGCAACAAACATCATGGGATGATCCTTTACAAAACTTACTCTCACATAATGCTGCAATCCGTCTCTTGCGTCAAGTGATCGAGACAAATCACCACCTCCTGGTTTGAGAATAGATATACCTTTTTCATCACAGTCTGCCCATGAATAAAGTCCACCGTTTTTTATTATAGATTCCAGGTTGTCACGGTCAGTAAAATGATAAAGTTTCTTTACACCTTTTTCTTCTATTATGTTTTTAAATTCCAGCCAATTATTTTTCTTATTCATAACTTCAAATTTTTAGTGTTTTACCATTCAATAGTCAATTGTTGAGGGGAACAGTCCTTAACCTCATACTCTTGCATTACTTCAAGCCCATTCGCATCATCATATGGATATATCCCCTCCGCATACGCCTTAATAAGCGAAGCATGAGAAAGCGGTTTCTTCAGATTCTCCACATCACTATTTGTATCATAATCTAGTAGAATTATCGTCTTGGTTTTAGAAGCCAGACGAAGTTTCTCTATAATTCCATAAACTTTGTTTTCCAGTACCCAGCGGTAAGTCGGAATGTATATTTGTTTACGAGCTTCAAGATATCCCAAAAGTTCTGTTCCGTTCACACCTCTTCTATGTCCTAATGGTGCGCCATACTTTCGTACAGTCCTTTTTATATTCTTCATCGTATCATTTTGGAACATACTTATATCTATATCACTATTTTCAAAAACTTTCAAGCCCTGCCATATCGCTTCTACACAAGTTGCTGTATAACCATCACTGAATGGAACTGGTATTCCTCCATGTGGGTAGAAAGGGCTTAACTTTATAAGACTATCTTTAGCCTTACTTGTTACGTCGCATAGTATAGCATCCGGATATTTTTTCAGGATGTTCTCGGACTTCTTTTTATTAGATTCTATTATTATCATATTTTTTAATCGTCTTGTTCTTTAATTATCGACAAATCACACTTTGAATACTTTAGAAGATTTTTATATCTATCAGTTTTATATTTTGGTACTATGATGGATTGTAATGATTTACTACCAAGTAACATCGCCTTTCCAATAGTAATTAATGAATCAGGTAGTACTATTTGTTTTAGAGTTTTACATGAACTAAAAGCAGCATTTCCAATGGTAGTTACAGAATTTGGTATTGTTACTTGTTGTAGAGAATGACAGAATCGAAAGGCTGCTGGTTCAATAGTAGTCACTGAATTTGGTATTTCTATTTCCTGAAGAGATGTACAGTTACAAAAAGCCAAAGCTCCAATAGTTGTCACAGCATTGGGTAATTTGATTTGTTGTAGTGAACAACAAGCATTAAAGGTATATTTTCTAATAGAAGTTACAGAATTTGGTATTATTATTTGCCGCAATGAGCAACAACCACTAAAAGCAGAAGCTCCAATAAAAGTTACAGAATCCGGTAATAATATTTGCTGCAATGATTTACATCCTCTAAAAGCAGAAGCTCCAATAGAAGTCACAGAATCCGGTATTGTAATTTGTTGTAATGATTTACATTCTCTAAAAGCACTGTCACCAATGAATGTTATACAATTCGGTATTGTAATTTGTTGTAAATCAATTAAACACGCTATTAATTTTTCTTCTTTTTTATCAATAAGAAAGATATTGTTATAGAATATAAATTCATCATTATATGAGAATATGTTTAATAAAGAGCAATCTACAAATGGTGATTTACCTATTGCTTCTACTGACCTTGGTATTGTAATCTCATGTAGATTTTTACAACCATAGAATGCAAAATCTCCTACATATTTTACAGAATCAGGTATTTCTATTTGTTGAAGAGATTTACAATAGTAAAATGCCCCATTTCCAATTGAAACGACAGAATCAGGCATAATTATTTGTTGTAAAGAACTACAGAATCTAAAAGCGAAATTTCCAATTTTCGTCACAGAATTCGGTATTGTAATTTGTTGCAATGATTTACATTCTCTAAAAGCATCGTCACCAATAGATGTTACAATATCAGGTATTGTGATTTGTTGTAAATCAGTTAAACATGCAATTAATATTTTCTCTCTTTTATCAATAAAAAATATTTTATCATAAATAATGAATCTATCATTATATGAGCATATGGTTAACGAAAAACAATCTGCGAATGCCGATTTTCCTATTATTTCTACAGTTCTTGATATTATGATTTTTGGGAGATTCACACAACCCAAAAATGCAAAATCTCCAATATATTTTACAGAATTAGGTATTTCTATTTGTTGAAGAGATTTACAGCAAGAAAAAGCCTTATCACAAATAACATTAGTATTAGTTCTTATTGAATAAGCTTTTAAGCCATCTTTACACTTCAACAATCTTTTTCCATCCTTACTATATAATACACCAAATTCGTCTTCAACAGCATTTGCTAAATCTTCTTCAGTTACTTCTGTAGATAACTGAATTTCAGATTCCAAGGTTGATGTCACAACAGGTTTAGGTTCTGAAATATTAAATATTTTGTATGATACAATATTTAATTCATTTCTTCCATAAGCAATATAAAACAAGCCTAAAAGCTGGGATAATTCAGTATCATTAGAAAGAGACTGTATTGCCCTTAAACATTCACTTTCACCAATATTCTGATAATCCTTTGCACTTAAAAGCAGTCTATCATCTGCTCCAAAATCATTCAGGAGTTCAGGTTTCAAAGAGATAGCTTTTAAAGATAAAGCGATGGAAGCAATTGAAAAATCATCAATACTACCATCAAATACATCTTCTGTGCGGAAAGGATGACGATAATCCACACAGCCCAATTCACGTGCTTTTTGACCTCGCATTGCTGGTACAAACATTCCGTCATAATCCACCATCACCAACTGACCATCTTCACGGACTATAATATTGTCGGGCTTCAAATCACCATGAGCAAACTCCTGACTGAGCAACCAAGAACCCATTCTGCAAAACTGATAAGTTATCGAAAAGAGTTTGTATGAATCATAAATATTGTTTCGGATATATTTATCCATTGTAATGCCTTCTACCCAATCCATAAGTAACACAGGAAACTCTGTATCGTTGTCTTGTTCAGTATCTACAAAAAGTTCCTTTTCAATATATTGTATAGGAATTAAGAAAGATGACGATACATTCTCCAACTCAGAAGTTATGAGTTTGTAACTTTCATTTCTGCCTTTCTGATCACGAAGGAAACATTTTACAGCATACAACTTTCCGCTTTGCCTATCTTCCATTTTAAAGACTACGGCAAAATTACCGCTAGACATCACAGGGTTGTCGTCCTCATCCAATACAGGACGGAGATTACTCAATTTATTAAGGTTTTCTGAAGAAAACTTTATAGATTGTATGTATTCTGATATTAGTGGGTAATTCATAACTAACTTAACAAAAAGGTATCGATAGAAAGATTATTCCTTTAAACATTTTTTCCATTCTTCTACTTTTCCAGCAAACGACAAACGACTGTTACTATTACTTGTGGAACAAAGTACTGAGTATCTTATCTTAGGTAAATATGCTAAAGCTGCTTTCCTTCCATTAAATACAATTCTTTTAATACTACTATGTTCAGATAAAAAAGCATCTATATCATTTAGAACCTCATTGCTTATTGAGAGATCCAGACTCCCCTTTCTGTCGCACTGCCCGTAAACATCCCATAAAGATATGTGATTTTTCTTTAAACATGATACCTTTTCTTTATAATTCATAAACTTATTACCATTATTGTAAATAGTCTCAATTATCTTCCAGAAAGAATTTGATGAAGAAGCGTAATATTCACCAGTCATAAGAGACTCTTTTCCTGGCATTGTTCCCAAAATCAGTATTTGAGAATTCTCAAATACTATTGGTTTGAAACTTTTACATGAATATTTGATGGATAACACTCTTGATTTTATATTTTTCTTTTCTTTATTGGTAAAGGTGCATGTAAGTTCATTGGCTTGATAATGAATTTGTGATTGTTTGATACGGTCTTGCGTATAGGTCTTATCTATTTTATTCTCTTTTTGTCCGGTGAAAGTCATATCCCGGCTGAAGTCCCCCACATTGGCAATGAAACCTAAAGGTGAATCTTCCAGGATGGTCTTGTCCTTATAGGTAACGGAATAAACGGGGATACCCTGTTTTACGGATACATTTACTTTCAAAAAGGAATCGGGTCCTGTAACTGTAGCTTGTTGGGCAAAAGCTGACATTGTAGTGATGGCAAGCAGCCAAGTCATAAATTGTTTTTTCATGGGTATTAAATATGCTATTATAATGTAGAGCAAAGATAATTTATTTAGCGAGACGAGAGCGTAGAAAAACGGAGCATTTATGGTATACAATCCGTTCATTTTACGCTCTGGAATAAGTCAGTCGGTTCCATTCTCCATCATCGAACTGGGTGTTGTTCCGAAATGTTTTGTAAAGCAGCGTGTGAAGTATTTGGGGTCATTGAATCCCACTTCGTATGCTATTTCGGATATGTTCATATTGTGCGTCAGCCGGTTACGGATAATAAGTTCCCGCGCAAGATTCAGCCGGTAGTTACGCATGAATTGTCCGGCAGACTGTCCCGTCAGATTTTGCATTTTTTTGTTCATCAAACTTTTGCTTACCCCCATTGCTTCGATGAAATCGCTTATTTCGTAATAGGAGTTCTTATAGTTTTCTTTCACAATCTGCATCGCCTTGTCCAGGAATTTCTTGTCACTGGATTCTTTTTCGATATTCAGTGCATCCACATCCATACTGTATGAGAACTTTTGTTGGAAACGTTTGCGGTTTTCCAGTATATTGGATATCCGGGCCAGCAGCAAAGTATCATCAAATGGTTTCAGCAGGTATTCGTCTACACCTATACGGAAG